>ERZ779737.2531-NODE-2531-length-11887-cov-2.874408_pt1 | contig 11887 bp, 9 predicted proteins | sample MGYA00511889_ERZ779737 | MGnify/ENA primary metagenome ERZ779737 (study PRJEB29588, sample SAMEA2163575) | human gut metagenome | biome: human gut; feature: human-associated habitat; material: faeces | place: Denmark | collected 2008/2010 ...
TGGAAAAAAGAGAATTAACATTAAACATTAGAGAAACAAATGAGCAAGCAAGAAGAAGAGTCTATAAAAGCAAACAATTAGAAAAAAAGAGAAGACAATTAGGGCTTAGAATTGCATCAATAGGACTTGCAGCAGGAATTATTGGTGGACCAATAATTTCAAATATGGTTAAAGATATTAAAAATACACATGACATTAAAGAAGCTATACAGATAGTAGCAGATTCAGAAGAATACTTAGCAGGTATAAAATCGAACCCATTAATGAGTCAAGTAGTATCTATAGAGGATTTTGATAGATTAGAAGAATTAACAAATGCTATCGACATGTATAGTAAATTAAAAAACAAACCTGATAAAACATTTAATGAACAAGAAGCTTATTTAGAAGCATGCAATACAATTGGAAACGCAAAACAGTTGGTATCAGATAACTATAACGCAATTATTAAAAAGAAAATTGCAGAGGCATATGGTATAAGAGATCCACATCAAGTTAGCAAAATTGGTATATATTCTTATGAAGAAGTACAAGGACAAGACCTTTATATTATTACAGAAGTGAATCTGCCAGACGGAAGAAAAATAATAAATGCTAGTGCAACATTGCCAGATAATAAGATAGATGGAAAATTGATTAAGCAAATAGAAAAGGCACATGAACTTGATGAATATCATTTCTCGAAAGATGATCAATCGACAAAGGCATTAGATAAGATTATTGAGAATTTTGCAGATGCACAAGCTTTTGATGCAAACTATAAACTTGTGACCGAAAAAGATGGAGAAAAAATCAAAATGCAAGAAATAGAGCGTTCAAAATCACAAGAAAGAGACGATAGATAAAACGAAAATAAAAAGAAGGAGTGTGCTTCTATGAAAGAAGAATTAGATCCAAACAAAAAAACAATATTAGTTGTTGACGATGAAAAGCCAATAATAGACATTTTGGTATATAATTTAAAAAAAGAGGGGTATAACACATTAGAAGCCACTGATGGCGAAATGGGCATAAATGTGGCACTAGAAGCAAGACCAGATTTAATATTGTTAGATGTAATGCTTCCAAAAGTAGATGGATTAACTGTTTGCAATAGGGTAAAGCAAGTATACAATGTTCCAATATTAATGATTTCTGCCAGAGATGAAGAAGTTGATAAAATTGTAGGACTTGAACTAGGTGCAGACGACTATATTACGAAACCTTTTAGTGTAAGAGAATTGATGGCGAGAGTAAAAGCCAACTTAAGAAAAAATGATGATGAAAATAATGCTAAAGAGAAAAAGAAGGACACAAAAATTGTTGTAGGAGACCTAGAACTTGACTTAGAAAAGGTTGAAGTTAAAGTAAAAGGAGAAGTTAAGCCACTTACACCAAAGGAATTTGAGCTTGTTAAATTCTTAGCAATGCAACCTGGAGTTCCTGTTACAAGAGAAGTTCTACTTGAAAAAGTATGGAATTACGAGTACTATGGAGACATAAGAACTGTAGACGTAACTGTTTGTAGAATTAGAGAAAAACTAGGAGACAGCACAAAGAATTCAAAAATTATTATTAATAAAAGAGGGATTGGATACTATCTAGCCTCTAAATAAAAGGAATTAATGATGAAAAAATTACAAAATAAAATATTATTGATATTCTTTATAATAGGAACAATTATAATAATTGGAATGGGCGCTTTTTTTGCTGGGATAGTAGGTGAAACTCAAGATTTTATAGGAACTTCGGAATATGTAACTTCTCAAGATTTAATAAATATTACGGATACTCAAATGAACCAAGCAAAAATACTAATATTAGGAACAATATTAGTATTTTCTTGCATTGTAATTGTTGTTGGAATATTTATTTCAGAGGCTATTGTAAAGCCGTTAAATAAGATGATAATAAATGCTCAAAAACTGGCAAATGGTGAGAGTGTTGAACTTATAGAGTTAAACCCTAAGAAAAGAAGAAAAAAGAAAACAGAATTAGATTCTATTATAAATATAATTAGTGTTATGAATGTGGAAATGAACCAAAAATTGAATGAGGTAAATAGACAAAAAAGAGAAATTGAAGCTATTTTATTACACATGAATGATGGCATAGTGGCCTTTGATGAAAAAGGTAATATTATGCATATAAATCCAGCTGCTAAGGCACTTCTAAAAATTGATAAAGAATCAAATTTTGAAGAAATTTTTAGCAGATTTGATGCAAATATAAAAATGGATGCAATTTTGTACTTGGATAATACTGCTGAAGAGAAAATAGTAATTGGAGATAAAACTATAAACGTTTTCTTAGCATCATACAAAGATGAAAATGATTTATCATCTGGAATAATTGCTGTTATTCAAAATATTACAGAGCATGTTAAGCTAGATGATATGAGAAAAGAATTTGTTGCAGATGTATCTCATGAATTAAAAACACCTATCACATCGATAATTGGTTATGCAGACACATTACAAGACGGAGATTACGACAAAGAAACACAGCAAAGATTTTTATCTGTAATTTCGTCTGAAGGCAGAAGAATGGCAGATTTGGTAAGCGACCTACTAACACTTTCAAGATATGATACAAACAGAATGACAAGAGAGGTTACAACCTTTGACTTAGGTGAGATAGCAAAAAAATGCCAAGAAAAACTAGCAATAGAAATAGAAAAGAAAAAACAAAATGTTGAATGTTACGTTACAGCCGATGTTCCACCAATAGAAGCAGACAAGAATGGAATAGAAAGAGTAATCTTAAACGCATTATCTAACGCTGTGAAATATACGCAAGAAGAAGGAATTATCAAAATTTATGTTGGTTTTGTATACAATGATGCCTACATAAAAGTAATAGACAATGGAATTGGAATTCCAAAAGAAGATTTAGCAAGAGTGTTCGAACGTTTCTACAGGGTAGATAAGGCTCGTTCAAGAGAAATGGGTGGAACAGGACTAGGTCTATCAATAGCAAAAGAGATAATAGAACAAAACAATGGAAGTATAGACATTAAGAGTGAATTGGGAAAAGGAACAGAAGTAGTAATTAGAATTCCAGCTGTAAAGAAAGGAACAGAAAATGAGTGATAAATTAAAAAATATATTAGAATGGATTGAATGCATAGTAATAGCAATTGTACTTGCATTATTAATAAGATATTATGTTGGAACTCCAACAGTAGTTCAGATGGACTCAATGTATCCTACATTAAAGCAAGGGGAAAGGTTAGTACTAAACAGAATACCAAGAACAAGAAAGCAACTTCCTAAAAGAGGAGATATAATTACATTTGAACAACCAAGCGTTACATACATTGGAGAAGATAAAGTAGATTTAAGTAATCCAGTTGCAATATATGATAAAGTGCCAACAAATATATTTTCTAAGTTTGCCTATTATGTGTTAGAATGGGGAAAGACGAGCTATATAAAAAGAGTTATAGGCTTGCCAGGTGAGCATGTACAAATAATGGACGGAAAAGTATATATTAATGGTGAAGAACTAGACGAATCTGCTTACTTAAATTCAAATGTGAAAACTGAAGCTTATGGTGGAATGTTTACAGATATAGTAGTTCCAGAAGGTTACGTATTTGCGATGGGAGATAATAGAAGCGTTTCTGCAGATTGCAGAAGATTTGGTTGTATTCCATTAGAAAAAATAGAAGGAAAAGTTACTATAAGATTTTGGCCATTAAATAAATTTGGAACTATAAAAAAAGCTGAATAGGAGATAAAAACTTGAGTTTTGAAAATATTATTGGAAATAAAAAGATAAAATCAGAATTTATAGATAATATAAAAAATAATACATTATCGCACAGCTATTTATTTGTAGGGCAAGAAGGAATAGGAAAAAAGTTATTTGCAAAGGAACTTGCTAAAATGGCTTTATGCTTGAACAATAAAACTGAAAATGATAATTGTAGCTCGTGTGTAAAATTTGATTCAGGAAACAATCCAGACTTCGTTTTGATAGAGCCTGATGGGAATTCTATCAAAATAGCACAGATAAGAGAGATGCAAGAAAATGTGTATACAAAACCAATTGTGTCGAGAAAAAAAATATTTATAATAAATGATAGTGATAAAATGACAGAAGAGGCTCAAAATAGCCTATTAAAAACGCTAGAAGAGCCACCTGAATACATAATGATAATATTAATAACTGCAAACGAAAATAAATTGTTAAACACAATAAAATCTAGATGCTTAAAAATAAGTTTTAATAATCTTGAAACGAGTGATTTAATCTCATACATAAATAGTGTACAAGGAATGCAAGTGCCAAGTGAAAATTTGCTAAAGATGTGTAACGGAAGCATTGGAAAGCTAATGAAGGTAAATGAAAATTTAGAAGAATACAATGCAGTAGAAAGTACAACTAACAATTTTCTAAATGGGAAAATACCAAATGTAGTAAAAATGTTAAGCCAATTCGAAATATTATATAAATCAAAAGAGGTTATCAATGATTTATTAGACTATATGATAGTAATAATTTATGAATATATCAACAAAAGTAAAGATTATAGAGCAAAATTTTTGAATTTAATAGCAATAATAGAAGACACCAAAAATAGAATAGTTTTGAATAATAATTATGATATGTGTATAGACAATTTATTATTGAAAATGTGGGAGGAAACGGTTGAAAAATAATTTAATTATTTTCAACTAAATTTAAGAAAGGGGACTATAGATGAAAACAATAGTTGGAGTTAGATTCAGAAAGCCTGGTAAAGTTTATTTCTTTGATCCAGGATACATACAATTAAACTTAAAAGATAAAGTCGTGGTTGAAACTACAATGGGAGAAGACGTAGGGGAAGTTGTAATAAATAAAAGACAGATTCCAGACGATAAAGTTTCAACAGAACTAAAAAGAATAGTAAGACTTGCAAATAATAGAGATTTAAAAAGAGTAGAAGACAACAAAATAAAAGAGCAAAAAGCAATGAAAGTGTGCAAAGAAAAAATAAAAAAACACAAATTAGACATGAACTTAGTAGACGTAGAATATAAGTTTGACAATAGTAAAATAATATTCTATTTTACAGCTGATGGACGTGTGGATTTTAGAGAGCTTGTAAAAGATTTAGCAGCTATCTACAAAACAAGAATAGAGCTAAGACAAATAGGTGTTAGAGATAAAGCAAAAGAAATAGGCGGTATAGGACCATGTGGAAGAATATTATGCTGTACAAGTTATTTAACTAACTTTGATACAGTATCAATTAATATGGCTAAAAACCAAAATTTATCGTTAAATCCAAGTAAGATTAATGGTTCTTGTGGCAGATTATTATGTTGTTTAACATACGAAAATGAAGTATATGAAGAATACAGAAAAGATTTACCTAATCTAGGTGAAAAAGTTAAGTATGAAGAAAAAGAAGGCAAAGTTGTTGAGCTAGATATACTAAACAAGAAATATACAATTAAAACATCTGATGAAGAATATATAGTGGTTGATAAAAATGAAAGTATTAAATGATTTATTGTGGAATGGTAAGCTTAAAATATACCAGGACGATGAATCTTTTATGTATTCACTTGATTCAGTTTTACTATCAAAATTTGTTACATTAAATAAAAATATAACAAATATTTTAGATATAGGTACAGGTAATGCACCAATTCCTCTTATTTTAACTTCATTAACAAATGCTAATATAACTGGCGTAGAAATTCAAAAAAAATCATATGAGCTTGCTAAAGAAAGTGTAAGTATAAACAATTTGAATTCAAAAATTAATTTAATTAATGGAGATATTAATGATATTGTAAATGATTTGCCAAATAATTATTATGATGTAGTTGTTACTAATCCTCCTTTTTTTAAAAGCAATATGCTTATTAGTGATAATATTGAAAAGGGTATTGCAAGAACTGAATTAACTCTTACCTTAGAAGATATTTTTAGCATTTGCAAAAAAGTATTAAAAGATAAAGGGAGAGTTGCTATTGTAAATAGACCAGAAAGATTAGTTGATATAATCGTCTCAATGAAAAAATACGGAATTGAGCCTAAAAAAATAAGGTTTGTATATCCTAAGATGAGTAAACCAGCAAATCATGTATTAATTGAAGGAATGAAAAATGGGAATAGTGAACTTAAAATTATGGATCCATTTATTGTCCATAATGAAGATAATAGTTATACAGATCAAATGTATGAATTGATGAAATAGGTTACACAAAAAATGTAGACAAATTATTTCCCGGGAAATAATTTGTATAAGGAGTGATATAATGAGTCAAAAAAGTTATGATAATACACCTACACTTTATTTAGTTCCAACTCCAATAGGAAATTTGGATGACTTTACATTTAGAGGAGTAGAAATATTAAAAAAAGTAGATGTTATTTTTTCAGAAGACACAAGAGTAACACTTAACTTGCTTAATCATTTTAATATTAAAAAACATTTAGTAGCATCTCATAAATTTAATGAAGAAAAAAGCTCTGCTAAATTACTTTCTTATTTAAATGAGGGAAAAAGTGTAGCTCTTGTAACAGATAGAGGAACTCCTTTACTTAGCGATCCTGGAAATATATGTGTAAAAAAAGTTGTAGAAATGGGGTATAATGTGGTATCATTACCAGGTGCAACTGCAGCAATCCCAGCACTTACATCATCTTCTATAGATTCAAGTAGATTTCTTTTTTATGGCTTTTTAAATAGTAAACAAAGTAAAAGAATAAAAGAATTAGAATTATTAAAAGATGTAAAATATACAATAATATTTTACGAGGCACCTCATCGTATTATTGACACTCTAAATGATATGAAACAAGTATTTAAAAATAGATATATAAGTATTTCTAGAGAAATAAGTAAAAAATATGAAGAAATATATAGAGGTACAATTGAAGAAGTAATAAAAGAACTTAATGAACCAAAAGGTGAATTTGTAATAGTTGTTTCAGGTAATGATGAAGAGGTTTCTTATGATGATTTATCAGTACAAGATCATGTTGATATGTATGTTCGTGATGGATATACTTTAAAAGATGCTATAAAAAAGGTTGCAAAAGATAGAAATGTTGCAAAAAATGAGATATATAGGGAAGTAAAATTATTTCCCGGGAAATAATTTTGGAGGAATTATGAAAATAATTGTAGGATTAGGTAACCCAGGAATTCAATATTGTAACACTAGACACAATGTTGGGTTTATGGTTATTGATTCGTATTTAAAAAAATTGGGAATTACAGATTTAAAAGAAAAATTTGGAGGACTATATGCAATATATAATTTAAATGGCGAAAAAATTATGTTTTTAAAACCTATGGAGTATATTAATTTATCTGGTGACGTATTAAAAAGGTATGTTGATTATTTTAACATTGATATTAACGATATTTTAATAATAAATGATGATATGGATTTACCTATAGGTAGCTATAAACTAAAACCAAAAGGAAGTTCAGCCGGCCATAACGGACTTAAAAATATTGAGCAAAATTTAGGTACTGATGAATACAAACGGTTAAAAATAGGTATATCTAATAATAAGAATATAGATGCTAAAGATTATGTGTTAGGTAAATTTAGTAAAGAGGATAAAGAAATATTAGATGGGGTAATAAAGATAAGTATGAATATATTAGATGATTATTTAAAAATAAATTATCAAGATTTAATGGCTAAGTATAATAAAAAATAATGGGTGGGTACATTTAAAATGTATCTTTTTCGCAGTATTGGAGGTTATATGATTAAATTTAAGGAAATTAACGATGGATTAACATGTGTAACTGGACTTACTAGTGAACTTGAATCTCTTTATATAAATGATGTATATAATAAAAAAGATTCAAATGTTTTAGTCGTTACAAGTAGTATTTATGAAGCAAATAAATTATATGATTCATTAATTAATTATAATAAAAATGTATATTTGTATCAGATGGATGATTTTATTGCAAGTGAATCTGCAATAAGTAGTCCTGAGCTTATGATAAATAGAATAGAAACACTAAATTCTATTGTTTTTGATAATACAAAAAAAATAGTTATCACTAATTTAATGGGTTTATTAAGATTTTTACCAACATTAGATAATTATAAGAATAGTTTAATTAACATTGAAAAAAATATGGATATTGATAAAGATGAGCTATATAAAAAACTATGTATTAATGGATATAATACATCTTCTCTTGTTACAAAAACAGGAGAAATATCAAATAGAGGATATATATTAGATATTTTCCCTGTAAATGAAGACAATGCAATTAGAATAGAATTCTTTGGTGATACAATAGATTCTATAAGATATTTTGATGTTAATACACAACTTTCATATAAAGAAATTGATAAGGTGTCTATATACCCATTTACTGAGTTTATTGTTGATCAATTAATTGATGATGAGGATAGAAAACAGAAATTTTTACCAAAATATGGGAATATTTCTAAATTGAATGATTATTTAGATTCACCTATATTAGTTTATAAAGACTATAATGATATTAAAGCGTCAAATGCAGTTTTAGAAAGTGAAATTGTTTCTTATAAAGAAAATAACAATAATTGTGATAAATTTATGTATTCTTTAGGGGAATTTCATGAGAAATGTGAAATATATATATTGAGTGTAGATAATATGTTACCAAGTATTAAAGTAGATGATACTCATAATTATACATCGTATACCCCTTTAAATTATAATGATGATTTTGATAAATTAAATGAAGATTTGAAAATGTATTTAAATACATCTAAGACGATAATTATATGCTTAAATAATGAACATACAATTAATAATATTAGTAAATATATAAATTATAAAGTTCATAAAACTACTTTTGATAATATTACAACAAAAGCAATTAACGTAGTAAAAAGTAATATTGCGTCTGGTTATATTTATGAAGATTATGTTGTTTTATCAGAATCTAATTTGTTTAAAACAAGTGAAAAAGTAAGTAATTATAGAAGTAAGTTTAAATATGGTACTAAAATATCTAAGATAGAATCTTTAAGTGTTGGGGATTATGTAGTACATAATACTCATGGAATTGGCAGATATTTAGGTATTATAGCCCTTAAAAAAGGGGATTTAGTAAAAGATTATTTGCAAATACAATATAAAGATGATGATAAGTTATATATTCCGGTTGAAAAAATTGATTTAATAAGTAAATATTCATCAAATGAAGATATTGTTCCAAGACTAAATAAACTTGGTGGAACAGAATGGCATAAGACTAAAATGCGTATTAAAGGAAGACTTAAATACATTGCTGATGAATTACTTAAAATAGCAGCAGAAAGAAAATTAAAAAAAGGATTTGCTTTTGCTAAAGATAATGAAATGATGGCTTTATTTGAAAGTGAATTTGGTTATGAAGAGACAGTTGATCAAAAAAATGCAATTAAAAGAATAAAAGAAGCAATGGAAAAAAGTACTCCTATGGATATGATTTTATGTGGGGATGTTGGTTATGGTAAAACAGAGGTTGCATTTCGTGCAATATTTAAAGCTGTTTGTTCAAATAAGCAAGTTGCATATCTTTGTCCAACTACAATTCTTTCAAATCAACAATATACTTCAGCCTTATCAAGATTTAAAAATTTTCCTGTTAATATGGCACTTCTTAATAGATTTACTACAAAAAAAGAAGTTGAAAATATAATTAAGGGTCTTAAAAATGGAAGTATTGATGTTGTTTTTGGAACACATAGATTGCTAAGTGATGATATAAGTTATAAAGATCTAGGTTTATTAATTGTAGATGAGGAGCAAAGATTTGGAGTTGCACATAAGGAAAAAATAAAGAAATATAAGTCTAATATAGATGTTCTTACATTGTCTGCAACACCGATACCAAGAACGTTACAAATGTCTATGGTTGGAATTAGAGATTTAACCTTAATAGAAACACCACCTAAAAATAGATATCCTGTACAAACTTATGTGCTTGAAGAGAGTGTGCATATAATAAAAGATGCAATATATAAAGAGTTATCAAGAAATGGCCAGGTATATATATTGTGTAATAAAATTGAATCTTTTGATGAGAAGATAAGAGAAATTACTAGATTAATACCTGATATAAAAATTGGATATGCACATGGTAAAATGAGTAAAAATGAAATAGAAGATATTATGTATAAATTTATAAATAATGAATTTAATGTTTTACTATGTACTACAATAATAGAAACCGGAATAGATATACCTAATGCTAATACTCTTATAATTTTAGATGCGAATAAATTTGGGTTAAGTCAGTTATATCAAATAAGAGGAAGAGTTGGAAGAACTGATAGGATTGCATATGCATATTTAATGTATGGAAAAAATAAAGCGTTAAGTGAAGTTGCAACTAAAAGACTTTCTGCAATTAAAGAATTTGCAACATTAGGTAGTGGGCTTTCAATTGCTAAAAGAGATTTATCCATAAGGGGCGCTGGAGATGTTCTTGGAAGTGAACAATCTGGATTTATTGATTCAATAGGGATAGAATTATATTTAAAAATGCTTAATGAAGAGGTTAATAAATTAAAGGGTATAGATGTAGAAGAGGTATCTGAATTACCACTTATTTCAGTTGGAACGCATATTAGTGATGAATATGTTAGTGATGATAAATTAAAAATCGAGATACATAAGAAAATTAATGAAATTAATAGTTATGAGTCACTTTTAAGAGTTAAATCAGAAATAGAAGATAGATTTGGTAAAGTTAGTGAAGAAATGCTTATATATATGTACGAAGAATGGTTTGAAAGCATGAAACAAGCAAAAGGAATAGAAAAAGTTAATCAAAATAATAAATATATAGAAATAGTGTTTGATGAGAATACAACAAATACTATTAAGGCTGATGAACTATTTATAAAAGCGTATCAAGTATCTAAGAATTTTAAGTTAGCTTACTCTTTTAAAAGATTAAGATTAATGCTTAATTTAAATAATTTGGATAAACATTGGATATATTATATTGTCAAATTACTTAACAACATGTAAAAATTGGTAATTTTTTCCAAATGAATTAAACCTATTGATTTAACAAAATACGTATTATATACTTACCACGTAACATATAGTTAATTCAAGTATAAATTGGTATATTTTGTAATTACACTCACATAATAAAAAAGAGGAAAGTGAGGTAATGTGGTGAAATCGACAGGTGTATTAAGACGAATAGATGATTTAGGAAGAATTGTAATCCCTAAAGAAATAAGAAAGAACTTAAAAATTAGGGATGGTGAATCATTAGAAATTTTTATTAATGGAGATGCTATAGTACTAAAAAAATATTCTTTTATGTCTGACTTAAATGATATTGCACAAACGTGTAGTGATTCTATATATGATGTAATAAATAAGAATATAGTAATTACGGATAGGGATAGAATAATAGCAGCATCAGGTCCACTAAAGAAAAAATATATGGGTAAAGAAATAAGTAAATTTATTGAAGAAGCAATTGATAAAAGAGGGAACATAGTAAAAAATAGCAAAGCAGAATTAGAATTGGTAAATGATATTTATGTTGATGCTTGCTACGCACTTTCTTCAGTTGTAGCAAATGGAGATGCAGTTGGACTTGTTATTATTTTTTCAGAAAATAATATAAAGGAGTCTGATGAAAAATGTGCTTGCTTTATATCAAAATTTCTAGGTAAGCATTTAGAATGATATAAATATTAAAATTTTATTGAAAAAACAATTATTTTCTTGTATAATACTCTTGATATTTAATTGCAATGAAGAAATGAGTAGTTAAGGGATTTATTAAAGAGAGCTTATTATGGTGGAATTAAGCATAATGAACTTAATGAATATGGTTTTGGAGTATAATCGTTAATCGCGTTAAGATACAAGTGCATAGAATCTATGAACTAAGGTGGTACCGTTCTTATGAACCCTTAGATTT
>ERZ779737.2532-NODE-2532-length-11887-cov-2.415483_pt1 | contig 11887 bp, 8 predicted proteins | sample MGYA00511889_ERZ779737 | MGnify/ENA primary metagenome ERZ779737 (study PRJEB29588, sample SAMEA2163575) | human gut metagenome | biome: human gut; feature: human-associated habitat; material: faeces | place: Denmark | collected 2008/2010 ...
TTCAGATAGTTGTACCAGTGTTCCTTGTTAAGTCCGCTCTGAAGCCTTGCCGTCTCACCGAACTCCTTGGTGTTTATTCCCATAAGTACGCTGCCTGCAAGCTCCTCTCCGCCGGCCTTTATCACCGCATCATCGTCATATATGACTCTTGTCACCTTGTCACATACAGAGCCCTCGAGCTTTGTATATCTCTCAAAATCTCCCTCGGTGTAATACCAATGAGTCTTTTTTTTCTTATCTATATATGTTCCTCTAGTCCACTGCTCCTGAACTACCAGGTCAGTTCCCAGATTGTAATTGATACGTTTTGTCTTATTATCATTTATCGTCCGCGCCATATTTGAATTGAACATTCCCATTGCAATGGTCATTACAAGGAATACAGATATAAATCCCTGTTTCTTCACCGTCCTCGTTATCTGGAGGAAAGAAGCGTATACCGCAGGTGACCATCTCTTCTTACCTATCCTGTATATCAGTCTTATGAGATACTTGATAAGTCTGAGCACGAGAAGTCCAACTGCAAATATAAACAGTGACGAGTTCAGGAATATAACCGGATCAGGTCTCTTTCCTGAGAGTATATCCAATGCGATCGTAGACTTCTGCTTGTTGTAATTGTAGAGAAGATAGATTGACAATACCACCAGGATAACATCCACAAAGAACTTCTCCCAGAACGGTTTGTAATTTACCTTTCCTGTCCTGCTCTTTTGCTCGACGATAGAGTTTTTAGCGTATTTCATAACCGGCAGAGTCACAAACAGGATCGCAATAAGGGCTGCCGCCAGACTGTATACGACCATCCACGGATCTATTCCGTAAAAGTGTGTATCCTTGAATTCAAACTTCAGGAATGAGCTGGCACTCGCCGCCATCTTACACAGAAGGTAGCCCACCGGTATTCCTATTATTATCGCTATGACCGACAATATCGCCGACTGTCCCAGATATATTCCAAGGACCTGCTTCGTGCTTGTTCCTCGGCTCTTGAGCATCGCGATCTCTCCATCCTCCATCTCCAGTATCTGGCTTGACACCATGTAGATGAATGCTAGGAGCAGTACAAGGATAGGAAGCTCAAGTACCCATATGATTATTCCTATCGTCTTGGCATCGCCTCTGTAATCTATAAGCACGTTGCTGAAATTCTGTGTAAAACTCTTGTCCGATGACTCAAATGACTTTATATAGTAGAGTGTGTCAGCTGCATTTGCATGTGTTATCTGTGAGTAATCCAGCATGTCATGCTCACTGTAATATATTGGGAGGAAGCCGTACTTTGTGATCATCTCATCGAAATCACTCTGCTTCACATATACCTGTCTGTCCAGATCTGCAAGCTGATCATACCAGAAATCATCCGAGTAATCCTTCTCCTCGAACACTCCGACTATCTGGTATTTCATAGGATTGCCACTTGCATCCTTGACATCTCCAAGTCCCGTGTCGATGGTAAACACCTCTCCAACGACCAGATTATATTCATCGAGATACCTCTGTGATATAAGACACGGATATACTCCACTCTCCGTCTTTGCATCTTCAAGGCTTACTCCGTATGTTATGTTGATGTGGTCTTCAAGATTCGGCATATACACCATCTTGAAGTTGCTTCTGTGTCCAAGATTACTCTGTGTGTATCCAGCCTCAAGGCTCAGACTTGTCTGTTCCTCTATGGTGTCGATCTCAAGGTAGTAATTCCACATCTTCTTATACTTCTCTATCCTGTTCAGCACGGACTCAGAATCCGGATACTCATCAACAGCACAGGATCCCTCCCTGCCTATTGTGCTCGGATATTTGTTCTGCTCTGTCATAGCTGCGTCAAACTTGGATGACATAAGCATATCAAGCGCTCCGTTCTTGAACATCGGGTTACATGATGCCACCGCCACAAGGAGTACTATTCCAAGGAGAAGACATGCATTAAGCCACTTTTTATTAAGAAGTTTGTGTGATAAAAATTTAAACATCTTTTCTCCTTTCCATTACTCTGCTACAGCATCGTCCGCTGCTCCGGCTGCATCGCCTGCTCCGTCATCATCTGTCACATTTTCCGATGCATCTCCAGAGTCTCCATCGGAGGAGTCTGAGGAACCGGCCGCGCCTGATGAATCAGAGGAATCACGTCCTGAAGATGACTTGCTACCTGACGCTGATGCTGACTCCTTCGCTATCACATCTCCCTCTGAGAGACCTGACAGTATGATCGTCTGTGTCTTGCTCGCCTCGCCCAGCGTTATATACTGTTTCACGATCTCGCCGTCAAGGAGAAGCCATACATAATCATACTCTGATGAGTTGTTCTTGCTCGCCTCATGGTAGATCATATTCGTAGGTATCATGACAACATTGTCGTACACCGCTGTAGGGTAGCTTACCTGGTAGTTCTTCGTGCTCTTGTAAACATTTGCATCATCGACCTTGATGTAGTACTTCAGTTCATCGGAGCCTGCACACTTTGTAATATGTACATTTCCCTGGTCATCTGTCTGTATGTATGATCTTGAAGAGTCTCCGCTTGTTCCCACGCATATTCCGCTTATCTTCTTGGTATTATCTTTCTTGCTTGTGATAGTTACCTTCTGATTGATTCCAAGCTTGCCCTCTGATACTGTAAGTGCCAGTATGACATTTTTGCTGCTGCCCACCGTGAGTACTGTCTGACCTTCCTTTATCGCAGCATCTGTGCTCGCGCTGATCTTCTTGACTGTTCCCGCCTCGTCAGCATACACGCTTATCTTACCTGTTCCATCGTTGTTCTTGTTGAGCTTTGTCTTTTTGTCGTTGAGACTTGCTATAGTCGCGTTATGAGTATATATAAGAAGCTGCTTATTATAATTCACAACATTTCTCTGGCATGTGAGCTGCTCTACCATATACAACGGATTGTCCGCATCAGTAGGTGTCGCTTTCTTCTGCTTTTGATATTCCTGTATCTGGTCATTTATGTCATTTATCTTTATTAAGCATTCTGCTGGTCCACCAATTTTAAAAGAAGTGTGTTTGCTCATTGGTTCATTAAGTTTTAATCTTTCTGTGCTGATTTTGTAAGATAATCTATTTAATATTTCTTCCATATAATCTCCTTTTTTACATTAAATAATATAACATACTTTTATAATTTATACAATATTTTTTATTATTTTTATATTCTTTTTATTTAGTTCAAGCCTTACTATGTAAGTCTTTCACTATTATATTAAGCCTAATCTTTAGTCTTAATATAATATATCTACATATCTATTATATATAAGCCATATCTATATAGCAAAAAGAAAGATATTAGTTATACCTTTCTTAGTCTGCAACTACTATATTTGTTAAATTACTAAAATTAGTATTAAACCAATTTTTTTGTATATCATCTTTTACTATTATTTTAACATTATTATTTGTTAGATAGAATACTGAAGTAGTAGATGTTACATTACTAAAATCTGCATTTCTTAAATCTATTTCTTCAATATTAGTCATTCTTTCAAATGCTATATCAATGTTAGTTACTCCACTCGTATCCCAATTTGACAAATCTAATTTTTTTAATTTACTACATTTATCAAAAGTACCATACAAACTTGTTACCTTGTTTGTTATTTTCCAACCTGTAATATTAAGTGTTTCAAGACTAGAACAGCTAGAAAATGTTTGATGAAGACCACCAGAGCCATATTTATTTGTGGCTACCATTGAAACATCAAAATTTGTTAAATCTAAACTTGTTAAAGAACTGCAACTGTTAAAGGCATCTTGCATATCTGTTATATTTGATGTGCTAATTCCTGTAAAATCTATCTTTTCAAGTAGAGTACAGCCATAAAAAGCACATCTAAATGATGAAAACTTGAAATTATTTAATTTTACTTCAGTTATATTTTTACAATAGTAAAAAGCAAACTCAAAGTTAACATAATTATTTGGTTTAAAATTGGATAAATCTATTATTCCTTTTAAATTAGTACAATTTTGAAATGTATACCACATACTAATTAATTTTGGTGCTGAAGAATTGGGTAAAATTAAATTAATTAAATTAGTGCAATTCTTAAACATTTTCGACATACTATCAACATTAGATAAATTGAAGTTTGATATATTTAATGTTTGTAATGAAGAGGCATCACTAAACATTCCTAGCATTGATGTTACCTTGCTTGTATCAAAGTTTGATACATCAATTTCAGTAAGTGACTTGCAACTTGCAAATAACCATGTCATATTTGTTACATTTAAAGTGTTAAAACTACTTATATTTAAACTCTTTAAATTAGTGCATCCCTGAAACATACCTCCTTTTCCAACCTGATTCCCCATATTAGTTACATTAGAAGTATCAAAATTACTTAAGTCTAGAGTATTTAAATTGGAACACAATCCAAACATAGCTTCCATACTCTTAACATTACTGGTATCAAAATTAGAAACATCTATATTAGTTAATGAACTGCAATTATAGAACATTGCTATCATTCCAGTTACCCTGCTAGTGTCAAAATTAGATACATCTAAATTAAGTAAATTAGAACATCCATTAAACATGTAACTCATATCAGTAACATTACTAGTATTAAAGTTAGATAAATCTATAGATTTTAAACCCGAACTCATATAAAACATTTTAGACATATTTGTTATGTATGAAGTATCTAACTTTGATAAATCTAGTTTTTCTATGTTAGTTAAATAAGCAAACATACCCGAAGCATTTGTTCCTGTTTGTAATACACCGTTTTCTCCACCTATCCACATATCATACATTGTTTTTGTACCTCCATCACTTGATGTTACTTCTTTTGGGGTATACCATAGCATTACTGTTCCATCTTTATTTTGTGATATATCTTTTGATACTACTCCTGGTGTATCTGGTACTGTGTTATCTTCAGCAATAGTAAGTGATTGTATTTCTTCTCTCATTACTTCAGTATTAAAGAACTTTGAAGTACCTCCTGTTGGATTATCTGAAGTAGTTATTACATTCTCTTTATATATTGCTCCTTCTCCTGAACCCCATAACTTAAATAAGAAGTTCTTTCCTGCCATAGTACCTGGATTATCAACATTACCATCTATATAAATATATAATGTATATGTATCTTTACTTGTATTTAATATTTGATTAGATAAAAGTGTTATTGTATCTCCTTCTTTTTTATTAGCAAAGTTACCACTTGCTATAGCCATAGTTTCACTATTTTTATATAATTCATATTTAAATGAAGAATCTGATAATTCTGTAGGAAATGTAGTTAATTCTAAATATAGATTCATAGTTACATCTCTATTACAAGTACTATTCTTTTTTACTTCAATATCTTTGATAGTTCCTTCTTCTTTAGTTAATACTGGTACTATATCTACTCCATTTATCGTAGAACCTCCTGCAAAGGTAACTGTAGGAGTACAAACTTCAGTATTAACTATAGCGTTAGTGTTACTAGACCATATATAATAGGCTAATGTTCCTCCTACTGATAAGATTAAAATACTTACTCCAATTATTATATATAATTTGTATTTTTTTAAATATTCTTTCATAATGACTCCTTATTTACTATCTATAAAGATTTTATCATAAATATATTTATTTAACAATATTAATTATTTATTTTTTCTAAGAATTCTTCTTCATTCCATATAGGAATATTTAATGATAAAGCCTTATCATACTTACTACCTGGAGAATCTCCTACTACTACTACTGAAGTTTTAGAACTTACTGAAGATGATACTTTACCACCTAGATCTTCAATTATTTTACTAGCTTCATCTCTAGTTATATTGATTAAACTACCGGTTAGAACAAAAGTTTTATTTTTAAATTCTTCTTTTTCTTCATATTCAGTATTATTTATATAGGTTGTATTTACTCCATATTCTTTTAATTTATTTATTATTTTTTTATTATTTATATCATTAAAATATTCTTTTATACTTGTGGCTATTATACTACCTATATCATTAATATTTGTTAGTTCTTCAGTACTAGCAGTCATTAAATTATCTAATGTTTTATAGTATCTTGCTAATACTTTAGCAGTCTTTGTTCCTACATTTCTAATACCTAGTCCATATAATAATCTTTCTAATGAATTTGATTTACTTTTTTCTATTGCTGTTTTTAAATTATTTATTTTCTTGGTACCATAACCTTCTAGATTCATTAATTCATCTTCATATTTATTTATATCATATATATCGGTTACATCAGTAATAAAGCCTTCATTATATAGATCTTCAATTACTGACTCACCCATTCCATCTATATTCATAGCTTCTCTTTCAGCAAAATGAATTATGTTTTCTATCTTTCTCGCAGGACATAAATTATTAGGACAATAATAGTCTGCTTCTTTTTCTTTTCTTACTAATCTAGTATTACATATAGGACAGTTTTCTATCATAGTAAATTCTCTCTCAGTACCATTTCTTCTTTCTTTTAATACTCTTACTACTTCTGGAATTACATCTCCGGCTTTACGAATAGATATAGTATCTCCTACTCTTACATCTTTAGCTATGCAGTAGTCTTCGTTATGTAGAGTTGCTTTGGATATTAATGATCCTGCTACATGGACTGGTGAGAAAATGGCATTAGGAGTTATTTTGCCTGTTCTTCCTACCGTAAACTTTATTTCTTTTAATGTTGTTAATACTTCTTCTGCTGGAAATTTATAGGCTATACCCCATCTTGGTACTCTAGCAGTATATCCTAGTTCTTCTTCATCATCTAAGTTATTTACTTTTAATACGACACCATCTATTTCATATGGTAAATCTTTTCTAATACTTGCTAATTTTTCAATATCTTTAATTATTTCATCTACACTACTTGCAGTAGTATTTAATTTATAATTGGTAACAAAACCTAGTTCTTTTAGATAGTCTAATGATTCTGACTGCTCTTTTATACCATAATCTCTAGGATTTGGTATAAAATAAGCCATAAAATCTAAGCCTCTTTTAGCGGTTATCTTACTATCTAATTGTCTTACTGATCCAGCTGCTGCATTTCTTGGATTAGCAAATAATGGTTCATTATTTAATTCTCTTTCCATATTTGCTTTAGCAAATGAGGCTTTACTCATATAGATTTCTCCACGTACTTCTATATCAATTGGTTTAGTTAGTCTAAGTGGTATTGATTTTATAGTTTTAGCATTTAACGTAATATTTTCTCCCACTACACCATTACCACGGGTAGCCACTCTTACAAGTAGGCCTTTTTCATAGATAAGAGAACCTGATAGGCCATCCATTTTAGGTTCTACTGTATAAGTTGGATGCTTAATAGTTTTTCTAATTCTTTCATCAAAGGCTCTTATTTCATCTTCATTAAATATATCATCAAATGATAGCATTGGAGTCTTATGAGTAACTTTCTCAAACTTACTTATTGCCTCTCCTCCTACTCTTAGTGTAGGAGAATCTTCTCTTTTTAATTCTGGATACTTTTCTTCTAGTCTTAGTAATTCGCTATAATAATCATCATACTCCTGATCTGTAATAGAGGGACTATCTAAAACATAGTATTCATGACTTGCTTTATTTAATATGTTTACTAATTCTTCTATTCTTTTTTTTATGTTATCATTCATTTAATATCACCATGATAAGTATACCATAAAAAAGAAAAGAAGAAAAGTAATTACTTAACTTCTTATACTAACTTTTTAATAATTAATATTCTAAATCATCAAATGACATTTGTCCTTCTAATTCATAATTCTTTTTCTTTAGCGTTCTAATTTTAGGTTTAGGTGTTTTTAAACTATTTAACATTTTTATTCTATTTTCTTCTTTTTCTTTACTAGATATATTTATTTCTTTACGAATGCTATTTATTTCGTATGTAAAACAAAACATAGCTAGATCATGTAATGATTTATATTTTAATGAACAATTACCTGTTTTATAATCAGTCGCATATACTTCATTAAATACAAAACTTGTTAATGTCTCTTGCATTGTAAATTCATGTTCATTCTTTGTTTCTAATATATATCTAATACGACATATATTTTCATTATTGCAATAACTGTTTCTATAAAAACTTGTTAATTTATTTAAGAAATCTCTATCACTACTTTTACTTAATACGAAGTATCTTAGAAAATCAACATTAAAATATTTAGCAGCATCTTTATAAACTAAATCGTATCTTACTTTTGATAATTTATCTTTATCTTTATAACGTATTTCAATATCTTTAGTTACATCACATTCTTCAATTATACCTTCTTGTAATAAAGCTCTTTTTAGTACAATTTCATTGCTAAAGCAAGATGTAAAGTAGTCTATTTCTTCAAGTGAGTATGAAGTTTTCTCTCTAAATTTGGATATCTTCTTAAATTCTGGTAAACTAGAAATATCTAATTTATTATATTCTTTATTTTTTTTAATGGTTAAATAATAAGCCATACTTACCTCCCAATAATGAGATTATTATATACAATTGTTTGTTTTTTGTCAAGAAAAAGATACTATTTATAATTTTCTACTCGGTTGCCTTGCTTTTTTTTAAAAAATATAATATAATGTATATGAAAGAGAAATTAGTCATAATAAAAATGGCTAACACCTATTTGCGAGGTGTTCTCTTCATTGTTTTTGGCAAATCGGAGCTACCCCCTGAGGTGCCCCGATTTTTTATCTATTTTCTATGGTTACCTAGCACTATTACTGCTATGGTAACAAGAATAGTTAAAGCATATGCTATAACTAATTCCATCTACTAATAACCTCCTCCCCCTAAGGTTAAGAAATTACTTTCTATCATAAAATCACCTCTCCTTCCAAAGTAAAAACCTTAGAAAAAGAAGAGAACACCATAAGTATTAACCACGCCAACATTATATACTAATTTGAATATCGTAGTCAAGGAAAACATGACTATTTTTTTAATATCTTTATAAAGCCCTATAAGCAAAGGTTTTATAAGATTTTAAGGTACAAAACAATTGTACAGCAATATACATTTTCAACCATATCCATTGCATTTTTTACCAAAATATTATATAATATATATACGAAGAGAAAATATAACCATAATAAAAATGGTTAACACCTATTTTCATAAGGTGTTTCTCTCTATAAAAATATATAGAGCACCCCCTGGGTGCCCTTTTTTCTATCTACGATTGCAACTGTCTATTAAAACAGTACAATTAGAGTAGTTCATGCAAAAGCAAGAACTAATTTCACTTACTAACCCCCCTTTTACAGATAGTTTTTTCAGCATATCATCATCCCTTTCTTCCATAACAGAAAATAAAAAAAATATCCATAGGTACTAATTAAAACTAGCATTATATGCTAGTTTAAGTAATAGTCAATTATTGACTATTTTTTTTATATCCATTAAACAATAAAAACTATAATTTCTTATAGTTTTAATCTTTATATACAATCAATTGACCCTCTTTTAAATAAATATTATTGTTTTGACTAAGAAGTTTATTAATATTACCACCAAGTAATCTATTAACAGAAAGTAAAGTATCATTATCCTTAGTTATATAATACTTAACATCTCTCTTAGGTACTAATATAGTCGTATTAGGATAAATATAATCATCTACATTAATGCCATTAAGTAATGCCAATAAATTATAATCAGTATTATATCTCCTTGCAATATTATATAAATTATCTCCTTTTTCAATAGTATAAACTTCAAAATACTCATTCATCGTAGGAACAATAATATTACTTCCTACTGCAAAGTTACTATTTTGATTTAAGTTTTTCAATATCTCAGGCGATACCCCATACCTTTTTGCTAAGCTCTCTAGTGTATCACCATTTTGTATTTTATAAATACCATACATAATTAAGTCCTCCCATATATAATATGATATCTATACCTATTTGTGAACAAGTTCCCCTTTAGGGCATCTATTCCCCCACGCATCAATTACCCTTTTATCTCTTAGTACCTCAATTATTTCACAGTTGTTAGAGCAGCCTCTACACTCAGTACCCTTAGTCTCATAAATAACATCTTCAATATCAAAAGAAAACTCAATTTCCTTCTGTTTCTTAGATAGTATAGCCACTCCTAGAGCACCCATCAAATGGGAATTATTATCTACATAAATCTTCTCCCCAGTAATATCCTCAAAAGCCTTTACTACCCCAATATTTTTTGATACCCCGCCTTGAAACACAATTGGAGCCACTATTCTTTTACCCTTACCAACATTATTTAAATAATTATTGACAATAGCATAGCAAAGACCTGCTATTATATCTTCTTTTTTATGTCCCATTTGTGATTTATGAACCAAATCCGATTCTGCAAAAACAGTACATCTAGCAGCTATCTTTGTCGGTTTCTTACTAGTAATAGCAATATTACCAAACTCCTCCATTGGAATACCAAGTCTCTTAGCCTGACTAGATAAAAAAGATCCAGTACCAGCAGCACATAAAGTATTCATAGCATAATCAGTAACAATACCATTATCAATAAGAATAATCTTAGAATCCTGTCCTCCTATTTCAAATATCGTTCTAACTTCCGGATAAATACTCATTGTTCCAATAGCATGAGCAGTAATCTCATTCTTAATAACATTAGCCCCAAGTATAGTTCCAATAAGTTTTCTCGCCGATCCTGTAGTGCCAACTCCAACCACTTTATATTCACTAAGATTAATCTTACTCTTAAGTTCTCTAACTACCCTTTTACTCGCAGTAATAGGACTACCTTCCGTATACAAATAAGAACTAGCTAGTATCTTATTATCTTCATCAATAATAACCCCTTTAGTAGATATACTACCAATATCGATACCTAAATAAACCTTCTTCATTTTTCACCTCATTTTAATTATATGAAATAAAAAATAAAAAAGATGTCGAATCTTATCTTTCTAACACCTTTATTTTACTTTTATCAAATTTTAATTTTGAATAATTAACATCACATACATCAAGCATTCTCTTTGCAGCCATTACTCCATTACTTCTTGCATACTTATCATCCAAATAAATAATATCTTTTATCCCTACTTGTATTACTTCTTTAGCACATTCGTTGCAGGGAAACAAAGTAACATATAACTTAGCCCCATCAAAATCCTTTATATTACCCCTATAATTAAGAATAGCATTTCTCTCAGCATGAACAACATACATATACTTAGTATTAAGTTCATCACCTTCTCTATCCCAAGGGAAATATTTATCTTCATATCCATTTGGTGTTCCATTATAACCAATTGATAAAATACGATTATCCGAACTTACTATACATGCTCCTACTTGGGTTGATGGATCTTTACTACGCATTGATGAAAGTTTTGCAATTGCCATAAAATATTCATCCCAACTTAAATAATCTTTTCTTTGTTTATCAATATATTCCATAATAACCTCCAGTAGATATATTTTATCAAATTAAAGAGAAAAAATCTACATAATATAGATTAATTCAAAAATAATTGTTATAATATAGAAGAAGGTGATAATAAAAATGAAACAAAAATTATTAAATATATTCAGAGTAAAAAATATCCGGAAACACAAATCAAAAATTTAAAAGTCGGTGACAGGACATTTACACGCGAAGATATTCTCGGAGCTTTTACATATTCTAGAGATCAGTTGATTGAAGTGAAAAAGATGAAAACTCACGGTGAGCATAATGAAATAGTAGCTTTAAATTCAAAAGTAAAAGGTCTTATTGCAAAGGTTAATTCTCTGGATGAATGTCCTGAATGGTTCCTTGAATTTGCTAAAGACAACAATCTTCCTATAATCTTAATCGGCACTTAGTGTAACGAATTGTAACAATATTCTAAAAAACCCTAAAGTTTTCAAAAAAAATGCCGTTAACCTAATCAAAGTAGGATTGTATTGTTATGAAAATAATAGAAAG
>ERZ779737.2538-NODE-2538-length-11860-cov-5.300635_pt1 | contig 11860 bp, 10 predicted proteins | sample MGYA00511889_ERZ779737 | MGnify/ENA primary metagenome ERZ779737 (study PRJEB29588, sample SAMEA2163575) | human gut metagenome | biome: human gut; feature: human-associated habitat; material: faeces | place: Denmark | collected 2008/2010 ...
CGGCCTGCCGCCGGAAGTGGCGGAATTCCGTCTGCCGAAACGGAAACGCGCATTCCGTTTTCAAGTGGAATATGATGCATTGCCGGTGATCGCGGCCGGCGGAAGCGCCTCCTGCAGGATCCTGATCGAAAATCTGACCGATGCGGAATTTCGCGGCACGGCGCGACTGGTTTCGGATTCTCTGACGCTGGAATACGATCCGGAAGTTGTCATTCCCGCAGGATGTGTTGCCGTTGTCGTGGTCGCGGTGCGCCACGGCAATCCGGCGGCGGTGGCGGACACCAATCTGGTTCGAATGGAGCTCGGCGGAGAGAAATATGAATTCGGCTTTGCCGCGGCGGTTCCGTATCGGGTTTACGGTCCGTGTTTCGGGAATTTCGACGAGATTGGACAGGTGGATCTCTTCGGGGTGCATTACGATTATTTTCTGCCGCAGGGGGAGTTCATCAACCGTGCGACGGCGATCCGCAATTATCACTTGAACTCCCACGCCGGCTTGGAATTGGCATTGCCGGACGAAGCTGAAATCATTTCAGGCAAGGGCGTTCGGGTACCGGACGGGCGGATTGCCGCGCCGGACGATCTCATTCCGGTTGATTCGGCCTTCGGTTGCAGCGGTCCTGCGGTATTCTATCTGGTTTCGGAGTTTGAAACGCCGATCGACATGGAAATTCTGATCAGCGTCGGTCACTCCGGCCCGATGGTTTTCTGGCTCGACGGCCGGGAATTGGTACGCACCCGGCAGGAGACGTGGCGCACGCCGGAAAATCTCAACCTCGACGAGTTGAAACTTCCGGCCGGCCGGCACCGCGCGGTATTCAAGGTGGTTCGCCAGGGCGAAAAAGTCACGTTGAGCATCAACTACAAAAACAGTTTCCGGCCCGGCGAACAGGGAAACGCGCACTGTACGAATTTCACCTTTCTTGTTTAGTTCTGTTAAAATTCTCCGGTGATCGCAGCCAATGCCGGAACCGGGCTCTGAAGGTTGATGTAATCAACTTCTCCTTCGTCGTTTCGCGATGCGGCGTAAAAATCGATGGACGCGATCGTTTTATCGGGGTGCGGATTCTGCCATTTGGCCACGTAAAATCCGATTTCGTGACCATCTGCGCCGATGCGTCGGATTCCGACCGGCGCCTCCGGAAGATTTTTCGGCATCCACCAGTCGGCGATGTTTTTCCCGCCGGTGAGCGGATAATCGACGCTGGAGCCGTCCGAGTAACGGATACGGTAATACCCGCAGAGAGAGTTGTTTCCCCATCCGGCGGTATGCAGAAAATAGAGCGCCTTGAATTTCCGGTTCACCCGGATGTCCCGGATCGATCCGGGAAATTCGGGACGTTTTTCACCGCGGACAATCAAACACGATGGGCTTGGGAAAAACGATCCTCATGGGAACCTGTATTTTCTACGAGTTCTTAGTGGCGAATAAATTCCCGAAGGATCCGCATTTTTGCCACAACGCACTGGTGTTTGCTCCGGATAAAACCGTTCTGCAATCGCTGAAAGAAATTCAAACCTTCGACAAAAGCAAGGTTGTTCCTCCGGAATATGTTTCCTGGCTTGATGCCAATTTGAAGTTTGCGTTTCTCGACGATGCGGCGCTTTCTTTGCAGATATTGGAAAATTCGGAATATAACATCATCATCTCCAATACCCAGAAGATTATCCTGAAACAATCTCACAAGGAAAGTAAGCGCCCAGCCAGCCCCATCTAGATTTGAGTCAGACAGCGTGGTATGTTCTTCCACAAACCGGAATAATGGGAGGACGGCATGGGACGCGAAGGACGAGATTATTGGGAGGAGCAATTGTCCGAATATTGGGACAGCGGCTTGACGATTCAAGAATACAGCGAACTGATAGAGCTGCCTTACGAATCAAGGAAGGAAGAGAAATGCCGCCTGTTTTCTGAACATGAAAATGTCATTCCCGCAGAAATATGGCAAATACATTCCGTCCCGGAAACGCGCTTTTATTGCCTTTGAAAAATTGAAAGAAATATATTTACAACAGAAATCCTTCCTCTTGGCTTGGCTCATATACGGGATGATTTTCCCCCGGAGCGCCTCCATCAAGATCGATAATAAAAACTCCTCTCGTCATGATTTCAGAAATTCCGTAATGCGTGTATCCAAATCTGGAATTACATATTGACCGTCTGATTGGCGGCGCAAGGCGGGAATATTCCGGATCGGAAAGTTTTTGAATAGGGTTTCAATGCAGTGCACATGCGCCTGTGCAAGAGAAAGGTCACAGATAAAACCGTTCCGGCGGCGTACATATCCGCATATGCAGTCAAACAATTCGTTTTCGCGAATATTGACTTTTCCCCCGTTCATTTCGGCTCCATGCCTGTCTGAAATCCGCCATCTTCCGTTAAGCGCCCATTCCACACGTCCGTTTTCACATTCCAGTACAAGAACCGGCTCGATTGCTCGTTCCCCCGCATGGGAGAAAAACACATTCAGCCGTGCGTCGGCTGCTGTCCGCATCCGCAGACAGCAGGTGTCGAACATTTCGATCTCTTTTCGTGCCCGCAGGAGCTCCGCCTCCATTTCGGAAATTTCCGCAGGAACAGCAAAATCCGTTCCTCCGAAAAAGAGCAGGAGATTTAAATAATGTGCAAGTGCGTTGTTTGCCGGAGAGTCCAGAACTGGTTTTCCGGAGTCGTCGAATGCGCGGCCGGCCCAGCGGTTGCGAAGGTAATATTGATCGTTGCGCGGCCAGACAGCATATACATATCCGTGTTTCACGGCGCCGAGTCTTCCGGAGACCAGCCAGTGTTTGATGAACTGGATCTCCGGCGCGTAAAGATGCTGGAATCCAACTGCGACAAAACAGGTTCCGGATTCTTGTTCAGCCTGTATCATGCGTTTCACGGAAGCGACCGATACTGCAGCGGGTTTTTCCACCAGAACATTCATTCCTGCACGGAGTCCGGCAACCGTCAGTTCCTCATGTGAGGCAATTCCCGTCGGCACGCAGAGCAGATCAATGCCACCGGCTTCCGCTTTGAAAAATTTCTCTATCGAATCATAGATTGTGACATGGTGTTCCTTAAGCAGTTCCAGTTTATCCTGAATCCGTTCCGGATGACGTGCGACAATTGCACAAAGGCATGCCTTTCCTGCCATGGCGAGCCGCATGATCTGCTCCAGATGTACACTGCCGAATCCGTTAATTCCAATGATCGCCGTTCTTACCGCTTCCATTTATTTCCACTTCTCATAAAACGTATTTTTCCGGTGTCTGCAGACTCCTGCACTGTCAACGCGGTCTCCGTCAGCTCCAACGCCTCAGCGTCCGCCGCAATGTCCGTTTCTTCTCCACGGATCAGGTGCACAAATTCCGTCAGAAGAAAATGCTTTTGCTTTCCGGGTTCGATTATCCGGCTTCCGGAACCATCAAGCAGATGAACTTTACCGCCGCAGACCTCCAAAATCCCCGCGTTGCCTGCAACGCGGATCCTGTCGTCCTGGAAAGTTTCCGCACTTGCCGGACGCAGGTAATCGATAGAAGCCATGCACTGGATGTGATCTTCCATGGTCAGAAGTGCCTGGGCGGAAGATTCCATTGTGCCATTTCCCGCATTGTCGCGGAAATCCTGCGTTGCATATGCCGACACAAAGCGGCGTCCGCCGGTAAAAAAACACATTAGATCAAAAGCGTGGATTCCGATCCATGGAATGGTGCCTCCGTAACTTTTCCGGTTATGATAAAACGCCGCGCGCGGTCCGAGATGATAAGATTTCTGGACGCGGATCATTCGGATTTCTCCAATGGCGCCGCCGCGGACGAATTTGCCTGCCAGATGGAACGGCGCTTCAAAACGCATTGTTGTCATGGCGGCAACATGTGCCCTGGAATTTCGCCATGCTTCCGACAACTGTTCAAATGACCCGCGGGAAAGTACCAACGGTTTTTCACACAAGACGTGGATGTTGCGTTTCAGCGCCTCCATGCATATTTCCGCATGCCGGTCAAATGCGCCGTCTATTACGGCAATATCCGGTTTTGCTTCATCCAGCATGACACGGTAATCTTCAAACCGGGGCGCTGTGCATCCCCAGCTGGCCAGATTGGCGCACATCATTTCCGGCGGATCGTCCGCCGCGCACCAGCCACAGAGCCGCAGATCCGGATCCGTTTTCAATCCCTGGGGCACCACTTGACTGGAATGCGCCCGGTTGCCGATTATGCAGATTTTCATGTAATTGCCTTCCTACAGGGAATCCGTCGGCATCGGAATCGGCTGAAATTCCGAAAGCATTGTTGTTCCTCCGGAAACCGACACCGTTCTGCGCGGCCCTTGATAAAGTTTTTTCTCTGATTGTTTCATGAAGCCTGCTTTTGTTGAAAGAATTTCCTTCTTCCCATGAGAAGTGCGCACAACAGTCAGTTTCCCATCCGTTTCCAGATCGTCTAATGCGAATTTTACTCCAGCAGGATTCAGTGCGATCAAGTCGTAGCCGTTTTTCCATGCAATCCGTGCGATTTTCACGCCATGGACGGATGAACGTGAAATCTCCGGGAACGGGGTCTGCTCCGTACAGGGCAGAAGCATGATCAGGAATTCCGGTTCGATTGCGTTTGTTCCAATTCTAAGCCGGGGATGCATCGGAGTGCGTGAAGGCTGAAAATAATCTTTGTTCCAAGTTGTCTTTTCCGGCCAAATTGCCCGAATCGAACAGAACACCGATTTTGTTTTCGGCAGAGTCAGGAGATCGACGGTTTCGGACGAAACCAGATTCCGGCTGTCGATCACGATCGAGTCTGGCGGAAGAATATCGTGCTCCAAATCTTCCGGTGTCGTTTTCGCATCTGGCACCAATACAAGTTTTTTCAGTTGTGCGATTCCGGCTATGGCGGAAAGCTCCAGACGATTTTTTCCCTTTTTCAGCGTTATGAATTCAGGTTCACTCATCCAGCCGAGATTCCGTGTATACCTCGCCCATACAGGACGTGCATAATATGGAGAAACCACGAATCTGCCGTTTCCGGAGAAGCGTTTCCCGTTCAGAAAGGCTATGAATTCGACACCTGACACGAATGGACGTCCGCATCCCAGCGACCAAAGCACGTAACGCCCTTCGCGCGGGGAGTTGAATTCAAAGACGGCCTTCGAGTTTTCCGGATTCCCGAAAATATTGTATCCGTCCTTCTTGGGGGAATTCCAGTCGCCCGTTGAGCAGAAATCCATGACCTCCCCGCTGAAAGAGAGCGGATACACCCCGGCACTTCCGTTCCCGATATGCAATGTGTTGGTCGGTTCCGTCTGCATTTGCCAGTCGTATGCATGAACAGAATCATCCTTGCGGATGTCGTCATACACCAGAAGATAAGTCGGAGCACATCCGTTGTTTCGCATGAATAGCAGATGCCGCATAGCTTTTTGCACCGGTACATTCGGGCGCACTCCGCCTCTGCGATTGTACCAAACACCGTAATCATAGGAGGGCTTCAGATCGGCGGCGCTGTATCCGATTCCCGGCAGATTCATATAATCGGCGATGATGGAAAAGGTGCCTGACACCCGTGTCCCGGGAAGATACGATTCTCCTTTTCCGTCAATCAGCACTTGAGAATGCGCTTCCCATGAATTCGCCGAATTTTTTCCTTTGCCGTCGTTTCCATACCCGGAGTCTCCTGCCCAGTTGAAACCGTGCGAATAAAAGTTGAAATGTCCCCGGTCTGCTTGGGAATGCGCTTCGAAATGATAGCTTGTTGCGTAAAAAAACACCTTTGCGGCATCATTTCCCCATGAATCGCAGAAGGAACTCATCCCGGCGAACGGGAAATTGGCGGAAAGTCCGAGCGCTTTCCGAAGCATTTCCTCTGTCGGCTGCGGAGTTTCTTTCAGATAAAGCCAAAGCCATGAGTTGTTGGATGTGAAACGTGGTTTCGCACCATAGGCGAGTGATGCGTAGAGGGAACCGCATTCCGGATCAAAATGCTGGAAGAGCGCCGGGATAGTGCGTGCAGTAAGTGTATGGTGGGCATCGGAAAAGTTGTCCAGTTCCACTTTCCATGGCAGCAGACTCCACAGGCTCCATTTCAAGGTAAGGGGAAGGTTCCCCATCCAGTAAAGAGCTTTGCCGTTTTCCATGGCGGCATAGGCGAGAAGCAGATTTTCCCCGGTATAATTGAAGTAGGTGGTTCCTTCCGGGAACATGCCGTCCTTCCGAAGCGCCTGTTTCGTGAATCGATCCAGATAACCGGATGCGGTTTTCAGCCACCGCTCCGCCTGTGGAAGTTCCCCGCGCACCGCAAGCGCCAGCAGTGCAAACGCGCCCATCTGCCCCATCAGATAGTTCTTGTGCGTAGTCATGTCGAAATACGGCTGATTTTCCGTCATCCGCATACAGAGATCGCCCATGTAATTGAGCATTTTCAGACAGGCAATCCGTTCCGTGTCACTCATTTCATGGAACAGAATGTCATAGAACAGCGCCAGCGGACGCACTGCATTGGTGTCCAATCCCAAATAGTCCCGGAATTTTCCCAGCATCCGGACCTTTTTTTTCAGAAAATAGGCGTTTATGAAATTCATGCTCAGGCGAATGGCCTTTTTTGCGTATTTCGAGGCGCCTGTTGCCAGATATGCGTTCAGAAATGTTTCGGTAACCAGCTGCATGGTCGGATTTTCCGTAAAAAGAAAGACAAAATCATCTGGATATTTTTCGAGATAGAAATCCGCTTCCGCAACCAGATCTTTCCAGTACTGCGACCAGAATGGCGCATGCAGTTTTTCCCGGAGTATCGACAAATCCTCTGCCCGGAAAAGAACATGTGGATGAACCGCATATTTACCCCCGCGGATGATCCGTTCAGCAACGGGGGTATAAATGTCCTTTCCGTCACATCCCATCCAAAAAGGGGGCTGGAAGGCGACCTCCAGTGCCCAGACAACCTTCAGTTCCACTTCCTCACCGGCAACGACTTCAATATTCTGGGAGACCGGCGCATAACAGCGTCCGATCACGACCGGAGTTTCCGTTCCATCGATATTGATTCTTTTGTAATCCGCACCGACAGGAACTTTCCAGCCCTTCACTGTTCCGTTTTCCAAATCGGCAAAGTTCGGATTAACGATTTTACAGCCCTTGACCGCCTCTACTGAGCGGTAGATTGCACGCGGATATTTTCCATGATAATGTTTGTCCACTTTTTCTTTCGGCAGCCAGTTGGCGAGAAGCTGCAATGTTATGACGCCGCTCTTTTCCGCTTTGAAACGGAGTATGGTTGTCTGCCAAACGAAATGCGGATTTGCCCACATGCGCGCTTCCAGGGCATAATCTTTCCTTGCCGGCTGGGGATTGCGTGACACTCCTGCTCCTTTGCATGTCAGTGGAGTCAGCGGAATCCTGTTTGAAAACCCGTCCAGATCAATCCGTCCGAAATCTTTTGCAGAAAGGCTTAAAACCCCCAGCAGCAACAAGCAACATAATTCTTTCATAGTTCAGTCTTCTCCGAACCAATTTTAAACGCTTGGCTCTTTTTTGTGAATAACTCTTTTTGTTCTGCGTCAAAACCATTTTGACACAGCGAATACAATTTTTTTCTTAGAAAAAAACGTAAAAATCAATTTTTTTGTCAATACTCCTCCTCGTCACAGTGGACATGAACATCAACGATCCGCCGGTTCATCTTGATTCCTCCATTGCCTCTCTGTTTACCCGGTTGTACTGGAAATGCAGATAAGCGGCGCCGGAGATCAGTTCTTTTTCCAGGTCGAAATCACGGAGTTCTCCGACGCTCCTCTGCTTCTTCATCCCGTTTCCGGTCATCTCCATCATGAGCGGACCATTGTAGGCGACATCATGGAATGCTTTCAGAACGGCATGCCAGTCAATCCTGCCGAGTCCCGGAGGCTGATGATCGTCATTTTCTCCGAAGTTGTCATGCAGATGCGTGGTGATAAGACGTTTTCCTATTTTCCTGACCATGCCTGCGACATCGCAGGTTTCACTGTAAAAGGCGTGCCCTGTATCAAGATTGAACCCTGTATCCGAGCGGTTCATGGCATCTATGATCCGGATGATGAAATCAATATCTCCCTTGAACCCGCAGTTCTCTATCGCCAGACGGACATGGTGCCGGGCGGTGATGTCTGCCAGTTGCGACAGGATCTCCAAAGCTCGTGCAAAATCGAAACGGGGAGTCAGATTCGGCAGATGGCATACCATGACCCGCGCATCCAGAGCTTCCGCGATTTTTGCACAGTGCTCCTGAGTCCGGAAGTATTCCTCCTGACTTCCCCCCTCATTCAGGTGTTCCGAATGAACCGACCACGGAACAATGCCGACGCTGCGGCAGGCTTCCCGGATGCATGAGGCGTCTTCCAGGTCAAGAGAGAGCAAATGCGAGAACTCCAGATGGCTGAAACCATAGAGCCGGTAGTCTGCGACCCGTTTCAGGTAAATATCTCTGGTATAACCGGGAATGTCATCCACTTCGGGCGCCACGATGTTGCAGCCGATATTGCAGCAGGAATACATTTTTTCTCCATAGAGCCAATTTCAAAACACTTGGCTCTTTTTTTGTTAATAACTCTTTTTGTTCTGTATCAAAACCATTTTGACACAGCGAATACGATTTTTTCTTAGAAAAACCGTAAAAAATCAACTTTTTTGTCAATACACCTCTGTGCCGTTTTTCACTGCATTGTTTATTTTGAAATTACTCCACTGTGATTTTATAGTCTTTCATTGCCTGAAACACATGAATTGTTCTCGCCGCTCCATCCGCCAAAAGCCAGTTTTTCTTCCCGCCATGTTGAAAATAATAATCGACGCTCGTACTTCTCGCCCAGTTGATACGGTTGCTCTGTGTAGTCGCCCACGGCCAGTTCTGAGCATGCCAAAATGTTCCGATCACAAGTGTCTTGTCAATCTGCCTGATACTCCCTATCTTATTGCATGGAGCATATCCTCTGCTGGAATCAAAGCTCATCAAATCACCATTCATTTTTGAATAAGAAGTTCCGGTAATATCCGCCCCTCCAGGGGTATAGGAACGACACCGATAACCACTGCCTCTGCCGGCCTCTCTTACAACATTGTCCAAGGGACAAGTCAGAATCGTCCCACGTGCATTACCTTTTTTCAAATACGAAGATTCATCTTTTGCCAAATAAGGTATAAACTGACGATCCCATACGATCGTATCTCCGGAAGCATTTTTCGTCATAAGCGGCATAATCCAGTCTTTGTGGTCAATCGTATAACTGGTGAAACAAGTCCCCATCTGCCTCAGATTGGAGAGGCAAATGACGTTGCCCGCCTTCTTTCTTGCTGTGTTCAATGCTGGCATCAGCATGGCGGCAAGAATTGCGATGATCGCTATAACTATAAGAAGTTCTATCAGTGTAAACAGTTTTACAGATCTTCTGCTGAAGAAGCAATGAGATGTCTGTTGAAACAGATCATATGATTTTTTCATTTTTTATTCCTATCCCTGTCGTTTGGTATTCGAGCCGTGCAATACAGTCGCGAGCCAGTAAAATAATCAAATCCGGCAGTTCAGCCAGCCGCATAACCAGCATGATGTCCCCTCTTTTCCCAATGAAAAATCCTCCTTTCTTCAATATGAAGACCATCCTAATTTTATTCTTAGAATATATCCCTGAATTAAGCCTGATTTTCTAAATCCAGAGATCCATTGTTATTGCAAATCAGATTCTCAGAAAACTTTCCTGCTCCCGGCATTTTTTATGTTTGTGTGAAGTGTTTGAATCAATTGTCTGCGGGCAGTTTCCGCATCGATCCCCTGTTCCATATGTTCCATCAGGGACTCCAGCATGAATTTGCCGTAGTATTCTCCGTATTTATACGGGATCGGAACGGCGCAGAGCGCCTCTTTTTCACAGACTCCGGGATTCCGGAGTCCCGCACCCTGCCAGAGATGCTGTTCCTGTCTGCGTGCCGGAAAAGCTCCACTCAGATATGCCAGTTGCGAACAGCGCTTATAGACTATTTTTTCAAGGTATTCCCAGATCATGGCGGGATCTTTTGCTCCACATGGAACGCCGAGTCCGAAAGTGGTCAGGCTGCCGCCTTTCTTCTTATGTCTGGGCAGCTCCCAGTAACTCCATTCCCCCCTGCGTGCCGGAGGAAGATGGGAGCCGAGATAAGGATGGCAGATGCTCATCGCCGCGCACCGGTCTCCCAGTTCCAGCGGATAACTTCGGGGAAGCAGATATCCGTTCACCACCATTTGTTCTTGAAAAAAACGCAGCAGAAAACAGTAAAATTCGCGGAACGGTTCCTGTTCTACGGAAATCTTTCCATAACGGTCGAACAGACAACCGCCGGCCTGTTTCAGGAATGGTTCGAAGAATGTGGCTGCAATTGGCAGAAGCAGCAGCGGGAGAATGCCTTCTGCCTTGAGTCGAAGCGAAATGTCAAGAAACTCAGCCCATGTCCAGTCGTGTCCCGGCAGGGGAATGTTTTTTTCTGCGAAAAGCGCCTCGTTCAGATAAAATACCACGGGATTGCAGATCACGGGGAACGCAAAGAGCTCTCCGGTTTCGGTGGAGCGGAAGCAGTCCAGCACTTCCGGGGCAAAATCTTGTTCCACGCGTGTCCTGAAGCTGTCCGGCATCTTGAAGAATTGTTCCTCCAAACGCGCATGGAAGATCTGAACAGGAGAAAAGAACAGCAAGTCGTTTGTTTTCATTTCCCGCAGAATTTCTTCCGGGGAAAGCTGAAAATGATGAACATATTTCTCTACGGACCGATCCAGCAGGATTGAATCAATCTCATGCTGGCAATGCAGGGAATAGAGAGCCGAAAACCGTAGCATTGGAAATGTGCGCCGCACACCGGTTTTGTTTTGGAGAAACGTGCCGCAGCCCTGCATCCGCACCAGCACATTTTCTTCGACAAGACGGCCAATCACTTTCCGGAGCGTTCCCGTTGCCACATTGTAGCGTCGGCAGAGCATGGACTCTGTCATCAGCTTTTGGTCGTCTACGAGAATGGTTCTGGATTGAATATCGGCGGATATTTGCTGGTACAGGTATTCCGCAAGGCGCGCAGGCATTCTGTTATTCTCCATATCATATAATTCATATATCAATTCATTCATTTATATTATAACGGCTATCAGAAAAAAAACAAGGAGGAAGATCAATTTTTTTCTTTTTTTCTGCAATTTTCAGGAAACAGTCTTTACATACACAGAATACCTCCAGCGGGGGTCGGGTCGACTCATAAAATCGAACGTTGCCCCCAAACTTTGCGACACGTGACATATTTTTTTATGGCTTCCGGGTGCCGAGGGGTCAAAAAATAGTTGTGTTTTTTGCCGAATTTGAACTCAACGGAGAGTTGCATAACAAGTCAAGTCATGCTCCGGTCAAAACCGCAATACTATTTTCAGTTTTTTTGATTTCAGGCTTGCATAACGAGTCAAGTCAAGCTGTACGGAAATCTCGAAATTTATTCCTGTTTTATTTTCAAAGAATCGTTTACATCTGATTTTTAGGCATTTGCACTTGCCATTCAAACAAATGATGCTGCCGGAAAAGAAGAGCGGATTTTTCTCGCAGCATGATAAAAGATTTATGCAACTCAGACAGAGAGATATTTCAGGAAATTATCCAGAAAAAATGGGGGGCACTGCTCGCATCGCCCTGCTCATAAGTTACGGGGCGTATTTCGCAAATGCAGGACAGGATGGATACAAGCAACGGGAGGATTCTTTGGCAATGGTCCTCTTCTGAATACGCTGTGCCACCAGAGATCGAATTACGGATGACAGCGAATCCGTGCTGTTCAACTGACTTTTCAGCAGTTGTCGAGAATTTTCCGCAGTTTTGCTTTGAATTCTTTCTTCAGGGCAACCGGTTCCAGAA
>ERZ779737.2540-NODE-2540-length-11848-cov-4.640549_pt1 | contig 11848 bp, 11 predicted proteins | sample MGYA00511889_ERZ779737 | MGnify/ENA primary metagenome ERZ779737 (study PRJEB29588, sample SAMEA2163575) | human gut metagenome | biome: human gut; feature: human-associated habitat; material: faeces | place: Denmark | collected 2008/2010 ...
ATATCGCCCTGATAAAACCGCGCCTTCGGATGGACGGCCTTGCGGAAGCCTGTCTCCAGATTGTCCGCCACGACCACATCATAACCGTTGTCAATGAGTTCATATACCGTGTGGCTGCCGATGTAGCCCGCGCCGCCTAATACCAGAATTGTATTTTTCATATCTATCTCTGTACTCTTCCTGTTCCATCTCTGCCCATAAGCTTTGTCACATCAGAGACACCGACACGGTTAAAATCACCGGTGATGCTGGGCTTCAGGCAACTGGCTGCAACCGCAAATTCCAGTGCAGACTGCTTGTCCTCGTAGTTGTTCAGGCCATAGATCAAGCTACACGCGAAGCTGTCACCGCAGCCGACGCGGTCGATGCTGTCTCGAATTTCGTACTTCTTGGACACATAAAATTTCTTGCCGTCGTTCAGGCGCACAGTCCAGCTGTTCCAGTCCGCGCTGTGGCTCTCACGGGGCGCAATGGCAATGCACTGCATATTCGGGTGCGTTTCCAAAACCTTACTGCCAAGCGCACATATTTCTAGCGGTTGAGCTCGTCGAATCCGACGTTGACATCGACGGTGATTTCAAACGACTTTTGTACATCTTCCTCGTTGGCAATCGCCACATCGACATACTTGGCAAGCTCCCACATGACCTCACCGGTCTTCTTGCTGTACTTCTAGAGATTCTTGCGGTAGTTGAGGTCGCAAGAAACGGTGATGTTCCGCTTCTTCGCTTCCTTGACGGACTCAAGGAACGGCTCCATTGCGGATTTGGAAATCGCAGGTGTGATGCCTGTGATGTGGAACCAATCCACGCCTTCGAAGACCTTTTCCCAATCCACATTGCCGGGCTTTTCCGGTGAGATAGCCAAGTAGGCACGGTCATAGATGACCTTACTCGGAAGCTGGTTTGCGCCTGCTTCCAGATAATAAATGCCCATTCGTCCGTCGCGCTGGCACTCCCCGACGAAACGATAAACTTCGCGCCGCACGCAACAGCCTGCTTGCACTACTCAATCGTGATGACCGTGCCTGCACCAACTAACATATCGGGGTAGAGTTCGCCGTCTGCCTTGATTGAGTCCGCAGCAGCCGCCGTACGGAAGGTGATTTCCATCACGTCCACGTCGCCAGCCAAAAACGCCTGCGCCGTTGCAACCGCATCCTTCACATCATCCAATAGCTCAGCCAACAAACTGTTACCTGCAAGGATTTCGTCTAAGGAGTCCAGCAGACCGTAGCTTTTTGCAGCATAGCAAGGAGCCAGTGCTACGAAAGCAGTTCAAATAGTGATTGGCATTTTGGGGTGCCTCGCTTTCTATAAGGCCAGATTCCCGACGCACAGACTTTCGGTACATCGGGAATCTGTTTTATCGATCCTTTATTGTTGTACGATTCTATTAGATTTGGCAACTTCTTTGATGTCAATCTTGGGGCAGTGATTTTCGTCTAAGAGACCATTCTTTTCCTGCATTACATCCGTGAGTTGCGTATAGCAGAATCCCTGGATCAAAGGATTCTGAAGTACCGCTTGAATCAGACTCCCATAGTGCTGCGTAAAACTTTCTGTACTGTCAAGATTACTGCTGTATCCCCAGCCGTCCACCTTGCCAATGGCTCTGCCTCCAAATTCCGACAGAATGATTGGCTCACCCTTCCACGCATAACCTTTTGCGTATAACATTTTGCCTTGAGCTGACGAGGCCAAGAGACTTTTCAGGTCCGCATATTTTTCTACCATAGATTCCCCATTGACCCAGTAGTCGTGAACAGAACATATATCACTGGTGACCTGCTCCCATCCATCGTTGGTACTGACCAATCTCGTCGGATCAATGGTCTTGGTGAGATAGTACAGCGTTTTCGCATAGTTCTGCTGCTGTTCGCTGGAATAAATATTGCGCACACCCCACGATTCGTTCAAGGGAGCCCAAACAATAATGGAGGGATGATTGTAGTCCCTGCGGATAATCTCCTGCCATTCAGAAATCACATTGGTTACGGCTTGCTCTGAAAAAACATATGCGCTTGGCATTTCTTCCCAAACAAGAAGACCTAGCTTATCCGCCCAATATAAGAATCTCGGATCCTCAATTTTTTGGTGCATTCTTACCCCATTGAAGCCCATCTTTTTGATAATTTTGATGTCAGAAATAAAATCCTCTTCGCTGGTGGCTGTCATAAGACTATCTGCCCAATACCCTTGATCCAGGATAAGTTTCTGATAGAGTGGGCGGTTGTTCAGCATAATTTTCCCATTCTCAACGGAAATTTTTCTCATTCCAAAATAACTGGAAACGCAGTCCAAGATGTCTTGCTCTGTGCGGAGCACCATCTGCACATCAAACAGCATTGGGTTATCAGGACTCCAATAGTGGAATTCCTCAATGGGATCTATTTCGGGAATCTCAAGCAGACATTTTGTAGTTCTTTCTGACGTTGTTCTGCGCACATTCCCCAGCAACTTCCCATGAAATGAAACACGGCATTCTACTGTGGTTTCCTGATTTCCAAACCAACAGGCCGAGATCTCCACAGACCGTTTATCGATGTCGGTTAAAATATGTATCGATTCAAAGTAGCTGTTTCCAACAAAGTCGATCCATACCGGCTGCCATATGCCTGTGGTTTCGGTATACCAGCAACGTTCCGGTTGGCATCCCCAAATCTGCTTGCCCCGTGGCTGTTCACAGCTTTTTGTATCCTCAGCCATGACCGTGACCTCGTTGGATCCATTTGCAAGTTTGCCTGTAATATCCAGATAAAAGGAGGAATGGCCACCGTAATGCTCACCTGCAAAGGCGCCGTTTACCCAAACCTTGGCATGATAATCCACAGCGCCGAAGTGTAAAAGCGCCCTTGTCCCTGTCTCTCCCGGCTGGATGTCAACAGTGCGATGATACCACACGCAGGGATGATAGGAGGTGTCATGGATCCCGCTTTTGGCAGACTGGAAGCAAAATGGGACAGTAATGGTTTTCTGATACACATGGGATAACGGCCAATTCTGCAATTCTCCCTGCTGCATATCATCGAAGTCAAATTCCCAGCAGCCATTCAAATCCATCCATGTGGTGCGGCAAAAATCCGGTCTGGGATACGTTGTATTGACCGTGTTACTCTTGTTCTTCATAAATAAGCGTACCTACCTTAAACTGAATCTCATTCCCGCCAGCTTTCCGTCCAGCAGAAGTTACAAAAACAATCTCCCTCTCGTTGATTTGATACATGGCTGGCCACACATTTCCGTCCTTTACCGTACACGTTGCGCCGTTGTCTACTGCTTCCATCCAAAGCGTTTCCCAAGGAGAATCCGGATTCACGATCCAGCTTTTTCCGCCATCGTTACTAATGGAGACATGATGTGTATTGGATGTCGCAAGAAGACCGCCCTCTTTTAGCGGAAGAATAAAGGAACCACCCTTTTGCTCCGGAATCCGGTTCCCGATTCCATCTGGCCATGTTACGCCATTGAGCGATGTTTTCCAGAAAACGTCGCCACCTTCTGTGGCTATGATCTCATAAACAAGAATGTACTCTCCATTTTGAAGCCTATCCCAAACAGGCATTCCGGGTCTGGCGTTGCTATTCTTTGTGTCGCGTACCGGAAGTCCTTCTTCCGCCCAGGTTATACCGCCATCTCGCGAGTTTTTCTGAACAATAATCTGTGAAAAAGCAGGATTTGCACATGCCTCTTTTTCGCTGGCGTACATGACAGAAACTGAGCCATCCGGAAGAAGCAGCATATGCGGTTCATAAACGCCCCGGTCCGGGTTACCTAGCGCCTCATCCGCTCCGCTATTCTCATCGATCAGTCCAATTCTTGTCCATGTGCTGCCGCCATCTGTACTTTTGTAAGTATAAAGTTTATAAGAAGTCTGCCAGATGACAGAGCGGCAAGCCAACAATACCGTTTGACCGGTCAAGATCAGCAACTGCCCATTGTCCAAATCTCTTCCTGGATCTGATAATTGCGCAATCTCGGTCCAGGTTTTCCCGCGGTCTATGCTTTTGGCAATCACCAATGTGTTTCCGCCATTTTTATCCGCCAAATATCCGTTATTCCGATACACAGTATAAACAATCAGCCAAGTTCCATTTTCGAAGAAGGCCATGCGCGGATACTGGGATCCAAATCTTCCGGGGTGAATTCCACGAGCGTCGGCACCTTTGTCCTCAAACGTAGGCTCACAGTTTATCCCAACGGCGCCGCTCCATGTAATTCTTTTTAAGATCTTATTCAATCATGTACCTCCTTCGACTCTTCGGACGTTTCTGACTGTTATGCTACGATAATTCTCCAAGATTGAGGTAGCAATCTATTGCACTCCCATTGCTGTACATTTGCTCGGTCTTCTATCTTTCCGGCATCGACATCCAGATACTTTCCAGAACAATGCGATACAAAATGGATTATACCGTGACCTGCGCCCACAATCAACCATTGCTGGGGATTCAAATTGTTTGCAGACCATTGCTGAATATTGGCTCCATTCAGGATTGAGCCGGCCGCAACATCAAGGCATAATTGACTGTTTACATTTACAAGATTATAGTAGCCATTCTGCCCTTGCAGCGAGATACTCCATTGTTGGCTTTCGCTGCCTGTAAATGTTCCCTGTTGAACATTGGCTCCCGCATCCATGGATTGATCTTCGACGTCAAGGACTTTCCCGCTGTGCTTTGCAGCAATATAGTATTTTCTTCCACACTGAATTCCCTGCACAACCTCTAACTGCCATTGCTGCGGCGGCAGATTGTTTCCTGTCCACACCTGAACATTGGTACCATCTTCTGTTTTTCCTGCGTCTACATCCAAGTAGAAATCTCCAATTTTCGATTTAATAGAATAGTATCCGGGCGCAGCAGCCAATATCTCCCATTTCTGCGAATTCAATGCAGTCCATGCCTGCTGAACAACATTGGCCCCTGGATTATTCCCGTCGACGGTAAGCACCTTTCCACTGTGAACGGAAATGATTTTATAATCGTTATTTCCCAGATGGACAAATTCCCACTCCTGCGGTGTCTCATTATTTTCATGCCAAATCTGGATGTTCGCATCATCTTGCATAGAACCTGCGGAAAGGTCCAAATACTTTCCACTATTTCTGGACATTAGCTTAAAGCATCCAGAATAATCAGCTTGCAGACCCCGCCCTTGCAGAAAGCCAAAACGAATTTGAATATTGTGACCATTGTCTTTGTATCCAGCGGCGGCCCTGCCAACTGATGTCACGATAGCAATCTCGTTTGTTCCTGTCTCGTACAGGCCGGGCCAGAGATTGTCATCTTCCGCAAACAGCGACCCATAGGGGGCATTGCCGTCTATTGTCCAATGACTCGCATAATCTGTGCTGACAGAAATCTGATGCGTGTTGGATGTAACCAGCAAATCTCCATTTTGGAGTGAGAGCACAAACGGTGCTCCTTTTTGTCCCGGAATCTGAACACCCATCCCATCTGGCCAGTGGATTCCATCTTCAGAGATTTTATAAAACACATCTACATCGGTAGTTCCGACGATTTCATAAACTAAAATATACTTTCCATTCGCCATTTTCGTCCAAACGGGCATGCCGGGGCGTGCATTCTCATGCTCCGTATCAAAAACGGACCATATTTCCTCGCCCCAGGATTCTCCGTCTGAATCTGAAAGTTTAAGCACAAGCACTTGAGAGTACGCTGGTGAAGAAAGTGCGTATTTCTCACTGGCGTACATAACCCCAACTCTTCCATCGTCCATTTGTAGCATATACGGCTCATAGACACCACGATCAGGGTTCCGTAGACTTTCTGCTTCTCCGGATATTTCATCAATCGTGCTACAATATGACCAACTCTTTCCGTTGTCAACGCTTTTGTATACCTTGAGCTGATATGATTGATACCACTTAACAGAGCGACACGCCAGTAAAATCTCACCGCTTTTCAACTGAATCATTTGCGCATTGTCCAGATCTCGACCTGAATCTTGGATTGTAGACAAAATACTCCAGGATTTTCCGCGGTCTGTACTTTTAGAGATTTGCAATCTTGTACCGCCCAGAGAGTCGGCAAGATAGCCATTATTATCATAAATCGTGTATGCGACCAACCAATCTCCGTTATCACATATTAGCATACGAGGAAATTGAGATCCAAATTTCCCAGGGAGTTCCCCGCGATAATCCTTTCCTGCGTCAGTAAATTGAGGAAAGTCATGGATTAGAATTGCCTCGCCCCAGTTGATGTAGGCATCAGGATTTTCTCTCGCATAGCAGACAACGCTGAACAGAAGTATGACGAGTATGGCACAAAGCAATACCAGTATCCGACAAATCCCATTTCTAACATGTATCATAGAGCAAATCCTTTCTTTAATTGCATAGATGTGGGAAAGCAATGTGCTTTCCCACATCATATACCATCGCTTTACTTCAAGCCAGCCTCAGAGATTACATCATTAAACTGTACATCTGCCCAAGCAAGAGAATCCTCGATGGTTTTCTCGCCAGTCAGTGCATAGTGGCAGCAAAGCTCCAAAACATTATTAAGCTCACTGGTAACAACAGGAACGTCCACATCCGCGATGGAAGCACCGCGGGACAGTGAATCCAGCAGGACGGGATACAGTGGATTGTAGGCAGCAATCTCGGGGCGCTCGTAGTTCGACGTACGGCATGGATCCATGGTGTTTTCAACCTTAAGAATCTCACCATCCTTGGAGGTGCAGAACTCGCAGAACTTGAAGGCCAGCTCCTTGTTGTCGGACTTCTCAGCAATTGCAAGTGCCCAACCACCCAGGACGGGCGTACCGCCAGCTGTGGTAGAAGCGCCAACCTTGCCGATGACATTAGAACCCTCAGCCTGCGCGGTGTTGTACATGCCGGGCCACTGTTCCATCATTGCAACCTCTCCGGAGCAGAACATAGCATTTGCAGACTCCCAAGCAAACTCTTCCCAATTCTCAGGAGCACACTCTGCAAGTTCCTTCATGTATTCCATTGCGGATTTACCGGCATCATTGTTGAACATGGTATTGAACTGATCATCGACTACGTTTCCACCATATGCGGGGAGCCGGTTCTGCCAGATCCAGCGGAGATTTCCGGTGCCGGCGTTGGCGCAGTAGCCATAAGTCACAGGGGAGTCTGGATTGAACTTTTTTGTGAAGAATTTGCAAATGTCCAGGTACTGATCCAGGGTCGTCTCACTGCTGGGAGCGGTCAGCTCATAACCGTACATATCCTTGAACTTGGACTTCAGACTGGCATCTTCAAACAAATCGGTGCGGTAGAAGTTGAGGATAACATCGGGCTTATACGGCAGAGCAACGGTCTTATCGTTGTAGCGAGCATAGGTATTAAACAGACCGGTCAGGAAATCGTCCACGTCATAGCTTTCACAAGCCCAGTCGCTAAGCATTGAAGTCATATCGGCAACAAGACCGGTTGTTGCATAGCCATGAATGTTGGCAATCGGCATCAGGATAACGTCAAAGGTTCCGCCAGCATTCAGGTCCATCTGGATTTTCTCCATGTAGTTGTCACCGGGGAAGGTATTCAGTTCCACCTTGGCACCAGTGATCTGCTCAAACACGGCAATCTGGGTCTCCAGCGCGTTAGCAAAGTCGCCCTCACAGGTAGCAATCGTGATTGTCTGGCCAGCATACTTGTCCAGGAGAGTGCCATCCAGCGTCAAATTATCCAGCTCAATTCCAAGCACTGTAGGTGCTTCAAACGCAAGTTCGGTCTCTCCATCCCCCGCAGGGGCGGTTGTGTTTACGGTATCCTGCTGTGTATTCTTGGTTTCAGTGGGGGGTGTGTCCGTTTTCTGGCAACCTACAAACACGCAAGCTACTATGATGATTGCGAGTAACAAGGCCACGATTTTTTTCATTTTCTTTAGCTCCTTTGTTCGTTTTTATTGCAGCAGAAGGCGCGCACTTCCGCTAGCTCTTATTCTTTCACTGCGCCCGCTGTCATACCGCTGATGATATAACGCTGCGCAAAAAGTGACAACAAAATCGCCGGGATCATTGCAATCATGCCAATGGCCGATAGTGTCCCATAGGGAATATCCGTGTTATATTGGATCATACTGGAGATCGCAATGGGCAGTGTTTTTACTCGATCACTAAACACCAGCGTCAAGGCCATACTAAACTCATTCCACGAGTTAATAAACACCAGAATGGCTACCGTTACGATTCCAGGCTTGACCATAGGAATCGCTACTTTTGTAAAGAGCTTTGCATAGGTGCATCCATCGATCAACCCCGCTTCATAGATGGTTCGAGGGACTTCCTTATAATAATTGATGAACAGCCATATAGCAAAGGGGAGGTTTACTGCAATGTGTGTAATCGCAATGCCTGCCAGCGTATCCGTCAGACCAATTTTTAGAAAGATCACATAATACGGGATTGTGAAAAGCAAAGCGGGGATCATGCGAACCGTGATAATTCCGTTGCTGATCACTTTCTTCTCTTTCACATTAAAGAAGGACAGTCCGAAGGAGGCTGGGAGTGCCAAAAGCAGCACACCGCAAACCGTAATACAGGCAATGGTTAAGCTGTTTAGAAAATATTGTCCGATATTTGTACTAGCAAAAATATCCTTGTAATGTTGAAACGTTATTTTTGTTGGAATCCACGCAGGGGGCTGCTGAAAAATCTGTTCACGGGCTTTAATGGACGTAGTAAATGTCCAGTAAATTGGAAACAGGAAGTATACCGCAAAAACGACCAAAACCAGCAGCAGGAGGATCGTTCCGATTTTCTTTTTGGATTGTCTCATTCATTGCCATCCTTTCTCTCCAGTACACGCATCAGGACAAAGGAAATCACAGCAATAACAATCAAGAACAGAAATGCACCAGCCGATCCCAAACCTAGCTTAGAATATGTAATTGCCGTCTTGTAAATATTCATTCCTATGGTCTCGGTGGAGGTTCCCGGACCACCCGATGTCAACGTATATATAACATCAAAGGCCCGAAGGCTGTCCATTACGCGAACAGTAACGACCATAGCCACAAAGTTTCGAATGCTCGGTAAGGTAATCTTAAAAAAGCTCACAAGCCGATTGGCACCATCCAGCATTGCGGCTTCGTACAATTCCGTAGGCACTGTCTTTAGCGCCCCCATAAAGATCAGCAGGCAAAACGGAATGGAACTCCACATCTCAACTAGGATAATTGCAAGTTTGGCCGGACCCTCGGTTGTTGTCCAGTTTACTGGTGAGTGTCCCAATACAATCAGAATATTATTAATTACGCCATAGTTGGGGCTGAACATAAGCCCCCAAATTGTTCCGATTACTGTTGGCGCAATCATCATCGGAATTACCATCACCGTTTTCAGCGCGCCAATCTTGTTCTCTAAGGTTTTTGTCGTGAGGAACATCGCCAGCAACATTCCGAAAAAAAGATCCAGCAAAACAGAAACAGTGGAAAAAACGAAGGTCCATCCAGCAGCCTGCAAAAAACTTCCATCTTTTAAAATCTTGATGTAGTTTCTCAGACCAACAAATTTTGCATCATTTTGAGAGAAGTATAAATTATAGTTTGTCAGACTAATGCCAAACGAATAGAGCATTGGCACAACAGAAAAAAGCACAAGGAAAATCATTGCCGGTGCAATAAAGCGCACCCACGCTCTTCTTTCCAATGTGCTCTGCGGCGTTGATTTGTTCTTCTTCACAGGAGCAGCACTTCCTTGTTTCTTTCATTGTCCATATGATAGCATAAGAGTTATATTAATTATATACTAAAATTAGTATATATTGCTGCTTCGCTTAAATTCCTTATTCTTTCTGCATAAATATTTCTGTTTTTATCAATTCAATATGTAGACATCGTCAAATTTTCTTGGTATATTTAATATACTAATTTGCGAGGTGTTGGCAGTATGAAAAAGCTTCCGCTTTACCGTCAGATTCAGGAAGATATTCGGCAGCAAATTATTTTTGGCTCTCTAAAGCCCGGAGATCGTTTGCCATCAGAAATGGACTTTTCCAGAAAATATTTTGTTAGCCAAATCACTTCTAAAAACGCTCTGAACGGCCTAGTGGATGAAGGTTATCTGGTTCGCATTCAGGGGAAGGGAACCTTTGTTGCTAATAATCCGCCTGTTGGGGAGATAACTTATCATTTCGAACCAACTTTAGAGTCTGCGCCCAAGGGAATTATCGGACTGCTTCTCCCTGCCATGGTCACGAAGGTTTCCCAGAAGCTTCTGAATTACATAGAAAAATTTATTTCCCAAGAGAACTATTTGCTGTTGATCCACAATACACGTGAATCCTTAACGGACGAGGCCATGTCCATCGGTGCAATGCGTATTTCCGGTGTGAAGGGACTTTTGATCTTTCCTGCCGTTGACGAAATGTATAATGAGGCAATTCTCCGCCTTACCCTCGATAAATTTCCACTTGTCCTGGTTGACCGTGCACTCAAGAGCATTCCTATTTGCAGTGTCACTTCCGATAACATCACCGGCATGTACGAAGCGACGGAGCATCTGTTAGCCAAGAACCATAAGCAAATTTCAATCATATCTCCTAAAATCACCAATTCCGTTGTAGAGGAGCGTGTCAGCGGTTATGAAAACTGTCTGTCCGATCATCACATTCCCATAGATCGCAGCCTCTGGTGCATCCTTGATTACGACATTAACGATACCGCATATGCTTATAATGCAATTAAGACGTTCTACCAAGCGCATCCGGAAATCACAGCCGCAATTTGCGTAAACTCCGAGATGGCCCAGATTGCTTACTATGCACTCCAAGAACTAGGGCAGAAAATTCCGGAGGATTTTGAACTCATCTCCTTTGATCAACCCTACACGCCAAACACCTCCTACATCATGCAGAACGAAGAGGAAATTGCACGAAAGGCCGTAAATCTACTGATGTTGCAAGTTGAGGGCGGCGCAACCGTACAATCCGTAAAGGTGCAAACGCAGTTTGTCGATTACACACGACTCAGTAAACAGGAACAGCCCTACCACCTGCTGTATGTTCTGAACAGCGGAAGTTTTTCAACGTGACTGTAAGCTTATTCCTTGAGGTCTTCTTCGATTTCCTTACGGTCTTGTTCTCAGCACAAAGCCCGAACTCTTTGCCGATGTGCAGAGCGTTTTCGCCGGGAGACAGCCAATCAAGGCCGTAAAGCGTCGCATCGTAGAGCGGGATTCCGGCTCCCACAAATGCAGTCCGATAGAGTTCGCCGCGGCAGATAAGGCCGTTTGCGTCACTAATTGCGGTCGGCTCCAGCCAGCCGCTGCGGATAGCTGCTTGGACAGCATTCATGCTTGCTTCCTGCCAGGATGCGCCTTCCGGCTCGGTGTCAAACGCTCGACAGAGCATCGTCGCCCACTGGCTGACCGTGATCTTCTCGTTTGGCGCAAATCTGCCGGATGCCGTACCTCTCAGAATGCCAGCGTCAGCAAGATAAGAAACAGACTCCGCATAGGAGGCTTTCTCGGATACGTCCGTGAAGCCTGTGGAAAAAGCAAAAGCCGACATCGTCAAGAGCATCGACAGCACCAGCAGAATGGATATGAACTTGATTTTTCTCATAAAATTCTTCCCTTCTAAATTACAGGTTTCTTCTTTCTGTATTGAATCTCAGATGGAGTTGGCCCTTCAAGCTGCGCCGTGGTGTCATGGCGCTGGTGACAGAAAATACGCGGACGTTCCCCTTGGAGGGGAGCGTCCGCGTTTGCTATTTGACCTCATTTATAATGTATAAATTTGACGTGCAGCTTCCGTTTTCACGGTAACGGCGCTGGCGCTGGATATACCCGGCGCGCTCTAAATCGTTCAGTGCCCTTTGCACCGTGCGCGGCGAGAGATGCAGGTCGCG
>ERZ779737.2547-NODE-2547-length-11823-cov-3.398029_pt1 | contig 11823 bp, 8 predicted proteins | sample MGYA00511889_ERZ779737 | MGnify/ENA primary metagenome ERZ779737 (study PRJEB29588, sample SAMEA2163575) | human gut metagenome | biome: human gut; feature: human-associated habitat; material: faeces | place: Denmark | collected 2008/2010 ...
GGTGCATCTGCAGGATATACTGCTTATTTAATTGTCCGCAGGTAAATGAGCCGGAGGCTTATGCTTACTTGCGGTTTTGAAGAACTTAGTTTAAGTTTACTTGAAATGGAAGGGAATGTCAAGGGAGCAGGGGGCACCTTGCCCGCAGCCCTTTTTTGCATGCGCTATTCCTCTGCCAAAAAATCATCCGTTTGGCAACAAACTTTTCACAAAAAATATGTATCACTATTTGTCAATAGCCCATATTTAGTGTATAATAAAGTAGAGAGTATGTGTGCGGACACAGTATCAAATTCAATTTCTACATTTGTACGGAAGAATGTAAAATAAAAAATGGAGGTGTATTTTTTTTGGGTAAATTTCAACATAAGGTCCAGATTATCCCGCTTGGTGGTTTGGGCGAAATTGGTAAAAATATGACGGTATTCCGTTACGGGGATGACATGATCCTGATTGATGCAGGCCTGATGTTCCCTGAAGACGATATGCTCGGCATTGACTTGGTTATTCCCGATATTACATATTTGGTTGAGAATAAAGATAAAATTAAGGGTATCTTTCTGACACATGGTCACGAGGACCATATCGGTGCGCTGCCCTATGTTATGAAACAAATTGATTGTCCCGTTTATGGTACCGCACTTACTCTGGGTATTTTACAAGGCCGCTTGAAGGAAAACGGTGTAGGCAACGAAACCCTGCACGTAGTAAAGCCCGGTGACAAGATTAACACCGGTGCCTTTAAGCTCGATTTCATCCGCGTAAACCACAGCATTCCAGACGCTGTTGCTATCGCGATTACTACTCCTATCGGTGTTATTATCCACACCGGTGACTTCAAAATCGACCACACTCCTGTTGACGGACAGGTTATGGAATTCAATAAATTTGCCGAATACGGCGACCGCGGTGTACTGTGCCTGCTGGCAGACAGCACCAACGCCGAGCGCCCGGGCTTCACTCCCAGCGAAAAAATGGTAGGCCAGACCTTTGACGAGGAGTTCCGCTATGCTAAGCATCGTATTATTGTAGCAACCTTCTCCTCTAACGTACATCGTATCCAACAGGTTATTGATACTGCTGTGAAGTATGACCGTAAGGTAGCAGTTATCGGCCGCAGCATGGTGAATGTTGTAAATATCGCCAAGGAGCTGGGTTACCTGAAGGTTCCCGAGGGCGTGCTGATTGATATTGACGAAACTCATAACTATACGCCGGAAAAGGTTGTTATTATCACCACCGGCAGTCAGGGCGAGCCGATGAGCGCGCTCACTCGTATGGCTATGAATGACCATAAAAAGGTTGATATTATGCCCGGTGATACAGTAATTATTTCTGCTACACCTATTCCGGGCAACGAAAAGCTTGTTTCCCGTACTATCGACCATCTGTACAAGCTGGGTGCGGACGTTATCTATGAAAAGAGCAACGGCGTCCACGTTTCCGGCCACGCCAGCCAGGAGGAAATCAAGATGATGCACAATCTGGTGCGTCCGCGTTTCTTCATGCCTGTGCATGGTGAATACCGTCACCTGGTTAAGCATGCTAACTTGGCTAAATCCCTCGGCATGCCGGCAGACCACATTGTTATCGGTGAAAACGGCAGTGTTATCGAGCTGACCAAGAGCAGCATTACCATTAGCGGCAAGGTGCCTGCAGGCAAGGTGCTGGTTGACGGCTTGGGTGTCGGCGACGTAGGCAACATCGTACTGCGCGACCGCCGTCAGCTCTCTCAGGACGGTATCATGATTGTTGTTGTAACCGTCGACAAGGAATCCTGCCATGTGGTTTCCGGTCCGGATATCGTTTCCCGCGGCTTTGTTTATGTGCGCGAGGCCGAGGACCTGATGGATGAAGCACGCGATAAGGTGCAGGCTGCATTGGATCGCTGCGAGGAAAACAATGTTTCCGAATGGTCGGCAATCAAGTCCACTGTACGTGATTCTCTGGGACGCTTCCTGTTCGAAAGAACCCGCCGCCGTCCGATGATTCTGCCGATTATCATGGAGATTTGATAGTGATTAGTGGATAGTGATTAGTTATTAGTGATTAGTTTTTGGTGAGCGGTTGTCAGAAGTCAGCTGATAAAGGATGACTGCCGGCAGCTGCAAATTTAGGAGTTGTCTTATCTTGCGCAAGGAAAGAAGAAGGAAGCAACAGAATAGAAGCTACTCGCGCCCTGTCGGCGTTGTCTGCCTGCTTATTGGTCTGCTGTTTGCAGCCGCTCTTCTTATGACGGCTGAGGACGGCGTAATGCATTATGCTTATCTGGTGGAGCAGCATCTGCTGGGTAAGGGTATCTTTTTGCTGCCTTTGGCTTTCTTTGCTGCGTCCTTTGCTTTGCTTAAAGGACAGTTTGGTGTTTTTAACAAGAGAACATTAATTTTTACTTTGGTGACGCTGTGCCTTACAGGCACAGCTCATCATGTTTTTGTGCCTGTTGGCTCTGAGCTGGAGCCTTCGCTGATAGCGGAGGGCGGCGGTTTAGTCGGCGGTTTGCTGCTGAAGCTGCTGCGTTCCTTTGCCGGTGATGTGACTGTTTATATTATTCTTGCCTTAGGCTGGCTGTGGCTGCTGGGCCTGGTGCTGCCGCTGCGCAAATGGTGGGAGCTGTGGCAGGATTACCTGACCTCCGACGAAATTACGCTGGTGCGCCCTGATGACAAGGTGAGGGAGGAGCGCAAGCGTCCCGAGATTGTGCCCAGAACCGTGTTCAAGCGCAAGAGTGCCGCGCCTCAACAGCATGCCGCTCCCGCGGATAATGTTATCAGCAACTATACCAGCCCCGAATTTGATGCCTTCAACGAGGGCGTGCAGAAGAAAAGTGCTTTCAGAAGCATTTTAGGCTTTACCAAAAACAAGAGTGTTTACGAAAAATCACCTTTAAAAGAGGAAATAGAGCGTGACCCGGTGCAGCTGCCCGAATGGGAGCAGTCCAAGCCCGAGGTCATTGTAAGACCGATTATCAATTATGACGATGATTACGAGCCGGACAGCCGCTTTCTGGATGATGCGGAGCCGCCGGCTGCCGAACCCGAGCCGGAGCCGGAGCGTCCTGCTTCCGTAATCCGCAATACCTATCGCGAGGAGCAGGTACCAACGTTTGCAGTGCCTGCCAAGGAAGAGCCGCAGCCTGAGCCTGAACCGGAGAAGCCGGCCGTAACGATTTTTGACAGTGCAGATAAAATTGCCGCAGCGGCGCCTGCTCAGCAGTCCGCAGCATATGAACCTGAAGCGCAGGCCGCAAGCAGCTATCAGCTGCCCCCGCTGGAGATTCTCGATACGCCGAAGGCCAGCGACCCGTCCACCTATCAGAAGGACATCATGGATCAATGTGCGGTGCTGGAGCAGACTTTGGCAGACTTCAAGGTGCGCGCCAGAGTTGTTGCCGTAACACGCGGACCTTCTGTTACCCGCTTTGAGCTGGAGCCTGCGGCAGGTGTGAAGGTAAGCTCGGTGGTGAACCTGGCGGATGATATTGCCCTGCGTCTGGCTGCTCCCGGTGTGCGTATCGAAGCGCCGATTCCCGGCAAATCCGCTATCGGCATCGAAGCGCCGAACACGAAGAACGATCCCGTGTGCTTCCGTGAGGTTGTGGAGGCAGGCAGTGTACGCAATGCCAAGGAGCATTTGTGCATCGGTCTGGGCAAGGATATCAGCGGTGATATTATTTCCGCCGACCTTGCGAAAATGCCGCACCTTTTGGTAGCAGGCTCCACAGGCTCCGGCAAATCGGTGTGCATCAATACGATTATCGCCGGTCTTTTGTACCGTGCTACACCGGACGAGGTTAAACTGATTCTTGTCGACCCTAAGGTCGTAGAATTGTCTAATTACAACGGTATTCCGCATCTGCTGACACCTGTTGTCACCGAGCCGAAAAAGGCAGCCAGCGCGCTGCACTGGGCGGTAGCGGAAATGGAGCGCCGTTATAAGGCGTTTGCTGACAGCCGTGTGCGTGACATCAAAACCTATAACGCGCAGGCCGACGAAAAGATGCCCTATATCGTAATTATCATCGACGAGTTGTCAGACCTGATGATGGTAGCCAAGGTTGATGTGGAGGATGCTATCCTGCGCCTGGCACAGAAGGCCCGCGCTGCCGGTATCCATCTGATTTTGGCAACCCAGCGTCCGTCCGTAGATGTTATTACAGGCATCGTCAAGGCGAATATTCCTTCACGTATTGCTTTCGCCGTATCCTCGCAGACAGATTCGCGCACCATTATTGATATGGGCGGTGCCGAAAAGCTGCTGGGCAAGGGCGATATGCTCTTTTACCCCATGGGCTACAACAAGCCTGTGCGTGTGCAGGGTGCCTTCGTCAGCGATGATGAGCTGAATAAAATAGTAGATTTCATTATCAAGCAGTCCATTCCTGTAAATTACAGCGAAGAAGTAACAGAGCAGGAGCTGGAATGTGATAATAAAGGCCATAATGCCGAGGATGCAGGCTCCAATGCGCCTGCAGAGGATGAGCTTTTTGAGGATGCCCTGAGCCTTGTGCTGGATATGGGGCAGGCATCAAGCTCCATGCTGCAGCGACGCTTCCGCATAGGCTATACGCGTGCGGCGCGTCTGGTAGATACTATGGAGGAGCTGGGCATTGTCGGTCAATCCGTAGGCAGCAAGCCACGAGAGGTTATAATGTCGCGTAAGGAAGCAGAGGAACGCTTCCTGCGCCGTGAATAAGCGGAGGTGCAGGCGAAATGGATGATAAGGAAAAGACTGTCGGCGCAATTTTGAAAGAAGCAAGACTGGCCAAGGGTATTTCCCTGGCTGATGCCGAAAAGGCTACCAGTATCCGCAGCCGTTATCTGCAGGCTGTAGAAAATGACGAATATGACAAGACTCCAGGCGAGGTTTTCCTGAAGGGAATAATCCGTAACTACGGTAATTATCTGGGACTGAACGGTCCGGAGCTTGTTAATGAATATAAAGCAAGTGCTGCCGGTATGGCGGCAGAGGCTGTACGCAGCCAGGGTATCCGCGAGGTGGAAAAAGTCCGCCTCAATATACAGCTGAAGGATAAGCGTGATATCGGCAGCGGTACAGGCCGCTTTGAAATGCCGGGCTTGCCGAAGCTGCCAATGAAGCAGTGTCTGGCAGGCTTAGCAGCGGTAGCGGTGCTCACGGCAGGCTATTTTGCTATTCCCGCTACGATTAACTATTTTAAAAATATGCCTAAGGAAGAGGCTAAGCAGACTGAGCAGGTTAAGCCCGAAGCTAAAGCACCCGCAGTGCTGGACAAGGTTACCGTTGACCTGGAGGCCGAGGGTGACTGCTGGCTGGAGGCAAGTGCCGACGGCAAGGAGCTTTTTGCCGGCATTCTGCATGCTAAGGAAAGCAAGCATTTTGAGGCTAAGGATAAGCTGATTATCAAATACGGCAACATCGGCGTTGTACGCATTAAGGTGAACGGCGAGGCTGTTGACCTGAAGGGCGAGCATGGCGTGGCCGTCAAGACCTATCTGCGCAACGCTCCCGCACAGCCTGCAGCCGCAGCTAAGGCAGAGGAGGCTGCACCGAAGTCCGAGCCTGAAACCAAGACCGCACCTGCTGCCGCAGTAGAGGAAGCAGCCCCGCAGCCCGCTGCAGCCGCACCTGCGCCGAAGGCAGAGGAACCGAAGCCGCAGGCTGAGGTTAAGCCGGCTGAGCCGCAGCAGCCACAGGCTGCCGGCGAAGCGAAGGCCGATAAGAAGAAATAATAATTTGTTCAGGAGTTTTTAATGAAACAGTTTTTACCGATTTCCGCTCAGGAAATTGCCGAGCGTGGCTGGGAGCAGCTTGACTTTCTGTTTATCAGCGGCGATGCTTATGTAGACCATCCCTCCTTCGGTCCGGCAGTAATCTGCCGCGTGCTGGAGGCGCAGGGCTACAAGGTAGCTATGCTGTGCCAGCCGCGTTGGGATAAAGCAGAATATATGGCAGAGCTGGGCAAGCCGCGACTGGGCGTGCTTATTTCCGGCGGCAACCTTGACTCCATGCTGTGCCGTTATACGGCAGCCAAAAATGAGCGTTCTGTCGACAAATATACCGCAGGCGGTGCGGTGGGACAGCGTCCCGACCATGCTACGGCCGTTTATGCGCAGCTCGTCAAGCAGCTATGGCCCGATATGCCTGTAATTATCGGCGGTATTGAAGCCAGCCTGCGCCGTTTTGTGCATTTCGACTACTGGGAAAACAAGCTGCTGCCTTCTATTCTGGAGTCTAGCGGTGCGGACCTTTTGGTTTACGGCATGGGCGAAAAGCAGATTATGGAAATTGCCGACTATCTGGCAGGCGGTGCCAGCGCTGAGGATTTGCATTATATCCGCGGTACGGCGTATCTGTCTGACAGTTTGCCCGATGATGAATATGTGGAGCTTCCGGGCTGGAAGGCTATCAAGGACGACCGCAAGGAATTTGCCAGAGCCTTTAAGCTGCAGAGCAAGGAGCAGGACCCGTTTTATGGCAAAATCGTAGTCCAAAAGGGACAGAAGAAATATATCGTACAGAATCCGAACATCTTCCCGCTGACGATGGAGGAGATGGACGCTATCTACGATTTGCCGTATATGCGTCAGTGGCACCCGAGCTACGACGCCAAGGGCGGCGTAGCAGCGCTGGAGGAGGTTCAGTTCAGCCTGGTAAGCAGCAGAGGCTGCTTCGGCAGCTGTTCCTTCTGCGCTATTCATGCGCATCAGGGACGTATCATTCAGGCGCGCAGCCATGAATCTATTCTGCGTGAAGCAAAGCTGCTGATAAAGCTTCCCGGCTTCAAGGGTTATATCCATGACGTCGGCGGCCCTACGGCCAACTTCCGCCATCCTTCCTGTGCCAAGCAGCTGAAATACGGCGTGTGCAAGGACAGGCAGTGCCTGTTTCCCAAGCCGTGCCCCAATATTGATGCCGACCACAGCGATTATATAGCTCTGCTGCGCAAGCTGCGTGCTTTACCGGGAGTCAAGAAGGTGTTTATCCGCAGCGGTATCCGTTATGATTATCTGCTGGCGGATAAAAAGCAGGAATTTCTGGACGAGCTGTGCCGTTATCACATCAGCGGTCTGCTGAAGGTAGCGCCCGAGCATATCGCGCCGCAGGTTCTGGCGCGTATGGGCAAGCCCGGCAAGGAAGTTTATCTGAAGTTTATGCGCATGTTTACGCAAAAAAATAAAGAAATCGGCCTGCCGCAATATCTGGTGCCGTACTTTATTTCCAGCCATCCGGGCTGCACGCTGAACAATGCCATTGAGCTGGCAGAGTTTTTGCGTGACATCAAGCACAATCCGGAGCAGGTGCAGGACTTTATTCCTACTCCCGGCAGTGCGGCGACGGCGATGTATTATTCCGGCATCGACCCGGAAAGCGGCGAAACTGTATTTGTGGCCCGCAATCCGCATGATAAGGCAATGCAGCGTGCGCTGATGCAGTACCGTACTCCGCGTAACCGCAAGCTGGTGCTGGAGGCGCTGCAGAAGGCAGGACGCATGGACCTCGTGGGCAGCGGACATAAATGCCTGCTGTATACGGAGCAGGAACAGCGCGGCGGAGTGCGTGGCGCGAAGCGTGATGCTTCTCGCGGCCCGAAACGTAATGCAACGGGCAGTGGAGCGCGTAATGCAACGCGCAGTACCGCTTCAGGCAGTGCCGGTGGAAAAAGGCGTGAGGATAAGCGCCGCAGATAGTAACGGAGGGATGAGATGATCCGTTGTATCTTTTTAGTGCTGATATTGGCCGGAATACTGACGGGAGGCTGCGGTGAGCAGCCTGCTCCTGTACAGAACGCAGGGGCAAAAACCGTTATCCTGTATTCCGAGCTTGATAATAAATTTACTGAAAATCTGGTGGATGCCTTCAACAAGGAGCAGAAGGCTAAGCTGCAGCTGAAGGCTGTTTACGAGCTGAAGCCCGGCGGGGAGCTGCCGGACGTTGTGCTGGCCGAGCAGCGCACGCTTGCCGGCCTGAAGCGTCAGGGAAGGCTGAAGCCTGTGGCCTTTGCCGATGGCGACAGACTGCCGCAGAAGTTCCGTGATGCGGATTTAAGCTGGTACGGCGTTTTCTATGATCCGATAGTTTTTCTGGTCAACCAGCAGTACGCCCGTACTGTCGGCCAGGCAAATATCTGCAGCTGGCAGGATTTGGCAGGGAAAGAACAGCTGCGCATTGCTCTGGAAAATTTATCCGACAGCAACAGCACGCAAAACTTTCTGGCAGGTCTGGCAGACCGCTTCGACGAGGATGAATCGCTGGAGTATTTAGGCAACATCAACCGCTTTATCGGGCAATATTCCAAGTTTCCCTTTACACCTGTGCGCATGGCGGCGGTAGGTGATGCGGATGTGGCCATAACCAGACAAAGCTACGTGTTTAAATATCTGGAAAATAAATTTCCCGCTTATGTTGTCTATCCTAAGGAGGGTACGCCGGTAAATCTTTTCTGCGTAGGCCTCTTTAAGAATACTACAGATGATTTGCAGGGCCTGAAGGTTATGGAATGGCTTTTGACAAGCGAGCAGGTGCAGGCGATAGCACAGGAAAATGCTACAGGCTATCTGTTTCTGTTCCTGCGCGGCTTTGATGAGGCTGCCGCCGGTGGCGATAAAATCTGGCTCAACAGCAGTTATCTGGAGCCTGTTAAGCAGGATGGCCTGACAAATAAGTGGCTGAGTAAGGTTAGATTCAGTAAATAGTTGTTAGTGGCTGGTGATTAGTCATCAGTGAATAGTGAATTAGATTATAATGATTTGTGCTCTTGCTTGCTGTCCCGACGGCTTGGGTGAGGGCAGCAGGTTTTGGAGGTAAAGAATGAAAATAGGTATGGTCAGCCTCGGCTGTCCCAAAAATCTGGTAGATTCTGAAGTTATGCTGGGTATTATCAAGGATAAGCAGCTGGAGATTACCAATGATCCCGCAGATGCCGAACTGATTATTGTTAATACCTGCGGTTTTATCGAAAGTGCGAAGGAGGAATCCATCAGCACAATTTTACAAATGGCGCAATATAAGGAGGAGGGCAGCTGCAAATATCTGATTATGACAGGCTGCCTCGGCCAGCGTTATGCAGACGAGCTTTTCGAAAGCATGCCGGAGGTTGACGCTATCGTCGGCACCGACAGCTTTACCGATATCGGCTGGGTTATCGACCAGGTGCTGGCAGGCAAGCGCGTAAAGCATCTGCAGAAGCTGGAAAGCAAAAATGTACAGACTCCGCCCAGAATGCTGACTACGCCTGATTACATGGCGTATCTGAAAATTGCCGAGGGCTGCGACAACTGCTGCTCCTACTGCATTATTCCGCAGCTGCGCGGTCCCTACACCAGCCGTCCTTATGATGAGGTTATGGCAGAGGCAAGAAGCCTTGCTGCTCACGGCGTCAAGGAGCTGATTGTAGTTGCGCAGGACACTACCCGCTACGGCGAGGACCTTACCGGCAAGCTGCTTTTGCCGCAGCTGCTGCGTGACCTCAACGAGCTGGAGGGCATTAAGTGGATCCGCGTTATGTACCTGTATCCCAACAACTTTACGGACGATTTGATTGCAGCCTTCGCCGAATGCGATAAGGTGTGCAAGTACATTGATATTCCTCTGCAGCATGCCAGCGACAGACTGCTGGAAAGCATGAACCGTTACGATACACGTGCGCAGGTAGAAGAACTTCTGGCCAAGCTGCGTGAGCGTATTCCGGGCATTACTATCCGCACTACCTTCATCGTGGGCTTCCCCGGTGAAACCGATGAGGATTTTGCGGAGCTGATGGACTTTGTTGAAAAGCAGCGCTTTGAAAACGCAGGCGTGTTCCAGTATTCCCAAGAGGAGGGTACTGTGGCCGGCGCTATGGAAAACCAGATTGAGCCTGAGGTTAAGGAAAACCGCTATCATGAGCTGATGGCGCTGCAGGCAGGTATTTCCGAAGAAATCCATCAGGAGCGCGAGGATGAGGAGCTGGACGTTATCGTCGAAGGCTTTGATGAAGAAAACCCCGCTCTTGCGGTAGGACGTTCCTATCACGAGGCACCTGATATCGACGGCAACATCTTTATCGAAAATGCCGCCGAGCTGGAGGTAGGCCAGATGGTAAGAGTGCGTATTCTGCAAGGCTTTACCTATGAAATGGTGGCAGAGCTGGTTTAACGTTGCTGTATGAGTCAAAATAACCGGTGAGAGGGTGACAGCAGGATGAAGGTTGAAATCATTACTACCGGGACGGAGCTGCTGCTGGGTGAAATTTTAAACACCAATGTGCAGTATTTATCCCGCAAGCTGAATAATATAGGCTTTGATGTTTTATATCACACTACGGTCGGAGATAATCCGGAGCGTATGCGCGCAGTGCTGGAGCAGGCCATGCAGCGCGCCGATATCATCATTACCAGCGGCGGTCTGGGACCGACGCGCGGTGATATTACCAAGGAGATAGTGATGGAGGTTTGTCATACTGAAGGCTATCTCGATTTGGATACGTGGGGACGCATAGATGCATATTTTGCCAAGAAGGGACTTTGCCCTTCGCAAAATAACGAGAAGCAGGCGTATGTGCCCATCGGGGCCGAGGTACTGCAGAACGATGTGGGTACCGCTCCCGGACTGTGGCTGGAATATAAGGACAAAATCTTCATTATGCTGCCCGGACCTCCGAGCGAGCTTACGGATGTGTGCGAAAAGCAGCTGCTGCCGCGAATGCTACAGCGCTTCAGCAAGCACGGCATTATCATGTCGCGCACCTTGCATCTGCGCGGTATCGGCGAATCTATGGTGGCTGCCAAGCTCGACGAGCTGATTATGGCGCAGACCAATCCGACGATTGCGCTTTATGCCCGCTACGGTGAAATTCTCATCAGGCTTACGGCGAAGGCTGCCAATGATAAAGAGGCAGTCAAGCTGCTCGACGCTATGGAAGCCAAGGTACGCAAGAGCGTTGATAATTATATATACGGTGTGGATGATGCCACTCTGGCGGCCTGCTTAGGGCAGGAGCTGCTGAAGCAGGGCAAAACTATTGCCTTTGCGGAATCCTGCAGCGGCGGTCTTGCCAGCAGCCTGGTTACGGATGTGCCGGGCAGCAGTGAATATCTGCTGGGAAGCATCGTCAGCTACACTAACATGGCTAAGCAGAAGCTGCTTAATGTGCAGGCAGATACGCTGGCCAAATACGGCGCTGTCAGCCGTGAAACCGCCTGCGAAATGGCGCTGGGCGTACGCAAGCAGCTGGGCAGTGATTATGGTGTGAGCATTACGGGCAACGCCGGACCGGGAGCCAGCGAGGGCAAACCGGTAGGCCTTGTATATATTGCCGTTGCCACTGACAACGTGGTATATTGCCAGGAGCACCGTTTTATGTCTACAAGAACAGAAAATAAGCTGAGAATAGCTCAGACAGCTATTTCCATGGCTATTGATAAATTATTAGAAGAAAAAAACAATACGGAGGATAAACATTAATGACCATTCAAAAAGAGATGTTCGGCAGCTTAGAGCTGGACAAAAAAATTGTAACCGCCCTGACTGACATGGGCTTCGAAGAGCCTTCTCCAATTCAGGCCGCTACTATTCCCCTGGTGCTCGAAGGTAACGACGTTATCGGCCAGGCACAGACCGGTACCGGCAAGACCGCTGCCTTCGGTATTCCTCTGGTGCAGGCAATTACCGACTTCAAGCATATTCAGGCGCTGATTATGACTCCAACCCGTGAGCTGGCTATTCAGGTTGCGGAAGAAGTAGGCAAAATCGGCCGCACAAAGAAACAGGGAAATACCGACAATGGTCCACTTCCAATGGAAAGGAGTACTGGTCTTGCGCTGGGGGTACCACAACAGCAGAATGATGGGACACATGATGAACACC
>ERZ779737.2549-NODE-2549-length-11821-cov-3.253017_pt1 | contig 11821 bp, 12 predicted proteins | sample MGYA00511889_ERZ779737 | MGnify/ENA primary metagenome ERZ779737 (study PRJEB29588, sample SAMEA2163575) | human gut metagenome | biome: human gut; feature: human-associated habitat; material: faeces | place: Denmark | collected 2008/2010 ...
CAAAAGCCCTAATTTCATTATCAGCATCTTGTTCTAACTTTCTTATGATGTTATTGCCTAAAAAACCATTTGCTCCTGTTAATATATAGATTTTTTTCATAATATTTATCACCTACCACTCCATTCTAAAAAATAAATCTAATCTATTTCTTATATAATTATACCATCTTTTTTGCAAATTTTATTATTAACTTAAAACATCCAAGATTTATCCAACATTTCCCAGTACATATCCAACAGTTGAATATACATTATGAAATATAAATTATTTTTAGAAGTTTTATTAACGATATAATTTACTAAATTGATACTAAATTGATACTATAATGTATATGAAAAGATAAATAAAAAAATAATTTACTTTACTCAACTATGAGTTCGTGTTTAATCTATGATAAGTAGTATATAATTTATTTGAAAGGAGAAATACTAAATGAATCAAATTAAGATTGGTAAGTTTATTCAAGAAAAAAGAAAATACTTAAAAATAATCTATTTTTTTCAAATATCTTCTTTTAAACTTTTAACATAATTTTTATATTTTTTAAATTCTTCATCATCCTCATTAATTTGTAATACATAAAGAATTCTTCCATATAATTTATTTAAATAATTTTTAGGTTTAATATTAATACCGCATTTTTTTAAATGAGAATCTAAACCAAACTTATTAATATAATAAATTTCTTGCCTTATTTTATTACGATATTCTATATTAACTTGCATTTTTTCATTAACTACAATTCCTGTTACATTTTGATTTGAAGATTTATATATAACATGAATTTTACTATCATTTAATTCTAAACCTAGTTTATATAACATTTTTCTAACTTTAATTATTATCTCATTTGGACTAAATTCACCAGAAAAAGTCATATCATCAGAATATCTCGTATAAGAAATATTTTTTTCTTCACACCAAAGTCCTAATTCTTCATCAAATTCCTTCATTACTAAATTTGATATATACGCAGAAGTTGGTGAACCTTGAGTTAAATGATCATCATATGTACATAAATATGTTAATAACATACCAACAGATTTAGGAAAATATTCTATTGAAAAACATGAGTTATATACATTTAAAAATGATATATTTTCAAAGAAATTTTTAATATCTAACTTTAAAATCATTTCTTTATTAACATGAAAAATAGCATTATCCTTTAGTCCAATTCCTTTATGATATGCTTTTGCAAATTTGGATATTTTTTTATTATTTAATATGTTATTTAAAATTCTTTTCTGAATTTGTTTTAAAGTTTTATTTGGTTCATATATAGTTCTATATTTCCCATTATGTTTTTTAATTTTATATATTCTATAGTTTTTCTCAATATTATTACTAATAGAATAAATGGTTTTTATATATTTTTTTTCATCTTTACAATTAATTAAATTAAGAGATAGTAAAAATTCATTACATTCTTTTATACCTATGTATTTCCACATTTTTACTACCTCCTAAAGTGCAGTACTAACGATATTGTAATATGGAAATGGACTTAACTACACAACGTGTAGAATAGTTTCCATTGAAGTATTACTATTTATTCGTCTATAATTAATTTAGTCCCTTAACGACTCGTTAAAGTAGGAAATAATTCCAATCACTACTGCAAAAATATTGTATCAAAATTTGTATTTTTTCTCAAATTAATCTTAAAAATTTTATAATAAGTTTTAAAAACATAGCTAATTCATTTTATTAATGATAAAATGTACCTAGAAAGAGGTAAACAATGAAAAATAAAACAACTAATTACAAAGTCAAATATGCAATTATGAAAATAGAAAGAACATTTGATAATGATGGTGTATATAAAAATTATACATATTATATTCCAGCTAAATGTTATGTAATTGCTAAAAAAGAAAGATATTTAAGTACAGGAGAAATAAAAAAATTGTATGATATTGTGTTTATTATTCCAAGTTATTCTATTCAATCAGAATTAAATATTCCTGAATATAATATATATGGAACTTGCACAAATTCATTAACTGTAGATAAAATTTTTGATACATACGGAGAAGCGAAAAATGAAGCAAATACAAAAAATATTAATTATTACAGATATTTAAGAACGCAATTAACATGTAGTAGTATAAAAAAACAATTAGAAATTTTAAATAATAATTATAAACTATTAACTGAGTATGGCCAAGAAATAGAAAGCTATTTATTAGATATAACTGATGAAATAAAAATTAGTTATTTACCAATTTTACCAGAAGAGCAAATAAATACAATATTATTAAAATTAATACAATTACCATTGATTCAAAGTGATGAATTTTTATGCTCGTTAAATGAAAAAGAGATTAGTCTGCTATTAGAAATAGCATCATCAAATAAAACTGAACAAACAAAAAAATTAATTAAATAAAATAAACTAATTAATAATAAATTATAAACCTGAAATTCTAAATCTTATTGATAATAAAATAATGCTATATGGTGAAAAAGTAATTAATAAAAATTATCTAGAATATATTATAGAAAAATAATATAAATTACAATGTAAACTAATTATATATTTAAAACTATACTTATTTATATATGCTATAATCTTTTTGTATAATAAATTTATATAAATAAGAGGTAGATTATGATAAAATATAAAAAATCAAAAATTAGATTAACAAAAATTGGAAAAATAGTTTTTAGCGCTAGTTTTATTATATTAACAAGTATGATATTTATGGTATCCAAATTGTTTTATCATAAATATCACATTAAAGAGGAAAAATCGGATTATATAGTTGAAATTAATTTTCCTAAATTAAAAAATAAGAATTTAATATCTTATTCTAAAAACTATATAAATACTAAGAAAAAAGAATTTAAACAAAATATTAATAATTTAAATAATAGTGATATAGATAAATATCAATTTAGAGCTAATTATCAATTAAAAGATGATAATGAATTAATTGGACTACATTTAACTATTTATGAATATACAGGAGGTTCTCATCAAACTAGATATGATAAATCCTACTATTATTCTAAAAAAGAAAATAAAATAGTTTCATTAGTAGATTTTCTTGAAAATGAAGAAAGCCTAGAAAAGTTATCTAATCTTGCTTATTATTATATAATGAAATATAGTAAAACAAATAATCTTAATATAGATGAAGATATGCCTAAAGAGGGGTTGAAATCGGAAATATTTAATTTTGAAAATTTTGAATTTTTAGATGATGGATTATCTCTTATATTTCCACCATTACAAGTAGCATATCATGCAGCAGGAGAAATAAAAATTACTATACCATATTCTGATTTAAATGGAATAATTAAAAGTGAATATTTAAAATATAGTAATAAACAAGAAATTAACAATAATAATCGTAATATTGAAGAATTTAAAAATAAAAAATTAATCGCTTTTACATTTGATGATGGACCTAGTTATATAGGAACTAATAAATTATTAGATAATTTAGATAAATATAATGCAAGAGTAACATTCTTTGTATTAGGAAGTAGAGTAATTGAACATAAAACAACATTAAAAAGAGCACATGACATGGGAAATTTAATTGGAAGTCATACATATAATCATTTAAATTTATTAAATTTAGATAATTATTCTATAACAAATGAAATAAAAAATACTAATGAAGTAATTAAAGAAATAATAAAAGAAGAACCTGTTTTTTTAAGACCACCATATGGAAATATAAATCAAAATATAAAGAATATTTCTAATATGTATACAATTTTATGGAATCTAGACACTGAAGATTGGAAATATAAAAATGCTGAAAAAATTTCTAATTATATTGTAGATAATGCTAAAGATGGATCTATTGTACTACTACATGATCTTTATGAAACATCAGTTGATGGAGCTTTACTTGCTATGGAAAAACTAGAAAAAGAAGGATATGCTTTTGTAACAATTGATGAACTTGCTAAATTAAAAAATATAGAATTAAAAAAAGAAAAAAGTTATTATCAAATTAATAATTAATAATATTTAAAAGGAGATACATGAATAGATGTAATTGGTGTAATTTAAAAAATCCTTTATATATAAAATATCATGATGAAGAATGGGGCATTCTTAACCAAAATGATAACTATCTTTATGAAATGTTAATTCTTGAATCATTTCAAGCAGGCTTATCATGGGAATGTGTATTAAACAAAAGAGAAGCCTTTAGAAAAGCCTATGATAACTTTGATATAAATAAAGTATGCAATTATGACGATAACAAAATTGAAGAATTAATTAAAAATAAGGATATTGTTAGAAATAAACTAAAGATAAAAGCAAGCATTAATAATAGCAAAATATTTAAACAAATAATTAAGGAATATGGCACATTCTATAATTACTTATTAACGTTTACAAAAGGTAATATTTACTATAACAGTGTGGATACTAAATCTAAATTATCAGATGATATTTCTAAAGATTTAATCAAAAGAGGAATGAAATTTGTTGGTACAACTATAATATATTCTTATCTTCAAGCAGTTGGCATAATTAACTCTCATCAAGAAAATTGTTTTTTATCTCAAAATAAAACTTCACACTAACTACTAATGTGAAGTTATTTTTTCGTTATTATCATCTAAACTAAAATCTTTGTTATTTTCTTCTTCATAATAATCTTCTAACGTTAAATTATTTTCTTTTAAATATAAAGCAAGATCATTTCCGACATATCTTAAATGCCAAGGCTCATAATTATAACCAGTTATTTTCTCCTTATCAAAAGGATATCTCAATATAAATCCAAATTTATAGCAATTCCCTTTAATAAAATTACAAATATCTTTTTCTTTTATAAAATCATCATTTATTAAGTAATCTCCATTTTTAAAAATTGCTAAATCAACGGCTAAACCAGTTTGATGTTCAGAATAACCAGGTTTAGCCACATATTTATTAACATAGACTAGATCATTTTCTTTTAAAGCTTCTTCATATATGATTTTTTGCTTATCATAACTTCTATAAGCACTTTCAATTTCTAATTCAATATTATTTTCCTTAGCGTAGTTAATAAATTCTAATATTTTTTCTAAAGTTTTTTCTTCTAGCATTACCTCGCCAGTATATTTTGAATTATATTTAGCAAAATTACATCTATATTCTTTACTTAATTCATTTTCTTTATTAATAAGAATATCATATTTATATTTATCATATTCCTTGTTCATTATCTCTAAAGTATTTAAAACAGCCTTTGTATTAATATCAATTGTATGAGAAAAATGTTTTTTTAGTCTAGAAAAACCTCCCTTAACATTTTCATCAATATAATCGCTTAAATCTAAATCAATAAATTGAGACAAAGGATTACTTCTTACCCTTGAAAGTTCAACAACCAAACTTCCTGGAATAAGAGTTCTAACTTTTGAACAAAAAGTAGTATAAGTAGTTGGTTTAATTAACCTGTACTCTGTATTCTTTCCATAACATTTAGCAACATTTCTATTATACATAATCTCTCTAATACCATATTTTTCATTCCAATGATTTATATCATTCATTTTATCTAAATAATAGACAATACCACCACAAGCATGAAAGATAAATGAACCAATAACATCATAATTTTCTTTTAAATATTTATAATAATTAATTAATGCTGTATTTTCTGGCTCTTCTACAAATCTATCTCTAAATCTTGAAGGGCATCCTAAAGGTCCTTGTTTAAACAAATCTATATTACATAATCTACTATTAGGATTATTACTACCATTTTCTAGAAATCTTTTTAAATATTCGCCACATTCAATATTAGCATTTAAATCAACTCCATTTGCATTACTACTCCAAGTAGATAATACTCCATAGCATAAATTATTTTTATCAAATATCTCTTTTACACTTTCTTTAATTTTTGAATATTTATCAGGTATACATCTATAATCTATATGTTTAAACATCATTAGAGATAACATATCTTCTTTTTCGCCAAAGTTATTAACACTAATATCATCAAAGATACTATTTAAATAATATTCTAAACAAGTTAATTGTTCTGTTAAATAATTACTTTCCTTTGGAATCAATGCTCTAATGGCACTAGTAACAATTATGATTCCTTCTGGATTTTCAAAAGGAAAGAAGTGCACTGTATACTTATTTTCATCTATGTATATTTCTTTATCACATAATTTTTTCATAAACAAAAGAACAAATACATTGGTAATTAATTCACAAGCGTGTTTACCAGCACTTAAAATTACATGTTTATTCCCATGCCCATAACTATAATGCCTTATTGGTTCTCCATAGGTAGAATATCCAATGTTTTTTTCCTCTTTTATTACATTTTTATCTAAATAATTTAAAAATTCAATCATTTCATCATAAGTCATAATCCTAAACATATAAAATCACCTTAACAATATCTTATCATAATTTAAATTAATTAAAAAATAAAAAAACAAGCAAATGCTTGTTAATATACAAAATGGCGCCCGATGTAGGACTCGAACCTACGACCTAACGGTTAACAGCCGTGCGCTCTACCGACTGAGCTAATCGGGCATTTCTTTCGACTACAAACAATACTATACTCTAAGTTATTATTAAATTCAAGTATTTTTTTAATAAAAATAAAATTTTTTTAAATTTATTGCTTTTACTTAAAAAAATGATATAATAATATTAGAATAAAAAAGGTAGGAGATATAAATATGAACATGGAACTATTCTCAAATGTAGATGAAGGAACAAATTTTTTAAATTATAAGGCTAAAAATCGAATTACAAATTTAGAAAATCTATGCAATCAAGACGAAAAAGACATTCTTGATTATATTAATAGTTGTTCAAATATATTTCAAAAATACAATAAAAACAATTTAATTGAAGAAATATATAATGTTGATTCAGAACTACAATCATTAAACAGTAATGATATTGACGAAAACAAAATAACTGAATTAAAAGGAAAAAGGGAAATTGCATCTTTCGAATTTAAACAATTTATTGAGGAATTACAATCATTATACGATAATGAAAATCTTGATTTATCAAAAAAAGCTTGTTATCTTTCTGATAGAGAAGATATAGAGTTCGCCTATAAAAAGATCATAAATCGTTCATTAGACATTCATGATAAAAAGAATATTATTGGATCTATTGAAGAATCGTATCCCGAAGCACGTGAATTCAATGTTGATGAATTTAAAAAAACATCTATTACATTTAAAATGATTAATGATTATATGAGTCCTTCAACAAACGATAGTTCATTTGAACCTACAATAGAAACAAATAATGAAAAATCATCTGCACCTGAATTTGATGAAGATTTATATGTGATAAAAATATCTGAAGCTCCTGAAAGTCTAAAAATAAAAGATAAAGAAGAAACTAAGAAAATAGAAGACAATAATCCAATTTCTGTTGAAAGTGATACAACCTTCTTTGGCGAAGATGATGCATTAACAGAATCTATATTAAATAATGATATACCTCAGTTTGAAGAAGTAGAAGAGGTTAAAACAACACCATTAAAAGATATTCCTTTAGATGTTGATTTAGTTCCTGTTACAGATAATGACGACAAAGAACATAGTTCTAATAAAGATGAATCAAAAAATTTAAAAGAAGTTTCCGATTCAAGCGAAAACACAATTTCAGTAGAAGAAAATAACTCAGAAGAAAAAACTAAGGAAAATTCAGAAGAATCCGAGGTAATACCACCGGCAGAGGAACCACAAAAAGAACATAGTTCTAATGAAATGACATATACAATGGATGAAAATGATACATTATCAAATATTGCTCTTGCATTATTTGAAGATCAAACACTTGCTGATAAAGCTGTTAACAAAATAATTAAAAACAATAAAGAAGCAATTGATAAAAGATTAGCCGAAAAAAACATAACTGATGATAAAAATATAGCTACCGAAAAGGGAATTTTAACTGGAATTACATTAAATTTATCAAAAGTATTTGAAGAAGTTGTTAAAAATAACAATTAATAAAAAGGGAGGATAAAAATGTATTTTACAAAAAATGAAATTATAGAATTAAATGATAATTCAAAATATTTAGTAATTGATTCAGCATATATAGATAATGAAGCTTATTATAAAGTTGAAAAAATTGATGATGATAAACATACTAATGAGTTTGCATTTATTTCAGCTAAAAATGACAATGGAAAGCTATATATAACCAAGAAAATTCCTCAAGAAATAACTTATAAATTAGAAGAAATATGCCAGTAGCATATTTTTTTATTTCTTTGTTAAACACGTAGAATTTGTATAAAATTTGACTTAAGTCCCCATTATATGATAGAATAGAACTCGTTCGTCTGAGGAGGGGAACAATAAAATGGATAAAAAATTATCTTCACTGAAGATACATAATATAATAGTTTGTGCTATCATACTTATAATATTTGTTATATTTGGAGTAATAAATACTAACGCTGAAGAAGTAAACAAAAAAGAAGAGGTGTTACCCTCGAACAGCATTAGAATTGGATATTCCTATCGAAAGTTAATTGAAGAAAAACAAAAACAAGAAGTTAATAAAATTAATATTTTAGATGCTAAAAAAGAAGAAATTAAATTCTTTTCTAACATATTTGATTATGATTATGAAGAAATCTTGGAAGATTTAACTAATATTAATCAAAATGAATTTAACGAATATAATATTGGATTGTTAACTGATAAAAATGGTAATTTACTTAAATATAATTCCTTTGAATATGGTTTAATAGAATACTTTTATAATTTAAATAATTCGAATAAAATAAAAAAAACTAAATATGTTCCATATACAGGAGACTCGAGTTATATAGAAAATTTAATAATATATTTTTCAACTATATATAATAATGTAGACACAAAATTACTTTTAAGTATTGGTGCTGCTGAAAGTGGTTATTATAAAGTAAAATATATGTTAAATTATAATAATATATATGGTGGAATGAGTTCCAAAGGATTAATTAAGTATAATAATATTGAATTAGGAACATTATCTTATGTAAGAATGATGTCCAAAAATTACTATGCAAAAGGACTTACTACAAAATATAGTATTGGAAAAGTTTACTGCCCAGTCATTAATAACGGAGTTAAAACTGCAAGTCCTCATTGGATAAATTTAATAGATAAAGCATTAAATAAGTATAATAGTTATGACACAAACATTGAATTAAAAAATATTTAGAGTAGATTGAAATTCTACTCTTTTTAATTTATAATCAATTTAGAAATTAGAGGTAAAAATGAGAAAAGATAAAATAAATTATTATTTAGATATTGCTGCATCAGTATCTGAAAGAAGCACTTGCTTACGTAGACACTACGGATGTGTTATCGTTAAAAACGATGAAATAATTTCAACAGGATATAATGGAGCACCAAGAGGAAGAAAGAACTGTGATGACCTAGGTTTTTGTTATCGTGAACAAATGGATATTCCTAGAGGAGAGAGATACGAATTATGTAGAAGTGTTCATGCCGAACAAAATGCTATTATAAGTGCCTCAAGAAATGAACTAATTGACGCAGATCTATATATGGTAGGAATCAATGCTAAAACAGGAGAAATAGAACCAAAATCAACATCTTGTATGATGTGCAAAAGAGTAGTTATAAATAGTGGTATTAAAAGAGTAATAGTAAGAGAACCTGATAATAAATATACTATATATAATGTTGAAGATTGGATTAGTGATGATGATTCATTAAATGGAAAGATGGGATATTAATGAAAAAAATAACTAATTTTGATTTTAAAAATAAAAAAGTAATACTAAGATTAGATTTAAATGTTCCCATAAAAGATGAAAAAATTTTATCTAAAGAAAAAATAAATTCTTCATTAAAAACAATTAATTATATATCAAACTCCGGAGGTAGAGTAATAATTCTATCCCATTTAGGAAAAATAAAAGAAGAAAAAGATAAAGAAAAAAATAGTTTATTTATTGTTTACAAAGAAATGCTAAAAGAATTTAATAATATTTACTTTTCAAGTGCGACACATGGAACCGTTTTAGAAGAAAAAATAAATAATCTTAATAATGGTGATATTTTATTAGTTGAAAATACCAGATTTGAAGATTTAGATAATAAAAAAGAAAGTAGCTGCGATGAAGAACTTTCTAAATACTGGGCATCATTAGGTGATATATTTATAAATGATGCATTTGGAATGACTCATCGAAAACATGCTTCAAATTACGGAATATCAAAATATTTACCAAGTGGTATAGGATTTTTAATTGAAAAAGAAATTAAGGGCCTTGAACCAGTTATAAATCCAATTCATCCATTTGTAATAATTATGGGTGGAGCAAAAGTAAATGATAAGCTTGATATAATTAAAGGATTATTACCAAAATGTGACTATTTACTTGTTGGAGGAGGTATAGCAAACAGTTTTCTAGCTTGTTATAGTAATGTAGGAAAAAGCTTAATCGATGAAGATAAAATTGAAGATTTAAAAGTTTTACTTTCTGAATATAAAGAAAAAATTATTATACCAACTGATGTAATAGTTGATGAAAATGAAAATATCAGAAACTTGAGAATTGACAATCTAACAAATGACAGCACCATTTATGATATTGGATCTGAAACAATTAATAATTATGCAAAATATATTAATGATGCTAAAACAATATTTTTGAATGGAACAATGGGATTGTATGAAGATGATAAGTACTCATCAGGAACAAAAGAAATATTAAATTTAGTATCAAAGTCCTCAGCAGTTAAAATTGCCGGAGGTGGGGATGCTCTTGCTAGTATTGAAAAATTTAATGTTAAAGGATTTGATTACAAGTCTACTGGTGGCGGAGCAACCCTTGAATATATTAAATCTGGAAAATTAAAATGTTTTGAAAATTAATAATTATAAAATGTAAAATTGCAATTTATCTAATTTTGAATTATAATTAAGCCATGAAAGAGGTTATTATGAAATTTGAACCAGGTAGCAAAATGCAAATGCATTGCTATAAACATAATGGTAAAATTCATAGAACTTGGGATGAAATTATAGTTATTGAAGATACTAAAGACTATGTAGTTTGTGCTAATAATAAAGTAAACATAACTGAATCAGATGGTAGAAGCCATAAAACCAAAGAAACAGCAATAATTTATTTATACAAAAAAAGATGGTTTCATATAACAGCTCAATATAAAAAAATAGGATTATATTACAAAGTAGATATAGCAAGTCCCTTTTTAGTAGATGGAAATATAATTAAATACATTGATTATGATTTAGATTTAAAAGTATTTCCGGATGGAAATTATAAAGTACTTGATCGAAATGAATATAGGTATCACAGAAGAATAATGAAATATTCCGAAGAATTGGATTTTATATTAAAAAAAGAAATGGAAAACGTAATATTAATGAAAGAAAATAATATTGGACCTTTTGATAAGAAGGTTAATGATTATTATTACGAAAAATATCTTTCTTTAAATGTTTAAAACTCTCTAATTTAAAATGAGAGTTTTTAAATTTTGAAAATATCTAAAAAAGGGAAAAAAGGTATTGCAAAATAAGAAAAAATAGCATAAAATACTAAGTATGCAGTCAAGAAGAAGACTGAAAAAAGTAAATATCAAAAAATGACGAAAAAAGTCAAAAAAACATATTGACTTTTAAAAATGAATTTGGTATATTACTAATGCACTTGAGAAAAGTGGAAAATGATCTTTGAAAACTAAGTAAAATGTCAATTTTAAAAAAGTAGTCAGATTAAACTAAAATAAGAAATAAAATTTTTATTGAGAGTTTGATCCTGGCTCAGGATGAACGCTGGCGGCATGCCTAAGACATGCAAG
>ERZ779737.2552-NODE-2552-length-11818-cov-3.339709_pt1 | contig 11818 bp, 13 predicted proteins | sample MGYA00511889_ERZ779737 | MGnify/ENA primary metagenome ERZ779737 (study PRJEB29588, sample SAMEA2163575) | human gut metagenome | biome: human gut; feature: human-associated habitat; material: faeces | place: Denmark | collected 2008/2010 ...
CCACATACGAGCAAGTAAGAACCCTAAAACAAGTCCTGGTATTAAACCAATTACAATATATAATAAATCATGTCCAAATCCCATAACTTTTCCCTCCATGAATATATTTTATAATAAAATATATTCAATTACAAGATATTTATAAATTTTTAAGTATTACCTTATTATTTTTTAAAAAGAAAAACTCTTGATTTTTAAAATCACATACAAAATAAGTATTATTAAAACTATTTAAATCTTTTAAAAAAGAACAATCTTCTTTATTAGTTTCTAATCTTAAATTACTATTTTTTACTTTCAAAATACTAATTTCATTTAAAAATAAATTATTAATAACATGTTCATTTTCATTATAAGAATACATCATTTTATCTTTATATATATTATAAAGATATTCATTTATTTCTTTTTTATCTATAAAATTACATATTTGTTCAAATAAATTATAGCCATAATTTTTATCTACTTCTTTCATATAATAAATCCTATTAAATATGTAAAATAGTTCACTAGGTCTATCTTTATATAATTTAGCAAACTCCTTTTTTAAATTAAAAATATAATATTCTTTCATAAAAATCATCCCTTCCATTTTTAGTATAAAAGGAAAGAATGTCTAATTATGCCTAAAAAAAGAAGAAAGATTAAAATTTTATTCTTTCTTCAATATATTTTTCTACATCATCTAAACTTATCACTATTTGTTCCATAGTATCTCTATCTCTTAAAGTTACAGTATTATTATTTAATGTATCATCATCTATTGTAATAGCATAAGGTGTTCCAACAGCATCACTTCTTCTATAACGTTTTCCTATACTACCACTTTCATCATAACTAACAGAAAAACATTTAGATAATTTATTATAAATTTCTATAGCTTTTTCACTATGAAGTTTTTTTATTAATGGAAGAACAGTTACTTTATAGGGTGCAAGATATGGAATAAGTTTAAGTACTTCTCTTGTTTCACCATTTTCTAATTCTTCTTCATGATAAGCATTAAATAAAGTAGCAAGTACAAGTCTTTCAACTCCTAAAGATGGTTCAATTACATAAGGAATATATTTTTCATTCGTTGTAGGGTCTAAATATTCTTGTGATATATTTGAATATTCTTGATGGTTTGATAAATCATAATTAGTTCTTGATGCAATACCCCAAAGTTCTCCAAAACCAAATGGAAATTTATATTCAATATCAGTTGTTCCATTACTATAGAAACTAAGTTCCTCTTTAGAATGATCCCTAAATCTTAAGTTTTCTTCTTTAAATCCTAAATCTTTTAAGAAGTTTTTTGCTTTTTCCTTGTAAAAACTAAACCATTCAAGTTCAGTACCTGGTTTACAAAAGAATTCTAATTCCATTTGTTCAAATTCACGAACTCTAAAAATAAAGTTACCAGGGGTTATTTCATTTCTAAAACTTTTACCTACTTGTCCTATACCAAATGGTACTTTAAGTCTCATACTTCTTTGAACATTTAAAAAATCAACAAATATTCCTTGGGCTGTTTCTGGCCTTAAATAAATTGTATCTTTAGCATCCTCAGTTACTCCTTGGAATGTTTTAAACATTAAATTAAATTGTCTTATATCAGTAAAATTACTTTTACCACATTTAGGACATTTGATATGATTTTCTCTTATATAACTAATCATATCATCACTAGTCATTTTTTCCACATCACTAACATAATTATCTTCAAGTAGTTTATCAGCACGATATCTTGAATTACATTCTTTACAATCAATTAATGGATCACTAAATGTTTTTAAATGACCACTTGCTTCCCATACTTTTGGATTCATTAAAATCGCGCTGTCAAGTTTAACACAATTTATATCTTCTTGAATAAATCTTTTAAGCCAAGCATTTTTTAAATTATTTTTAAGTTCTACTCCTAAAGGACCATAATCAAAAGTATTAGCAAGTCCTCCGTATATTTCACTTCCTTGAAATATAAAGCCATAATTCTTACAATAATTTACCATTTTTTCCATATTCATAATACTATTCCTCCCATTTTAATTGTCTTTTCATATTTTTTTCTTTTTCATATTCTTGTTCTAATAAACCTGTTTCATAAAGTTCATTAACTAAAGTTTTACTATTTATTATTACTTTTAAATTATTTTCATCTATTCTACATGAATTTTTACTATTATCAAATTTTATCTTAGATGTTGTTAAATCTTTTTCAAAAACACCATTAAGTAAATAGTTATAAATTGCCTTTCCTAACATATTATCTTCTAAAAATAAGAAGTATGAAAAACCAAATCTATTTTCATATGAGTTAATTGATGTTTTATCACTTAATAAAACATTAAAAATAACATTTTCTTCTTTATTTAAAGCTTCATCTATTTTCTCTGTTATACCATTAAAAGCCGATATATTTATTTTTTTTAAGAATTCTTCATCTAAAACTACACTATCTTTATCTATATATAATTCTTTACCACTTTCATTAATAAACATATATTTATCTCTTAATAATAATTCTTTGCCAATTGTATAATCTTTTATTTTACTAAAATGAATGATATTACCTGTTTGAAGGTATAATTCTGTTAAAAAAGTAAATAACTCTTTATCAGCCATTTCTTCTAAGTTCTTAGAATACACTTCTATTGTAGGAAATTTATTTTTTATTTCATTTACCTTATCTAGTTTAATAATTAATTTATCGTTTGCAAAAGATAAATCTATTTCATTAAATAAAACATTTTTAATTTTTTCTAAAGTCATATTATTCATATGCAATCACCCTTTCTTTGTTATGTTCATATTCTAAATTTAAATTTTCAATTAAACTATTAATTAGATATGTTCCTTTTATTATAATGGTTAAGTTGTTTTTTAAGGTTATTATAACATTAAAATCATCATCATTAACATTAAACGTTTTTATTACTTGATAAACAAAAGTTTTATCCAATATTTCATTTAAATAAGTAATTGTATTTTTTAATTGTTTAACGCTGTTAACACTTATTTTTAATTTATTTTCTATTTCATTTTGTTTTTCTAAATCATTAAATGGTTCTTTATAAAAAGAAATATTATCCTTGTCATCTTCTTTTATAACTATAAAACTAATATCTTTTTCATATAATTCTTCTTTTGTTAAATTATTTCTAGAAGACTTTTTTTCTTTGTTTATTTCTTTTGTTGTAGCAAGAAGTGAATAAGGGATATTATTGTTTTTACAATACTCTATTATAAAGTTTATAAATATTTGATCATCTTTTATATAGATATCTGTAAATTTAAGTGGATTAGTTTTTAAATCTTTAAATTTTATATCACCAGAAAGAAGTCTATGTGTACCAAAAATAACATCAATTTTACCTTCCTCTAAATCTTTCAAAATGCTATTAGTTTCTTTTTTAGTAGTATATCTATTAAGCAAAGCTATATTAACTGCATGATTCTTAAACCTAGATAAAGCACTAACATATTGCTGATAACTAAGTAATGTTGTAGGACACAAATACATAACCTGTTTATTATTCATAACTGCTTTAAAAACTGCACGAAAAATAACTTCTGTCTTACCATACCCAACATCACCACAAAGAAGTCTATCCATAGGTTTAGAACTTTCTAAATCCTTCTTTATTTCCATAGTAGTTTTTAATTGGTCTGGTGTTTCTTCATACGAAAATTCATTCTCAAATATAACCTGTTCTGGAGTATCTTCCATAAATGGTTCAACTTTTGAAATACTTCTATTTTTATATATTTTAATAAGTTCATTGCTAATATCATGAATTTTTTTCTTAATACGCATCTTAGTTTTTTGCCACTCAATACTATTTAATTTATGAATAACCGGTCTAGCACCATCTTTACTAGAATATTTATACAAACTATCCACTTTATCTACAGGTAAATATAATTTATCGTCTCCCTTATATTTAATAAGAATATAATCCATTGGAACTCCTGCTTTCATAATAGTAGTAATTCCCATATAAACACCTATACCACTAGTTTTATGAACAACATAATCTCCAATTTCCAATTTATCAATAGAATCTATTTTCTTTCCCATTTTATAACCAGTATTATATTTCACTTGTTCTTTATGATAAAATAAATCATTTTTAGAATAATAACTAATTCCATTATAAATAAACCCATTTAATAAATCCACATCAATTATTTTATTTTTATTAAAATTTAATCTATTTATTAACTCTTTATCTTTAGTACATAAAAATGAATCTTCTGCATCAACATCTTTTTTAAATTTATTTATATCCCCACCATAATTTACAATACTACTTGCTGAAATATCATAATCACACTGAACATTATCAATAGTATTAACAAAAATTGTATTTAATGACATAATATCAGATAACATAAAATTAGAATTAACTTCATTATAATAATTAATTTGTTCAATAATACTTCTTTCAACCATAGTAATTTGATTATAATCTTGATATATAAGTAAAGGTTTGTCAAGATAACTAAGAACATTACTATTCTCACTAGAATACTCATCTTTTATAGGCTTTAAAACAATAGTATCAATATTTCTAATGGATAACTGAGAATTTTCATCAAAATATTTAATTTCCATAACTTCTTCATCAAAAAATTCTATTCTCACTGGATGTTCTTCAAAAATAGGAAAAACGTCTATAACAAACCCTCTAACGCTAAACTCCCCAGTATTAGTAACTAGACTATCTTTTTTATAACCAATATTAATTAATTTATTTATAAAATCATCTCTATCAATAACACTTTTAATACCAACTTCAATTTTTTTAGAATTCATATTACTTTTAGAAGGTAATTTTTTTAAAAAACTACTTGTATGACATATTAATATCTTATTATCATTTACTTTATTATCATTTAAAAACTTCATTCTCATATACATAAGTTCTGGACTTGATGCAATAGCCTTTTTAGTAAGAAAATCATCATCTGGAAAAATAAATACTTTATCTTTCAAATAGTATTTTAAATTAGTATAAAGTTGATTAGCCTCATTTAGTGTTGGAGTAACTATAACTATACTCTTATTCCACTTAAAAAAGGTATACATTAAAAACTGTGTGTATACTTCATTTTTAGTAATATTAAAACTTATACCATTATCTAATTTATAATCAAATAAATTTTCTAACATAAAACATCACCTAATTATACTTACTCATTAATTTTTCAAAAGGTAAACTAACAAAATCATCAATAACATCATTTATAGTATTAAAAACTTCTTTAAGTTTATTCATATCTTCTTTACTAAATTTTCCTAAAACATAATCAACTACATCATAAGAAGATTTAGAAATTCCTATTCTTATTCTTTTAAAATCTTCTGTACCTAAATACTTAATAATACTTTTAATACCATTATGTCCACCACTTGAACCACTTGCTTTTATCTTAAACTTTCCAACATCAAAGTCCATATCATCATAAATAACAAGAATATCATTAATATCTATATTATAGTAATTAATAACGTTTTTAACAGCTTCACCACTATTATTCATATAAGTTAAAGGTTTAACAAAAAGAACTTTTTCACCATTAATAAACTTTTCAGCAATTAAATAGTTATCCTTTTTCTTAAATTCCTTTTCATCAATATAATTATTAAGTGACATAAATCCAGCATTATGTCTTGTTTTATCGTAAGATTTATCAGGATTACCTAAACCAAATATAGCCTTCATCACTTTTCCTCCTCTAACATATCATATAAAATATTCCTACTTACTAAATATTTTTTAGAAATGTACTTTATAGAATCATTAGGTTTTACTCCTAAACTAATTAATTCTTTTACTTCAGTTAAATATTTAAAATAATCTACTTTTACCAAATTATTATCAAGTACAATAACTATTTCACCTTTAACGTTTCTATAATAATCAATTGCTTCAGATACAGTACCTCTAAACACCTCTTCATGCATCTTAGTTATTTCCCGGGAAATACTTATATTAATATTTCCCAGAATTTTTAATATATTTTGTAAAGTTTTATAAAGTCTATGAGGTGCTTCATATAAAACTATTGTAAAGTTGATATTTTTTAACTCTTCTAATTCTTTAACCGCTTGACTTTCTTTGGAACTTAAAAAACCATAAAACAAAAATCTCTCTTGATTAATATTAGACATATTCAAAGCAGGAACAAAGGCACATGCGCCTGGTAATGCAATGACATTAAATCCACTTTTTATAATATTATCAACAACTAAACTTCCAGGATCACTTATAAGTGGAGTTCCTCTGTCGGTCACAATAGCTATATTTTTACCTTCTTTTAAATATTTAAGAGCAGTTAAACTAGCTTGAGCTTCATTGAATTTTTGACTTTGATATAACTTTTTTTTGATTCCCAAAAGATTTAACAAAACTTGTGTAACTCTTGTATCTTCTGCAAAAATTGCATCAACCATTTCTAACACATCTTTTCCTCTTTCTGTCATATCTTTCATATTTCCAATTGGAGTTGGTACAATATAACAACTAGCTTTATCATTTTCATAACTTTTTTGAATCATAACTTACCTCCTAAACATATCTAACACTTCTTTAGTATAACTACCATCCATATTATGGCAAATAAGTGGTGGCAACACTTTTAAACCTATATTTCCATTCTTCCTAGCATCTATTAATACTAAATTAGAGTTTTCAAGTTCTTTTGGATACAAAAATCTTATCCTTTTTGGTTGAAGATTATACTTTAATAACATATTAATTATTTCACTCAACCTTTCTGTTCTATGTACTAACACCAAACTTCCATTATTTTTAAGAAGTTTTTTACTAATCCTACAGATATCTTCTAATTTAATTTCAATTTCATGTCTTGCAATACTTTTAATCATATTATTATTTAAATTACTAAACTCATTTACTCTAAAATAAGGAGGATTACAAGTAATTAAATCAAAACTATCTGTTTCATAAACATTAAAAATATCAAGAACATTCATATTTAGTAAAGTAATCCTATCTTCTAAGTTATTAATCTTAATTGACTGAACAGCCAAATTATAAATTTCTTTTTGAAGTTCCACACCAATTATATTAGAATCGGTCAAAGTAGATAAAATCATAGGTATAGGTGCATTTCCAGTACAAAAATCTATTATTTTCATATTATTTTTTAACACACAAAATCTTGGGATCATCACTGACTCCAAGCTGAAATTAAAATAATTACTATTTTGCACTATTTTTAAATTGTCATAACCTACTAAATCATTTATTACATTTTCCACATTCATCACACTTACTTTTTAATACTACTTCTACTTTACCTTCATTTGGAACATCTACTATATAACTGCGGTTTAAAACATTTATAGAAACAACATTTCCTCTACCTTTATTAGTTTGAACATTATCTCCTATAGAAGGCATTCCATCTCTATTTTCTGTATATACTTGATCTTCATAAGTTAAACAGCAAAGCAATCTACCACATTGACCATTGATTTTACTAGGATTAAGTGCTAAATTTTGATTTTTTGCCATATTAATAGAAACTGATTCAGCAAAATTTTTCATATAACTAGCACAGCATAATACTCTACCGCATTGACCAATTCCAGATATTTCTTTAGCCTTGTCTCTAACACCAATTTGTCTTAATTCAATTCTAGTTTTGTAAATTGAAGCTAATTCTCGAGCCATTTCTCTAAAATCAATTCTTTGATCAGACAAAAAGAAAAATAATAGTTGGTTTCTTTCAAATGTATAATTTGCTTCTATTAAATTCATATTTAAATTATACTTAACAGCAATTTTTTTAGCCATATTTAATGCTTCCATGGCATCTTTTAAATTATTATTGTAAATCATCAGATCTTTTTGAGTTGCTAATCTAATAACATTTTTCATATCACTAACATTTTCTTTATTAATAATATTAGAAACAACTACTTTACCAACTTGTAATCCCCTATCAGTATCAACAATAACAAAATCATTATCTTTAATAATTAAATTATTTCCTCTGAAAAAATACAACTTTCCATTTTCTTTAAAATTAACTGCGACTACATTATTCATTTAACTCACCCACCAAATCAATGATCAATTTATCAATAAATAAATTAATATTCAAATTATATTGTAACATACTTAATGCTTTGTTTATAACCATTAATTTACGTACAACTTCCTTATTATTATTTAAAAAAGCTATTTCTTCAACTTTAGAAATATAATTATTAAAACAGTTTACTTTTCCTAATGATAAATAAATAAATACATCATAATAGAAATACTCCATAATAGTCATAATTTTTACTAACTTTTCTTTTTCTTCCTTCTTACTTATTATATCATAAATGTACGGAAAACAAAAATACTTTTTCTTTTCGATTAAATCAATTAAATTAAGGGTACACATAACATCATCTGTTGAATATAAATCTAAACAATTTTCTTCTACATTATCTACATATATAATTTGACATCTGCTTTTAATTGTTGGTAACACATTATCAATATTATTAGTAATTAAAAAAGCATAAACATTTTCTTGTGGTTCTTCCAAAAATTTAAGTAGTGAATTAGCAGCATAATCATTCATTTTATTTGCTTCAGTAATTATATAAACTCTATTATCATTTATTTGAGATTTGTTAGCAAGTTCCATTTGAATATCAATTATCTGTTCCTTAGTAATTTTATCTTTTTGAGGATTGACTATTAAAACATCCAACGAGTTAGTTAAATCAATATTTTCATTAAAAAAATAATTATTTAACACATTTTCTAAATCTAATTTAATTTTGTCAAAAGAAGTGTTACACACCAAAAAAGCATGACTAATTTTATTAGAAATAGCTGCTTTTTCAAAATATGTTAATAACTTACCATTCATAACTCCCACTTCCTAAATATAATGGTCTAAAAATGCTAACCCAATAATTGCCGGAATTCCTAATAATGTAACACTAATTATAGAAACTAAGTTAATAGGAATTATAAAACCAGCACTAGATGTAATCAAATCAATAGCATAAAGCATACACAAAGCCATTACTAATCTTTTAACAATAAATACTATTATATGCATGATATTCCTCCATTAATAATAGTATTTTAAAAAACAAACATTATGATAAAAACTTTCTATCATCAATTGCTCTAATGATAGTTAAAGGATCTAAATATTCAATATCTGCTCCCATAGGTATACCATAAGATAATCTTGAAACTTTAACATTTTTACTTTCAAGTAATTTTTGAATATATAAACTAGTCATTTCACCTTCGACTGAAGGATTTAATGCAATTATAACTTCTTTGACATCTTCAGTAATTCTATTATTCACTAATGAGACAATATTAATATCATCCGGGTTAACCTCATCAATTGGAGAAATAAGTCCACCTAATACATGATAAACCCCGTTAAATTTATGAGTTTTTTCAAACATAAAAACACTCTTAGAATCCTCTACTACACAAATTGTACTCTTATCTCTATTTGTATCACTACATATAGAACATACATCCATATTAGTTAAATGACCACAAACAGAACATACTCTAATATTTTTTTTAAAATTCTTTAAATTATGAGCAAATTCTTCAATTTTATCATCATCAATATCATAAACAGAATAAACATATCTTTCAGCTGATTTTTCACCTACACCAGGCAAAATCTCAAAACTTTCTTTTAATTTTTCAAATTCCTCAGGATAAATCATTTACTAAAATAAACCTCCGAGTCCTCCAGTATACTTTCCTAATTTATCCTGTTTCATTTTTGCTATTTTACTAAGACCATCATTAACAGCAAGCATTATCATATCTTGTAACATTTCTTTATCACTTAAAACAGAATCATCAAGTATTTCTACACTTGTAATCTCATTTTTACCAGATAAGATAACTTTAACTGCTCCATTATTACCTTCAAAAGAAGTATTTTCTATCTCGTTATTAGCTCTTTCTAATTCCTTTTGCACTCTTTGAGCCTGTGCCATTAAATTTTGAATATTCATTATTTCCTCCTATTTAACACTTATCGTGTCCTCACCAAATATATTAAGTGCAGAATTTTCTAAATCATTAGAATTCTCACTCATTTCTAATTTTACATCATTTTCTTCAATAAATACATAAGAAATTTTATTTTTTATATTATTTATATAATTATTTTTCATTTCTTCCCATTCTTTATCACTTACAGCAACTATTTTATACGATTCATCATAAATTATTTTTAAAAATTGTTCAATTTGTTTATAAATAGAATCAAATTTAAGTACATCAGATTTATTTTTAAATGAAAATAATAAATATTTATCAGAAGCAACTACTATTCTTCCACTAGAAAGCAAAATAGATACCATATTATATTTTTTATTAGAAATATAATCATTTATTAAGTAATATTTACTATTAACACTATTTAAAATTTCTTTATTTGCACCAGCAAATACATTATTAATACGTATATCCTTTAAATCACTATCAATCAAGTTTTGTTTTGTTTCAATGTTAATATTTTCATTTTTATCATTTTTTATGTTAACATTTTTTTGATTATTTATTGATGTGTTAATAACTTCTACCTTATCAACATAATTTAGAATATTACACATTTGAAACACATATATTTCAAACAACATTTTTTGATTATTAGAATTCTTTAATTCCTTTGAAAGTTCATTAATTATAGAAGACATTTTGATAAGATTATTAAAAGAAATAGAAATTTTCGATAAAAGTTCAGAATAAGATTTATCAAAATAATTAGGTACTTCCGTATTAATACTTATATCTCTCAAAAAAGACAACATAGAATCAGCTAAATCTTTATAATTCTTTCCATTGTCAAACATATAAGTAGAAAAATTCAAAATAGAAACTAAATCATTATTAATAATATATGAAAACAAATCATAAACTGATTGTGTAGAAATTTTCCCAGATAACTTTTCTACTTCATCTATGTTAATATTCTCATCAGGTAAAGATAATACTTGATCTAACAAATTAATAGCATCTCTAAGTCCTCCATCAGATATTTTAGCAATTTGTTCTAATATATTATCACTAACAACTCTACCTTCTTCATTTACTATATATTTAAGGCGAGAAATTAAATCATTCATATTAATTTTATTAAAGTCAAATCTCTGACATCTAGACAAAATTGTTAAAGGTATTTTATTAGGTTCAGTAGTGGCTAAAATAAAAATAACATGACTTGGAGGTTCTTCTAAAGTTTTCAAAAGTGCATTAAAAGCACCAGTAGAAAGCATATGAACTTCATCTATAATATATACCCTATATTTTGCGACTGTTGGTAAGAAATTTACTTCGTCTCTAATGGCTCTAACATCTTCAACACTATTGTTAGATGCAGCATCCATTTCTACTATATCTGTAAGTGAACCTTCGAGTGCTGCTTTACAAACAGCACACTCGTTGCAAGGCTCTCCATCCTTAGGGTTTAAGCAGTTTACGGCTCTTGCTAAAATTTTGGCAGCAGAAGTCTTTCCAGTTCCTCTACCTCCATTAAATAAATAAGCATGGCCAACCCTATCATTAATAAGCTCATTTTTCAATGTTCTTACAATATGTTCTTGCCCAACTATTTCGTCAAATTTTAAAGGTCTAAATTTTCTATATAACGCTGTATATTCCAATTTTTTTACCTCCATAATTTTATTATATTGGTTAAAAGGTATGAGATTTTTAACTTCTCTATGGAAAGCACCCTACATAAAGAGGTCTGCTTATTGCTGCTTCCTTCCGGACCTGACAAGGTTCACAGTTCTTTATCAAGATACTCT
>ERZ779737.2562-NODE-2562-length-11762-cov-1.801401_pt1 | contig 11762 bp, 5 predicted proteins | sample MGYA00511889_ERZ779737 | MGnify/ENA primary metagenome ERZ779737 (study PRJEB29588, sample SAMEA2163575) | human gut metagenome | biome: human gut; feature: human-associated habitat; material: faeces | place: Denmark | collected 2008/2010 ...
GATATTCTCGCCTACTGTTTTTCCGGTTACAGTCATGCATTCTGTGTGAAGGAGTCCCTTCTTATTCAGCTCGTTCATAACTGCGTATACGCCGCCTGCTTCGTTCAGATCTTCCATGTAAGTCGGGCCTGCCGGTGCAAGGTGGCAGATGTTCGGAGTCTTTGCACTGATTTCATTTGCAAAGCTGATATCGAAATCCCAGCCAATCTCATGTGCGATTGCTGGAAGATGAAGCATACTGTTTGTGGAACAGCCAAGAGCCATATCTACAGTAAGGGCATTGAGAAGTGCCTCTTTTGTCATAATATCTCTTGGACGGATGTTGCGGCGGTACATTTCCATAACCTGCATTCCTGCATGCTTTGCAAGACGGATACGCTCGGAATATACAGCCGGGATGGTTCCGTTTCCTTTCAGTCCCATACCAAGAACCTCAGTAAGGCAGTTCATACTGTTTGCAGTGTACATACCGGAACAGGAACCGCAGGTCGGACATGTTTTGTTCTCACACTCAGTCAGGCCTTCCTCTGTAAGCTTGCCTGCTGCGTAAGCACCAACAGCCTCAAACATGCTGGAAAGACTTGTCTTGTGTCCGTTTAAGTGACCAGCCAGCATCGGGCCTCCACTTACGAATACGGTAGGAACGTTGATTCTGGCTGCTGCCATCAGAAGTCCCGGCACGTTCTTGTCACAGTTCGGGATCATAACAAGAGCGTCAAACTGGTGAGCCAGTGCCATGGCCTCTGTGGAATCTGCGATCAGGTCTCTTGTTACAAGGGAATATTTCATACCGATATGTCCCATTGCAATACCATCACAGACAGCGATTGCAGGGAACATGACCGGAGTTCCTCCAGCCATTGCCACGCCAAGCTTTACAGCCTGTGCGATTTTATCCAGGTTCATGTGGCCTGGTACAATCTCATTGTAGGAGCTTACGATACCTACTAAAGGTCTTTCCATCTCTTCTTTTGTATAACCTAATGCCAGATGGCGAAGGAAACGTTCGTCATATTCATCGATTTCATAATGGATGAGCGCGTCTTTATGTAAACGTTCCGATTCCACGGATTTCATAAAGCGGCTGACGATCTTTTCCATAATAGGCTCGTTGAAAACAAAATTGCGGCCATCCATCACTTGGCGCACATCGTTACGCGTAAGCAGTTCACCTGTTTTCAGGATAATGCCGTTTGCTCCGGCTTTCAATACATCGGCCCACAAGCGTTCGTTCAGTATTTCTCCCGTAAAAATCAGGATACGTAATTCCGGATAGGTCAACCGGACTTGTCTGCAAATGTCCACTCCGATGGTCGTGGAGCCGCCCAATCCCAAGTCTAATAACAGCAAATCCGGAACTTCTTTCTTAATCAGACACCAAAACTCGCCTTCATTCATTGCTGTTCCGATGATTTCGGCTTCCGGGAGTTCCATGCGGATGATTTCTTCAGTTCCTTTTAACTCCAGTTTAACGTCTTCGACAATAATGATTTTAAAAGAATCCATTCCCATTTCATCTATATTTAGGTACGGTAAACCATATACTGCATCCGGAAGAATGCACATCAGTCTCGATATTGATACGGCAACCGCAAAAATTATTTAGTTTATCATGTTCTCGAACAATTTCCTTGCACAACAGATAGGGATAATGCTTGACGTCCGGTTGGAATAATATTACAGCTTCTTCCGGTTCATAAATCCGAACGGAGGCCTGCAACGTAAAACGGACAAAACCACCGTCTTCCGATGCGCGAAGCGTCAAGCAACCATCTTTTTCATGTTCCGCTAACCGGGCTGCCCATTCTTTCGTCAAGGTCTCCAACATGAAGCGCACCAATGTAGCATCTACATTCATAAAACTATTTTGTTGCAACTCGTCGACAAAAGACAGGCGAAGGGCATAAGCCTTTTTCTTTCTCCAAACTTCTATTGTTTTCATCCACTCTTCTCCGATGATGTGCGGAGAGAGTTTCTCGCATTTAAAGTATCCGGTGTCAATCTGCCGGTCTGCCTGTGCGCACAGCAGAGTGTATATTTCCTTGTAGTATTCGGCAAGCTCCCTTAATGAGTGGATGGATGTTTTCAAATCATGATGTTCCTCTTGTTCTTCCAGTTTCCGTATGATTTGTTTCATGCGGCTGGGATAATACATCGATTCGTGTTTAATGGTAGAAAGGCAGTTATCCAAAATCTGATTCTGTACTTTGATACGTGTTCTTTCGTACAAAGAACGTTGTTTCTCGTTCTCCGCACTTTCCACATTTTCCAGGTCTTGCCCCCGCTGTATGACCGCTTCATACAGTAAAATGGCCAGATAGTTTACGATATAATTCTCAAAAATGAAATCTTCTTTTTGCATCCGGTAAGTCCCATAGTTGACAGCTACAGAACCGATACAGAGTCGTTCGTTTTCGTTCAGGCGAAGAAGCAAAGGATAAATCTGAGTGTTGGACATTTCATCAAAAACAGCATTTTCCGTTTCATAAGCCTGACTGAGTAGAGAATCTGCCAATACTCCATAGTCTTCCTTTCCTTGTAAAAACGTTCCGATTTTCTCTCCTTTTCCCCGATATAGCAACAGCCGGACGCTATTTATTTCATGCAATTCCTTAAGCCTGGACAACACGACTGATAAGAGTTGAGACATCAATTCGTCCGTACGTCCGGGACGTGCATACATTTCGATGACATTCAGCATGGCATGATTGGTTTCAAGGACCTGCATCACGCTGAAACGAAACAGAATTCGCCGACGAAAATAAACAATGTATATCAGGACGGAAAAAATAAAGAGCATAAAGACCAATAAGGCCAGACTGACCGATAAGTTTATTTGTGTGTTTCGTTGTCGGGCGTAGAATTCCTCCAAAGAATCGTCTTTGGTCAATAGCTTATATAAATGTGTGAACTGTCTGTTATTGAACTCATACTTCTCCCAATCATGTAACGCCAATGCCGCAATGGCCATTTCATTTCGACATCCCATGATCAGGAAGTAGTCTGCCTTCACTCCTAAAGATAACCATTCCAGTTCCTCCATGCCGTTTCCCGTAGCAGTCAGTTGGCGGCTTACGCATTCTTCCGGTAAGAAATCTTCATAATAACGGTTGATATATTTAAAGGTGGAATCGGCATATTGCATACTGCGTTCATAATCACCGTGAACATTGGCAAAATAGACCGAATCGGCATAAAACACGGCCCATTTAAGCTCTCCGTAATTCATGTCTGTCTCTTCATGAGTTGGAGCATTACCGATATTGGGCCGGATAGCATACGTATACTGACCGCAAGTGAGTAAATAGAAAATAAACGTCAGTACCATCATGCCCTTTCGTCTTATTCCCTTAGGTAAGCGAAAAGAAAAACAGCTTCCTTTATTTTCTTCACTTTCGATATGGAAACAGCATACTTTGAAGAACTCTCCCGACTTCTTGTACTTTTCGATAATACCTTTGCAATTCAACAAGCCAAAGCCGCTTCCTTTTTCATGGCGTACGGTCGAAGAATTGACACCGATCTGTTGGGCATCATAGATTTTCGAAGATAAAATCAATGCTATCTCAGACTCCGTAAGTCCACATCCCGTATCTGAGACCTTAATTTCCACAGCATCCGCCAATTCTGTTGCACATACCGTGACTTGCCCTTCCGAAGGCGTGAATTTACGTGCATTGTCTGTCAGAGTGTTGAGCATGAAAAAGGTTAGGGCACGGTCTGCTTTTACCCATGCGTCCGTCGGTTCCACTAAAAAGTCAATACCTTTGCGTTTGAAATTATACTGGCCCTTATCCAGTAACTTGAATAAGTCTTGTAGCGGAAAACTTTCTATTGTCAGTTCCAACTCGCCTCGGTTCATACGAATCCATTCGGCGAGTACATCATTGTAGCAATTGATTTCGTCTGCAAGTTCACCTATGTAGGTCAAAGTACCTCGGTCATATTCATTTTTGCTTTCCATCCGGCGTACCACATACAAAATACGGTCGATAAAAGGCATGATGGAATGTACTAAAGAAACTTTCGCCCGTTTGGATATGTTTTTCTTCTTGTCGCGGGCTATTTGCCTTTCGCTTTGCAGATATTCTTCACGAAGCTGCATCCTTTCCTCATCCATTCGGTCGGACAGGATGCGGTTCTTTTCCGTCCATTTGATATAAGGGCGGAGGATTTCATGAAGGATTCGTTTTTCCTTTTTTATCCAAGGATAGGCATTGAGCACTTCTTCCAGTCCTTCTTCCGATTTGGTGAAAGCTACCTCCATAAACCATTCGGACATATCTTTCAATAAAGAATATTGTTTGGCATCCCGCAGTTTCCATTTGCGTGCATATAAAAAGAGGAAAAAGCCACAAACAAGAGTCAGTAAAATAATAGCTCCCAAAAGTGTGTTTAATATCTTGTTGTCCTGCGCCACCATATCTACACGGCTTTCGAGAGATTTGTCTTGACGGGTAAAATCCATCAAGTCCAGATACAGATTTCGGTTGTAATCTGATTTCTGTTTGTCATTCAGCGCACTGTACGTCGCACTTAAACGTTCCCGGATGTAGGTCAGATAGCCCGGAACGGTTTGGAATTCACTGTCTTTCGACCATAACATGTCTACTGCCGAGTCTTTCCGGCTTTCAAAAGATGTCAGCAATCGTTCTTTGTCTTCCGGATAATAAATTTGATGATGAAGATTCAAATATGACAAAGCCGTCTCGAAGCAATTCAAAGCCCTATAATATTCCCCTTTGGCAAACATAGTATTTCCCAACACTCGGAATCCGTTAATCTTAAGCAACAGATTTCCGCATTGTTCGGCATTGGACAAAGCCTTTTGGGCTAATGCCGTAGACAGACGCAGGGATACAGGGAATCCGGCCTCATTAAGTTTCTCCGTAACTAATGAGTTGTACAAATAATCCAATTCAACTTTACGGTAGGTCTTGATGATATCATAGTTTTTCGGTTGGGCAAACATCTCCGAAAAGACTTGTTCCAACATGGAGGAAAAGTAAATGTTACCGAGACGCTCAGCGAAAGAGTAAGCCAGATAGAAATAATCGAACGCATCTACTACACGCTCTTTCCCCAGATCCAAACGATTTTGGCAAATCAAACCGTTCAGGTAATAATAGTAAATAAGTAAAGCTTTATTTTGACGTATATATCCATCCGTATCAATTACCGAAAGTTCCTTTTCAGCCTCTTGCTCTTGCATCAGATTGATATAGTTGGTAGCCGTGGTCAAACTGAATTCCGTCATGGCGTAGTCCAACCGTTCTTTATTACGGCCTTTCACTTCATCATATTCTTCTCTGATACGTTGAATCCTTTCAAGTGCGCGGTTATAATAATCGAAGAACAAACGGTTTTGTGCGGCACGTTGGCATATCATCATCATATTCACTTCGCTCACCAGCAATTCTATCTGGTTACTGGTGGACTGCTGAATCCAATTGTACAAATCCATACACTCATCAAAGTCCATTCGCAAGAAGCAAATGAACATTTGATGATTTAAGGCCTCGCTTCGCCCGTCCGCATAATTCCGGGCCATACGGGCTGCTTTCCGGGCAAACAGTAACGCACTGTCCGGATAGACGTAGCGCACCAAACGAGCTTGCGTATTCAGGGTATCTACTTTTCCGACTCTTGTGATGTCCGGACGGGAAGAAGCATACCAATGATATCCGACTCCTATACATAATCCTAATATGACAGACACGCATATAGCCGAAAGATTCTTTCTTCCTGTTATACAAAACGTCGGATTTCTCATATCCCCTATAAATCAGGTCCCGTGATGTTCGCCCAAATGTGTCAAGAAAGCCCTTCTATTCTTCCGTCGATTAAATCAATCCGTTCCGCTTGGGGAGATTTCGGCAATCCGGGCATTCTCAATATATCTCCGGCTATCAGTACGATCATTTCGGCTCCGCAATTGACTACTATATCCCGAATTTGCACTTTAAATCCGTGCGGCACTCCGTATGCATGGGCATCTGCCGAAAATGAATATTGCGTTTTGGCTATACAGACGGAATAATCCTCTATACCCAACTGACGTACCCTTTCCAACATTTTACGGGCTGCGACTGAGAAAACGACACCATCGGCTCCATACACTTGACGAACTACTTTTTCCGCTTTCGTCTCGATATTATCACGGTCTGTATAGGAGAACACGACCGGACGGGATGGGCGGTTGGCAATAGTGTCCACCACCAGTTCGGCCAGCTCAACTGCTCCCTTTCCGCCTTCCGAGAAAGCATTGTTCACGGCAAAGCCTATTCCCACATTCTCACAATGCTCGCGGCACAACTCTATTTCCGAATCCACATCCGTTGCATAACGATTGAAACAAACCACTACCGTCTGCCCGAAGGCCTGCATGTTCCTGATATGCTTGTCCAGATTCTCAAAACCCTTCTTCAACCCTTCCGAATGAGGCTTCTTAATATCTTCCAACGCTACCCCACCGTGCATTTTCAAACCTTGGGTCGTAGCGACAAGTATGGTGAGTTTAGGATTCAAGCCGGACTTCCGGCATTTGATGTTGAAGAACTTTTCCGCTCCCAAATCTGCTCCGAAACCGGCCTCCGTCACCACATAATCCGCGTACGTCATAGCCAGTTTGGTGGCCAATATGGAGTTGCATCCGTGTGCGATATTGGCAAAAGGTCCTCCGTGCACGATAGCCGGTGTGTTTTCCGTGGTTTGTACCAAATTGGGATGTAAAGCGTCTTTTAAAAGTACGCATATTGCCCCGGCCACTCCCATGTCTTTTACGCGGAACGGTTTTCCCTCGATTGTAGTGCCCAACAATATGTTCTCGATTCTGCGGCGCAGGTCATGTTCATCTTTCGACAAGCAAAGAATCGCCATGATTTCAGATGCCGGAGTAATGTCGAAACCGCTTTCCATCGTGACCCCGTTCGTCTTGGCTCCCAGTCCGGTTACAACATAACGCAAGTTTCGGTCGTTAATGTCCAACACGCGTTTCCACAAAATTTCTTTCATGGCAAAACCTTCATCCCGATGCTGATAGATGTAGTTGTCCAATAAAGCGGCAATCATATTATGAGCCGAAGTAACGGCATGGAAATCCCCCGTAAAATGCAAGTTGATTTTGTCCATCGGCAATATCTGGGCATAACCGCCTCCAGCCGCACCACCTTTCAAACCGAAACACGGGCCGAGAGAGGGTTCTCTCAAAGCCACGATGTTCTTTTTCCCAATGTAGCTTAGTCCCAAAGCCAAACCTACCGAAACGGTAGTCTTGCCTATACCGGCCTTCGTGGGAGTAATGGCCGTAACCAAAATCAAATTACTGTTTTCTACTTTTTTCTCGTCAATCAGTGATTCCGGCACTTTGGCAATATATTTTCCATAATGTTCCAATTCATCCACAGGAATCTGTACTTGGCGGGCAATGTCTTCAATCGGCTTCAATCGGCACTCGCGGGCAATTTCTATATCGCTTTTCATCTGTATTTGTAGCGTTTTCTATTTAACAATGTAGATATGAAAAGACAAAGTTAGCAAAATTCCATGGAACAGCCTCACAAAAAACACAGATTAGCGCAATAGAATTTGCAAAAACATCCTTCATCCTTCAGGATAGAGTCTATCATATTCATAATGAGGATATTGAAACCTAAAAGATGTTTCAGTCATCCTTCAGCCACCTGTCATTTCAATCTCCTGAGGTTGGAAAATCGTTTGGCTGAAGAAACACTTTTTTCTCAGCCGAACGATTCAATAACGTAAGCCAAACTTTCCACCGTTCACGGTCATGAAGGGAAACTGAAAGATGACTCTTTTATCCTTCATGCCATAACACGTTATACATCAATAAATTGACTTTTAGTCTGAAAGATGAAAGGTGTTTTCATAAACTCCGTGGAAAGGGGACAAGGCAAAAATTATTTATAGCGGTCTTTCCATAAATGCAGCATCCGTTCCTGCAATTTAGCTTCCGCTGCATTCTCTTGCGCATGCCAGATTCTTTTGTTACGAATGTCGTCGGGTAAAAATTGCTGTTCCACGAAATGCCCCTGATAGTCATGTGCATACTTATAGTCCTTGCCGTACCCCAATTCTTCCATAAGTTGGGTAGGCGCATTGCGCAAGTGCAACGGTACAGGTAAATTCCCGGTTTGCCGTACGAGCTGCAAGGCATCATTGATACCCTTATAAGCCGAGTTGCTTTTCGGACTGGTTGCCAGATAAACCGTAGCCTCGGCCAAAGGGATACGCCCTTCCGGCCATCCTATCTTCATGACAGCTTCAAAAGCGGCATTGGCCAAAAGCAGTGCATTCGGATTGGCCAAACCTATGTCTTCACTGGCGGAAATGACCAGTCGCCGCGCAATAAACGAGGGGTCTTCCCCACCTTCTATCATTCGTGCCAACCAGTACAAAGCGGCGTCCGGATCGCTTCCCCGTATCGACTTGATAAAAGCGGAGATGATGTCGTAATGCATCTCGCCACCCTTGTCGTAGGCAAGCGGATTCTCCTGCAACCGCTCAACGACCTTCTTGTCGAGGATCTCGATATCGTCGCGTTCCTCACCGGCGATAACCAGCTCCAGGATGTTCAAGAGTTTTCTGGCGTCGCCCCCCGAATAACGCAACAGGGCATCCGTCTCCGTCAGAAAGTAAGACCGATTCTCCGTCAGTTTGATCTTTTTCCCCTTCAGGACCTCGTCCGTTGTTATCGCCCGCTCCAGCAATTTCAGCAAATCGGCCTTTTCCAGCGATTTCAGGACATAGACCTGGCTTCTCGACAATAGAGGCCGGATCACCTCGAACGAGGGATTCTCGGTTGTCGCGCCAATCAAGGTCACTACCCCTGTCTCTACAGCGTTTAGCAGTGAGTCTTGCTGCGATTTGCTGAACCGATGAATCTCGTCAATAAACAGGATCGGTGAGACCGTATTGAAAAAGCGGTTGCTCTTGGCCTTCTCGATCACGTCGCGCACGTCCTTTACTCCCGAGCTGATGGCGCTTAACGTGTAAAACGGAGTCTCCAGCTTATGGGAGATAATTTGCGCCAAGGTTGTTTTACCAACTCCCGGCGGCCCCCATAATATAATGGAAGGGACGCGCCCGGCATCGATCATTTTCCTCAAGACAGCCCCTGGACCAACTAAGTGACTTTGGCCGATAAACTCGTCCAACGTGCGGGGTCTCAATCGCTCTGCTAATGGTTGATTCATCATGTAACAAAAGTCGGATATTTAATTCACTTTTCAAAAATAAATAGCCAAAATTATTGGCTGAATTATATGTTAAATAACAATTTTTTATGTCTTATTGAAAGCTGTATGGCCCGTGTGCTATGTTATGTAGCCAATATTGCTTACTTTTTGACATCTTTACTTGTCATTTGTGCTTGACCAGCTCAAATCTCCGGTCGACGCATTTGGGCAGCTCATGCGGATAGTGCGTGACGTAAATCAAGGTCTTGCCCGGACGTGAGCAGAAACGTTCCACGATCTCTGCCGCCAGTTTCTTGTTGCTTACGTCAAGTCCGTGCAACGGCTCATCCAAAATGATCAAGTCCGGATCCTTGACGAATGCCCGGGCCAGGAGGGCCAGTCGCTGCTCTCCCGAGGAGAGGGTGAGGAACAGCCGGTCACGCAGGTGGCCGATGCCAAACACTTTCATCCACTCGAGGGCGATCTCTTCCTGCTCGGGCGTGCATTTCCGGAACAGGCCGACGGAATCGAAAAATCCGGATCCGACAATGCGCAGCGTCGGTACATTCTCCTGATAATAGAGATGCATCTCAGGCGAGACGTATCCGATGCGGCGCTTGATTTCCCAGATGCTCTCGCCGGAGCCCCTTTTCCGGTCGAAGAGATAAAACGTATTTGCGTAGGATTGTGGATTGTCCGCGTAGACAAGGCTCAACAGGGTCGATTTACCCGCCCCGTTCGGTCCGAAGAGGGCCCATTTCTCTCCATTCTTGATTTCCCAATCCAGGTCTTTCAGGATGGTCCGGCTGCCATATTTAATCTGGACATGCTCCATCCGCAAAGTGACCTCATGGGTGGAGGGCGCCTTATGCTCGTCGACCGGCAACTTCAGGTGGTCAAAGTCCCAATCGTCGCGTTCCGTGGGGAAAAGGCGGGTAATCAGGGACTGGTCGTCCAGAAAGGCCTTCCTGCTCATCACGGGCAGGAGTTCCCGGTCGATGACGGGTTGGATATGGGTGATCATTTCCGGTATATCCAGCGGGTTGGAGAGGAGCAAGACGACCTGCGTGCCCTCCAATTGGTTCATCAGGCCCAGCATCTCGACAAGCAACTCGCGCGAGGGCGCGTCAAGGCCAATGAAGGGGTTGTCGAGGATAAGGATACGTGGCTTGCTCAAAAGCGCTCGTATGACCAGGAATTTCCGGAGCTCGCCACTCGACAGGAAGATCAGGTGTTTGGGCAACAGCTCCTCGATGTGGAACAGGTTCAGGATCTTATGGAAATCGGCCAATCCCTCGAACTCCGCCAGCAGGTCGGCAACCAACGGCATCTCGTCTATTTCCGTCGAGTGCCAGCGTTGTTGATAATAGCTGTTCCTGCAGTCGGCCAGCGAATAGATATCCTTGAAGGCGATGCTCTTGATGAATTGGCTGGCTCTCGCGTTATCCGTGTATCGGACGGAGCCCTCTTTCAGGGCGAATTTACTTTGCGCCAAATCGGCCAGGAGTGTCTTCCCGGCGCCGTTCTGTCCAACGATGGCCCATTGCTCACCTTTCTTTATTTCCCAGCGGACAGGTTGCCGGAAACGGAGCTCAGGCAATCGGGTGACCGCCTGGTCGATCACCAGGAGTGGCGCCTCGTCAAATTTTTGATCGCTCATCTTTCCTTAAATATGTGATTAAGATACGATAGTGCCTGTTCCATTATTGATCTCTGAGGCCTGGGTAATGACAACCCGTCTCACGCCCGCGTCGATCGCCTGAAAGGCGTTCTCCAGTTTAGGGATCATGCCTCCCTGGATAATGCCCTCGTCCACATATTTCTTGAAGGCTTCCCGATCAATTTCCGGGATAACGCTCTCGTCATCGTTCTCGTCCATTAAGACGCCTTTCTTCTCGAAACAGAACATCAAGGTGACCTCAAAATATTTAGCGAGCGCCTTGGCCGCTTCGCCCGCGATGGTATCGGCGTTGGTATTCAGGAGATGGCCCTCCTTGTCGTGTGTCAGTGGGGCCAGGATCGGGACGATGCCTTGCTTGATCAAGCCCGCCAATAATTCAGCGTTAACCTCCTTGACGTCGCCAACATAGCCATAATCCACCTCCTTGACAGGCCTTTTCTCTGAACGGATCAGGTTCATGTCCGCTCCTGTCAGTCCTAAGGCATTCACGCCCAGGGCCTGGAGCTTGGCCACGATGTTCTTGTTGACAAGCCCGCCGTAGACCATCGTCACGATCCTCAGCATATCAGCGTCTGTGATGCGCCGTCCGTTGACCATCTTCGTCTCGACACCCAGTTCGGCGGCTAATTTAGTGGCGGAGCGCCCGCCTCCGTGAACTAAAACCTTATGGCCCTCAATGGCCGCGAAATCTTTCAATAATTGTCGTAAAGTATTCTCTTCCTCAACGATTTTACCTCCGACTTTTATCAATACTAATTTTTCCATTTGTTGTCTTATTGAAAATATTTTCACGCAAAAATAGCAAAAAAGAAATATTTGTGTATCTTTGCCGGCGTAAACGAAATGCGGTAGTAGCTCAGTTGGTAGAGCATCAGCTTCCCAAG
>ERZ779737.2563-NODE-2563-length-11757-cov-2.371731_pt1 | contig 11757 bp, 10 predicted proteins | sample MGYA00511889_ERZ779737 | MGnify/ENA primary metagenome ERZ779737 (study PRJEB29588, sample SAMEA2163575) | human gut metagenome | biome: human gut; feature: human-associated habitat; material: faeces | place: Denmark | collected 2008/2010 ...
AGTTCATCTGACATTCCGGCGTCATAAGGGGCTGACTTTTCCATTTCAGCGGCGACAGCCTCTGTTTTGTGTTCTTCAGGAACATAAATTTCAGCTTCGTTCTCCGGCGTTTCCTCAAACAAATCCGCCGGCATTACCGTCCAGACATTGCCGCATTTGGCACAACGGAAGCGGCGCCCTTTTTCCGGTACCAGTTCTTCGCTTATGCGGTAACATACTTTACAATTCGGACAACGTATCAACATCTCTTTCCCCTTTGCTGAAATAAATATATGCATAATTCACATTTAAGCAAAGAAAAAAATATTTTATTTGAGTATAATCTTAATATGTGCTATTTCATTCATAGTCAATAATCGGCAGGAGTGCTTATTTTGCTTAGAACAGATATGAAAAACGAACAGGCCATCATCGATATGAAAAATGTGGGCATACGCTACGATCAGGGGCCGGAAATATTAAGCGACATCAATGTTTCGCTTAAAAGAGGGTCGTTTCATTTTCTAACGGGAAAAAGCGGCGCCGGCAAAACTTCCCTGCTCAGCATGATGTATCTGGCGCAAAAGCCCAGCCGCGGCGTTTTGAACGTGTTTGACAAGAATGTCAATTTTACCAATCGCGACAGTCTGGCACTGCTGCGCCGGAGAATCGGCGTCGTATTTCAGGATTTCCGTCTTTTAAAAGACAGGACGGTATTTGAAAATATTGCCTTTGCTCAGCGCATCATCGGCAGAAGCAAACGTGAGATGATCCGCAATGTGACGACGATGCTTACGATTGTCGGTCTGACGGACAAAGCAGATGCGTATCCCAATGAGTTATCCGGTGGAGAACAGCAGCGTGTGGCCATCGCCCGTGCCCTGCTCAACAATCCGAAGATCATCATCGCCGATGAGCCAACGGGAAATCTCGACCCAGAGACCGCCAGCAACATCGTGGGACTGCTCAAGGATATCACCAAGCAGGGTACAGCTGTAGTGATGACAACCCATAATATCCCGATGCTCGACAAGTTCCCTGGCATCGTATATCGCTGCAAGGATGGTTTACTCCACGACGTGACCAACGAGTACAACCACATCGACCTGACAGAAGATGGCGAGGAGAATTAAAGGGGGAAAATGCAACAAAAGAACAATAAAAATTAAACATTAATATAATTTTACGACTATGAAGGTAATGAAATTCGGAGGTACTTCTGTAGGCTCACCAGAGCGTATGAAGGGAGTAGCCTCTTTGGTTACAGAATCAGGTGAACCAACTTTCATCGTATTGTCTGCGATGAGCGGTACAACAAACTCTCTCGTTGAGATCTCTGACTATCTCTACAAGAAGAACCCAGAGGGCGCCAACGAGGTAATCAACAATTTGGAGAAGAAATACATGCAGCACGTGGAGGATCTCTACTCTACTGATGAGATGAAGAAGACTACACGCGAGTTCCTGCAGGGCGAGTTCAACTATCTCCGTTCATTTACCAAGGATCTCTTTACTTCTTTCGAGGAGAAGAGCATCGTGGCTCAGGGCGAGATTATGAGCACCAACATGGTTGTAAACTACTTGAAGGAACAGGGTGTAAAGGCTGTATTGCTCAGCGCATTAGACTTTATGCGCACCGACAAGAATGCAGAGCCAGACCCACAGTACATCAAGGAGAAGCTCGCAGCCATCATGGAGGAGAACCAGGGCTATCAGATCTACATCACCCAGGGCTTCATCTGCCGCAATGCATACGGCGAGGTAGATAACCTGCAGCGTGGTGGTAGCGACTACACCGCATCACTCATCGGTGCAGCTCTCCCAGCAGACGAAATTCAGATCTGGACAGATATCGACGGTATGCACAACAACGACCCTCGTGTGGTAGAGCACACAGAGGCTGTTCGCCAGTTGAACTTCGAGGAGGCTGCTGAGTTGGCTTACTTCGGTGCCAAGATTCTCCACCCTACCTGCGTTCAGCCAGCCAAGTATGCCGGCATCCCAGTTCGTCTGAAGAACACCATGGATCCTAAGGCTGATGGTACTATCATCGACAACGTCATCGTACGTGGCAAGATCAAGGCTGTAGCTGCCAAGGACAACATCACTGCCATCAAGATCAAGAGTAGCCGCATGTTGCTCGCTACAGGTTTCCTCCGCAAGGTATTCGAAATCTTCGAGAGCTACCAGACTCCTATCGACATGATTGCTACCTCAGAGGTAGGTGTGAGCATGAGTATCGATAACGACGCTCACCTCAACGATATCGTCAACGAGTTGAAGAAGTATGGTACTGTAACCGTAGATTCAGATATGTGCATCATCTGCGTGGTAGGTGATCTGGACTGGAGCAACGTAGGCTTCGAGACCATCGCTACCGATGCCATGAAGAACATCCCGGTACGTATGATTTCTTACGGTGGCAGCAACTACAACATCTCATTCCTCATCAGAGAGAGAGACAAGAAGCAGGCTCTGCAGAACTTGAGCAACGTATTGTTCGAGAAGTAATGTAAGTGAAGAGCGAAGAATGAAGAGTGAAGAATTCCAATGTAATGCTTCCTGTCCACTCTTCGTTGGATATTCTGACTTAACCATAAGTTGGATTTTCTGATTTGACTATAAGTAAGATATTAACAATAAGCATAAGCGAAATGAAAGGTACATTTCCAATAGATAAGTTTCAGGAGATACAGACTCCGTTCTACTACTATGACACCAACGTGTTGCGCCAAACCTTGAAGACCATCAACGCAGAGGCTGGCAAACACGAGGGCTTTGAGGTACACTATGCCGTAAAGGCAAATGCCAACCCTAAAGTGCTCAACATCATCTGCCAGGCTGGTTTGGGTGCCGACTGTGTGAGCGGAGGAGAAATTCAGGCTGCCATCAATGCAGGTTTCCCTGCCAATAAGATTGTGTATGCCGGTGTAGGCAAGAGTGATTGGGAAATCAACCTTGGTTTGGACAAGGGCATCTTCTGCTTCAATGTAGAGAGCGTCCCGGAATTGGAAATCATCAACGAACTTGCCGAGAAGAAGAATAAGATTGCACAAGTTTGCTTCCGCATCAACCCAGACGTTGGTGCTCATACCCATGCCAACATTACAACAGGTTTGGCTGAAAACAAGTTTGGTATCGCTATGCGCGATATGGAAAGCGTGATAGAGGAGGCTTCCAAAATGAAGAACATCAAGTTCCTGGGTCTGCACTTCCATATTGGTAGTCAGATACTTGACATGGGTGACTTCGAGGCTCTCTGCAACCGCATCAACGAGCTGCAAGACCAGTTGGAGGCTCATCACATCGTAGTGAAGAACATCAATGTTGGCGGTGGCTTGGGTATCGATTACAACCATCCAAACCGTGTGCCTATCCCAGATTTCAAGGATTACTTCGATACATACGCCAGGAAGTTGAAGTTGCGCGATGGACAGAAGTTACACTTCGAGTTGGGCCGTGCAGTAGTGGGTCAGATGGGTTCGCTCATCACCAAGACTCTTTATATCAAGCAGGGCACAGCCAAGCAGTTTGCCATCGTAGATGCAGGTATGACCGATCTGATCCGTCCAGCCCTCTATCAGGCATATCATAAGATAGAGAACATCTCCAGCGATGAACCTGCAGAGACATACGACGTAGTAGGTCCGATCTGCGAGTCGAGCGATGTATTCGCCAAGGCTGTAGATCTGAACAAGACCCATCGTGGCGACCTCATTGCTCTCCGTTCAGCCGGAGCCTACGGTGAGATCATGGCGAGCCAGTATAACTGCCGCCAGTTGCCAAAGGGCTATATCACAGAAGATTTTTAAAGGAAAGCACGCCCTGAAAGGGCAGAAGCACTTAGCCCAGGGCGATGCCCTAGGCTAAGACAGTATTAGCAATGCGCCCTGAACCAACGGTCACCGGCCGAAGGGAAAGGTAAAGGGCAAAAGCTTTAAAATACGAGAAAAAAAGAAATGATGACAATTAGTTTAACAACTATCATAGCAGGCGCAGTAGTGGTATTATTGGCAATCCTCGGATCGCTGATAAATCCATTTCTGCGCTCGTTGCGTTTTCCTGACAATGCAGAAAATGAGGAAAATCCTGCTGAGGAGGAAACTGATTCTACAGCAGAAACAACAGCTAAGGAAGAGGAGGAATCCTTGGAATCTAGAGAACCTATCTCGGTGATTATCACCGCTCACGACAATCTCTACGAACTGGAGCATAATCTACAGATGTTCCTGCAGCAGAAATATCCTGCCGATTATCAGGTAATCGTGGTTTGTCAGAGCACCGATGGTGAGACCCAGGATTATCTGAAGCGCATGGCAGCCGAGAATTCTCACCTATATTATACATATATCCCTGAGAGCTCCCGCTATATGAGCAGAAAGAAGCTGCAGATTACACTGGGCGTGAAGGCTGCCAAGTATGAGTGGATCATCCTCACCGAACCTACCTGCACCCCATCCAACGACAAGTGGCTCTATACGATGACCCACAACTGCCAGGAGCCTAACCATCTGGTTCTGGGCTATGTAGCTTTAGACGAAGCAACCAAGGGTGTTCGCCGATTCGACAGCATCCGCAAGGCATTCTATCTGCTCCGCCGTGCCCAGCATAGCTACGGCTACCGCACCCACATGCCAAACGTAGCGTTCCGCAAGAGCGACTTCATGCGCGAGCAGGGCTATCAGGGCAACCTGGAGTATGTGCGCGGAGAATATGACTTCCTGGTCAACAAGTATGCAGCCTACGGAGATACTGCCGTAGAACTTGACTGCGATGCATGGCTCATCCATGATGAACCAACCGACAAGGCATGGCACAATGCCCACCTTTATCTCCAGGCATCCCGCAAGAGTCTGACCAGAGCCAAGTCGATGATGGCGCTGATGGCAATGGATCACCTCTTCCCTCACCTCAGCCTCATCGCCTCGCTGGCCACCCTGGCATACGCCATCCTGATGCAAGACTGGATCCTGACAGGCATTGCAGGTTTCGCCCTGCTTCTGCTCCTGATTCTCCGCACCGTCATCGCCCACAAGGCCATCAAGCATTTCGACGATGACATCTCGCTCCTGAAGCTGCCATTCTATGAGTATGGTATCATCTGGAGAAATCTTGCCAACAAGATAAGATACTGGCGTGCAGACAAGAACGACTTCACCAGTCATAAACTGTAGAACTTTAGAATCAACAAGCAAACTTAAAATAACGATGAAAGTATATTTGTTCATTTCCAAACATAAGAAGACACTGAAGATGTATCTTCCTTACATCGAAGCGCTGCAGCAAAAGTTCGACATCACCGGAAACCTGGTAGATGCCGATATCGTAATGATACTGGGAGCATGGACAAGACAAGGTGCCCAGCTCGCCAGAATGTCTCGCAAGATGGGCATCCCCTACATCGTTTGCCCACTCGGCGACCTCTCAGAGCGCAACTGCCGGAATCCGCATTTCAAGCGCAGTCTGCAGACCCTGATGTACCAGAAGGCGATGTACAGGCACTCAGACCTCATCATCGCCACCACCCCATTGGAGAAAGCCTATCTGGAGAAACTCGGATGGAACAAGCACATCACCCTCATCAGATACTTCGGCTACAGTCATCTCATCACCGAAGAAGGTACGATGGAAGACTGGCAGGAGACGGATGCCTCTACCCTCGCCGACTTCGAGCACAGAAAGGCAGAAGCCATCGCCCAGCAGACCCAGCATGCCATCATCGCCCAGATTATGCAGATTCAGAGCAGAATGCCGCATAAGAACATCCCACAGAAGTATCTCGACGACCTGCATACCTTATTATATGCAGACGATTATGATGAGGATGCTATCAACGAGGAACTGAAGAAGCTGAAACTCGACAGCTATGCCGCCTCCGTATTCCAGGCGATGACCGACAAAACGGGTCTTACCGAGGGATTTATGCCACTTCCTGCCAAAAAAGGCAGAAAAAGCAAGGAGATTCTGAAGTATGTAAAGTAAGAGACTGACAGTAGTTGACCTGTATCAAGAGACAGACTGCCAGTATTTGACTTGTATCAAAAAATCACTTTCTTTCATCATTTTGTCACCCATTTGTTACCCGAATTCAAAAAAAAGGCATTACCTTTGCACTCGTAAAGATGAAACAAGAGATCTTGAGTATGCGAGATGAGAAGTCTTATATATATATAAAAAAGATGAGAAATCTCAAGTACAGGAGATGGAAGGTTTCAGGTAAGAGAGATTGTAAAAGGATAACATGTAGAACAGGAGACAGAAAATGCAACGTCTCCACAAAGATTGAGAAAGGAAACAAATTATGATGACAACAGTAATGGCACTCGCAGTAGTAGCAATTATGATTGCTAAGGCAATCAATGTTAACAACCACATCGAGATGGGTAAGTAATTACTCCATCCCCTTGTAGGAAAGAGAATGAAAGAAGAGCCCGGTGAGGCTCAAGTATTAACGAAAAAGAAAGAAAGGATAACGATTATGAAAACAATGTTGAAAGAAATCAAGAAGGTCATGAAGGCATTCATTGCAAACTATAAGAATGCAATGTCAATTTATGGCGAAGCTATTTGCAAAGGTCGTGGTTGTGCATGCGCATAATCACTTGAAATATAAAGGAAGCGTGCTGGTATTTACTTACCGGCACGCTTTTTTCGTTGTCGGGCTACAGAGACTTCCAGCAGGGATAGATTATACCCCTTGTGTTAATACAGCCTACCTTCTGCGTTAATATAGATTAAATAATCCGCCTTTTCTACGATAATTCGGAAATTATCTATACTTTTGCATCTATAATTATCACGGGGGTGCTGAGCAATCGGCTGAGATTATACCCATTGAACCTGAAACAGGTAATGCTGGCGCAGGAAATATGATAGATCGTTTTACACCCAGGCAGAGATAAATGCAACCAACTCTTGCTTCTCTACAACCCCTTTGCTTTCATCAGGCATACCCCCGTGTTGACAATTGTAAATTTATAAATGTAAACATAGGAACAGATTATGAAAGTTATCATCAACAGCAAAGAAACTGAGATTCAGGCAAAGACCGTCAAGGAACTTGCCCAGGAACTCGATCTTCCAGCTACAGGTTGCGCTGTAGCCATCAGTAACGAGATGGTGCCTCGTGACGAGTGGGAAAGCCACGTGATTCAGGAGGGTGCCGACATCGTGATTGTAAAGGCTTTCTGCGGAGGATAGGATATAATGTTTAATGTTTAGAGGACTATGGCTAAAATATCATTAGACAGATTTCAACTGCAGTTCATCTCTCATCAGAATGAGCAAATGAGTTATCTCGATGGCATTCACGAGGCGATAACGGGACTCTGCAGATGGGTTCAGCTCCGCATGAAGGATGCCTCTGATGATGAAGTGCGCCCCATCGCTTACAAGGTGAAGGAATGGTGCAAGATCATGAATGTTACCTTCATCATCGACGACCGTGTGGAACTGGTGAAAGAGGTGGGCGCCGATGGCGTGCATCTGGGCAAGAACGATATGCCGATTGCCGAAGCCCGCAAGATTCTGGACGATGACTTCATCATCGGCGGTACAGCAAATACCTTCGAGGATGTGAAGGCTCACTATGAAGCCGGTGCCGATTACATCGGTTGCGGTCCGTTCCGCTTCACCACTACCAAGGAGAAGCTCTCCCCTATCCTCGGTCTTGAAGGATACCGAGAAATCATCCAGAAGATGAAAGCAGAAAATATCGATATCCCTATCGTTGCCATCGGTGGCATCACCAAGGAGGATATTCCCGACATCATGAAGACGGGAGTTAACGGCATCGCACTCAGCGGCTGCATCCTCAATGCCAAGGACCCGGCATCAGAAACCCATGACATCATGGAAATGATGAAGGAATTCAGATAAGCAAACATTTAAAAATAAGAATAACAGAAAATGGAAAAATTAGTAATTGCAGGACGAGAGTTCAACTCCCGCCTCTTCCTCGGAACAGGAAAGTTCAACAACAACCAGCTCATGGCTGAAGCCATCAAGGCTTCTGAAACAGAAATGGTGACCGTTGCCATGAAGCGTATCGAACTCGAAGACAAGCAGGACGACCTGCTCTCTCATATCGTGCAGAACCCAAATATCCAGCTCCTTCCTAACACCAGTGGCGTGCGCAACGCTGAGGAGGCTGTATTCGCAGCACAGATGGCTCGCGAGGCTTTCGGAACCAACTGGCTCAAGCTCGAAATCCACCCAGACCCTCGCTATCTCCTTCCAGACTCTATCGAGACTCTGAAGGCTACCGAGAAACTGGTAAAGCTCGGTTTCGTAGTATTGCCATATTGCCAGGCAGACCCAACCCTCTGCAAGCACCTCGAAGAGGCTGGTGCTGCTACCGTGATGCCACTCGCTGCACCTATCGGTACCAACAAGGGTTTGAGAATGAAGGACTTCCTGCAGATCATCATCGAGCAGGCTACTGTTCCTGTGGTAGTAGATGCAGGTATCGGTGCGCCTAGCCACGCAGCCGAGGCTATGGAGATGGGTGCCAGCGCTTGCTTGGTCAACACAGCCATCGCCGTTGCCGGTGACCCTGTAGAGATGGCTAAGGCATTCAAGGAGGCAGTCATCTGCGGTCGCCGTGCTTACGAGGCAGGTCTCGGAGCCATCAGCGATTGTGCCGAGGCAAGTTCTCCACTCACCGCATTCCTCAACGACTAAATAAAATAAATATTAATAAAAGGCATGAAGGATGAAGGCAAAGAAGCAAGAACGCTCTTTTTACCCTTTTACCTTTTTACCTTTTTACCTTTAAAAATTATGCCAAACGATAAGAAAGCTTACGCCCAGAGAGAAAAGGCGTATATGCAGGGAAAACTTTTCCCACAGATCAAGGTTGGAATGACCAAGGTAAACCTCACTCCTACTGTTGTGAAGGATGAGCGCGGCATTCCACATACAGAGCCAAACGCTCCAGTTTACATCTACGATACCAGCGGTCCTTACAGCGACCCTAACTATCAGGTAGATTTGAAGAAGGGCTTGCCAAGAATGCGCGAGCAGTGGATTCTCGACCGCAACGATACCGAGCAGCTCAAGGAGGTTACCAGCGAGTATGGCAAGCAGCGTCTTGCTGACCATAGCCTCGACCACCTCCGCTTCGAGCACATCCAGTTGCCTCGCCGTGCTCAGGCTGGCAAGCACATCACCCAGATGGCTTACGCCAAGGCGGGCATCATCACTCCAGAGATGGAGTATGTGGCTATCCGCGAGAACATGAACTGCCAGGAGTTGGGCATCGATACCCATATCACTCCTGAGTATGTGCGTGATGAGATTGCACGCGGACGTGCCGTTCTTCCTGCCAACATCAACCACCCGGAGAGCGAACCGATGATTATCGGCCGCAACTTCCTCGTGAAGATCAATACCAACATCGGTAACTCTGCCACTACCTCCAGCATCGAGGAAGAGGTGGATAAGGCTGTATGGTCTTGCAAGTGGGGAGGCGATACCTTGATGGACCTCTCTACCGGCGACAACATCCACGAAACCCGTGAATGGATTGTGCGCAACTGTCCTGTACCAGTAGGAACCGTGCCTATCTACCAGGCTTTGGAGAAGGTAAACGGCAAGGTAGAGGATCTGAACTGGGAGGTATTCCGTGATACCCTCATCGAGCAGTGCGAGCAGGGTGTTGACTACTTCACCATCCATGCCGGCATCCGTCGCCACAACGTGCATCTCGCCGACAGCCGTCTCTGTGGTATCGTGAGCCGTGGCGGTAGTATCATGAGCAAGTGGTGTCTCTATCACGACCAGGAGAGCTTCCTCTATGAGCACTTCGACGACATCTGCGACATCGTGGCACAGTACGACGTAGCCCTCTCTTTGGGCGATGGTCTGCGCCCAGGCTGTATCGCCGATGCCAACGATGCAGCCCAGTTTGCCGAGTTGGATACCATGGGCGAGCTTGTTACCCGTGCCTGGGACAAGAACGTGCAGGCATTCATCGAGGGTCCTGGTCACGTGCCATTGCAGAAGATCAAGGAGAACATGGAGCGCCAGCTCGACCACTGTCACGAGGCACCATTCTACACCCTCGGCCCATTGGTTACCGATATCGCTCCAGGTTACGACCACATCACTTCAGCCATCGGTGGCGCTCAGATAGCATGGCTCGGCACCGCCATGCTCTGCTATGTAACACCAAAGGAGCACCTCGCCTTGCCTAACAAGGAAGATGTGCGCACAGGTGTGGTAACCTATAAGATTGCCGCTCATGCAGCCGACTTGGCAAAGGGTCATCCAGGCGCAACCATCCGCGACAACGCCCTCTCCAAGGCACGTTTCGAGTTCCGCTGGAGAGATCAGTTCCACCTCTCTCTCGATCCAGAGCTTGCCTTGAAGTATTTCGAGGAGGCAGGTCATACAGACGGAGAGTACTGCACCATGTGTGGTCCGAATTTCTGTGCGATGAAACTCAGCCGCGACCTGAAGGCAATTAATAATGAATAATGAAAAATGAAAAGCGAGTGGATAATTTCCTTTTTTAGGAAAGCATCTGCTCGTGGATTTGACAAGATGAAGAACGACAGCGTTATCAACCGAAAAGCAACCGAGTTCGCCTTGCGCATCATCAAGGCATACCAGTTTCTCACCACAGAGAAAAACGAGTATGTCATGTCCAAACAACTATTGCGCAGCGGCACGGCCATAGGAGCTCTGATACGGGAAGCCGAGTTTGCCGAAAGTAAAAACGACTTCGCCCACAAATTGCACATCGCATTGAAAGAGGCCAACGAGACCGACTACTGGCTCCTGCTGTTATCGGAATCCAACTACATCGAGAAAACGGCGTACGATTCCATCCAATCGGATTGTACCGAACTAATCAAACTGCTGGTCAGTATCATCAAAACCGCCAAATCCAATTCATAAATGCATCAGGCCGTCGTTTTTAATTATTAATTTTTAATTATTAATTATCGAAATGTTTAGTGACGAATTAGAAAAAATAAGCTGGGAGGAGACGACCAAGGCCATCTACTCCAAAACCGAGGCCGACGTGATTCGGGCACTCGGAAAATCACGGTGCGACGTAGATGACTTCATGGCGCTCATCTCGCCGGCTGCCGAAAAGTTCCTTGAACCCATGGCACGCCTCAGCAAGAAATATACCGAAGAACGTTTCGGACGCACCATGTCGATGTTCATCCCGCTCTACATCACCAACTCGTGCACCAACTCGTGCGTGTACTGCGGCTTCCACATCAGCAACCCCATGGCGCGCACCATCCTGACACCCGAAGAAATTGAAAACGAATACAAGGCCATCAAGAAGCTTGCGCCTTTCGAGAATCTCTTGATAGTGACAGGAGAGAATCCGGCCAAAGCCGGCGTGCCTTATCTGGCGCGTGCCTTGGATTTGGCCAAACCCTACTTCAGCAACCTGAAGATAGAAGTGATGCCGCTCAAGACCGAAGAGTATGAAGAACTGAAGGCACACGGGATGAACGGAGTCATTTGCTTTCAGGAAACGTACCACAAGGCGAACTACAACATCTACCATCCTCGGGGCATGAAGTCGAAATTCGAGTGGCGTGTCAACGGTTTCGACCGCATGGGACAGGCCGGGGTGCATTCCATCGGGATGGGAGTCCTCATTGGCCTGGAGAAAGAATGGCGTACGGACATTACGATGATGGCTTATCATTTACGTTATTTGCAGAAGCATTATTGGCGGACGAAATACAGTGTGAACTTCCCCCGTATGCGGCCCTCCGAGAACGGAGGCTTCCAACCGAATGCCGTCAT
>ERZ779737.2566-NODE-2566-length-11753-cov-3.175073_pt1 | contig 11753 bp, 13 predicted proteins | sample MGYA00511889_ERZ779737 | MGnify/ENA primary metagenome ERZ779737 (study PRJEB29588, sample SAMEA2163575) | human gut metagenome | biome: human gut; feature: human-associated habitat; material: faeces | place: Denmark | collected 2008/2010 ...
ATCCGGAGATCGTAGGAGAGGATCTCCTGCCCCAGGGCCTGCTGGATCTGGCTCTGCATATCCGGCAGACGAACATCCGAAATTCTCCCGCACCGGCTGCATATCAGGTGGTCGTGCCGCTCCGTCCGGTCATAGCGGTCCGGCGAGCCCGGCTCCGTGATGCGCAGCAGCTGTCCCTCCTCCGCCAAAGCGTTCAGATGCTTGTATACCGTACCCAAGGCGATGTTGGGATGCATTTTTTTCATCTCCAGGAACACCTGCTCCGCCGTAGGATGCCGCTGCAGCTCCCATACGGCGCTCAATATTTCCTCTGCATATTTCGGCATACGACATCCCTCTCAAAAACAAGAATGATTCTTATTCTTGTTTTTATTATACTTATATTCCTCCGTTTGTCAAGGGTTATCAGTCTATCCGCCGAAAATTTGTGTTTTCCTTTGGCTGTCCCGGCCCCTGGCATATGCGGTTTAAGCGTGGGGTATATAAAATGTAGGAGCGGTATAGGGATGGTGTTTTTCTCCTTTACCGCTCCTACTTGCGTCTAAAATATAATATTTATGCGGCTCTGCAAGCCTATCGCCTTACTTAATAGCTTCTGCCACAGCCACGGCCACGGTGGCGCCCACCATGGGGTTATTGCCCATGCCCAAAAAGCCCATCATTGCTCTTTCTTATTGCCTGGTTTTCTTGGCTCTCTTATCTTTTTCGTACAGCCAATTCTCTTTTGCTTCGCTGTATGTGGACAAAGTGTGGACAAGAATTTGTCCTCAATCCAATTTAACATACTTATATAATATCATACTTTTACATAATTACAAGACCCAGCAAAAATATTTATCGGCTATTTTAGAATCATATCGGCTGTTTTTTAGCAGTTTATTGTAGGAATATACTCCATGGGTATTAAAGAGCCTCTTTTTCCTACAAGTCTATATCTGTTTTGATCTATTTCTCGCGTTTATATTACTCCCGATATGCGCTGTGTATGGCCCGATTGATCAGCTTCCTCTTGAAATATGTTGAAGCCGCTCTATTATAGGTAATGACATTGCACAAGTATTTCCCCCGGTGAATAGCTTCAAACGCTGATTTAATCTGCACATACTCCGTACCTAACTGTGCGTTGATCTTAGCAAGCAGTGCAGCAATCTCATCTATGGATATGACTTTTTCTCCTGTTTGTCCTATATACTCATCGAGCAACTCCTCTGCTCGCTCTTTCCCATAAATTGAACACATCGTCCATGATGTAGGGAACATCTCTGAAGAAAAGTAATAATGATATTCAAACAATCTATCTCCAGAAGAAGTATATTCGTCATCTCGAATTGAGGAAAACAACTTTCTATATGAGGCAGCCAATTTCTCTCCATAATATTTCTGTTCATAAAAGAAAAATCTATGGTAAATTGGACTGAATAAAATATAGGGAAACTTCTTTTCAACGAAGGACTGGAGCTCTTTCACTTTCTCGCTTTTGGGTGAAGATGAAGCAGCAATATCATCGTAGTATCCAGCGATGCCTTCTTTTTCACATAATTTTTGCAGGTAAGTGTTGATCCCACCACATGCAGTCTCTGATGAACACACAATTTCTTTCGAGATTCCAATCTCATACTCGTTAAACGGGGTGTGAAACTGCTTTGCATCGGCAATAATATACAGATAGTGTAGGCCATTCCTTACTCGGCCCGCCATTTGAATTATGTCATCCATATTATGGGTCTCCACAAACATATAGCGGATATCCTCATTCAGAATGTTGATCCCTTCCTTATTTCTGGATGTTGTAACTAATGCAGAAAACTCCTGTGGCACACAACTATTTACAAGGCCCTCATTTGTTTTATCTAAAATCCTGCGTTCAGATTCATCCAGCTTCTCAAAATCACTCTTCTCGCCCGAAAAAGAAAAGGCAATCTTCTTTCCCGTAGATGACCATTTCCTATATTTTTCTATTGTATCATCCACAGTATTAGCAAAGTAGATAAACTTGATATTCCTCTGAATCATCCTCGCTGCGCGCTCTTCCGCCTGGGCTTTGGAGCATATCTGAATGTATTGGGGGACTACATTAAAGCATTTATCGAAGCAATCTACAACATGAGGTTCAAAATCACCTATTTTTAATTTTGCCAATGGATTAGGTGTCGCCGTCATCATAATCACTTTCTGGCACCGTGGACGCCGAATCTCTGGATTCTCATCTGCCAGTCTATTTTGTTCCAGAATATATCTGGCAAGCTCACATACCGCAAATGGTGCATCCTGGTAAGTCGCATCATTTATAAGGGCATGCGCCTCATCAATAACCAATACATCAAAATGCTCCCAGAGGTGCGTTGTAATATTTTCGGGGTCGTATGTCCCATTTATATAGGATTTGATATACGCATTTGTGCAAACAACGCTTTTCCCATAGTACTGGTAATTAAGAATATCGTGATCCGGGTCATCTATTGTGTAGTGGTATTTTTCGCTTGTTTCTGTATCGCCCTTCTCATAGACTTCCCATGACATATTTCCTCCGGTAGCGGCTTTGTCCTTGATCTCATTAATAATCAACTTGTCTTTTAATGTTTCTTTGACCTTAACACTGCGAGATGTGACAAGCAGAACGGTTTTACGAGGAACAAAATTTTCACCCGTTTCGGTATCGGCTTGAAAACCCGTAATCATATGGGAAATATATGTGTTCTTGCCACTTCCAACGCCAGCATAAATATGTATATATCTATATGGCTCAATATCTCTTTCATACTCCAAGACATGAGATAAATAGGTTCGGTTTTCACAACTCACACGCTCTCCCCCTTTCTTTTATTATACCGCTAATCCCGATATTGGGCAAGCAAAAACAAGCCACGGGGATGTAATGTCCTCGTGATCTTTATTCTTTTATCCCCTGTGCCAGACGGTTTACCCTATCTTATAAGCGCTCAAAAAATCCGGTTTTGAAAAGATATTGTCAAAAATCCGTATATATCGAAAACAATTTATATATTTTTGAAAAACATCTTTATTGTTCGGGCGAAATATTGTATAATTTAGGTGTGTAAAACTCATTCAGCGTCGAAGCGCACTAAGAGAATGCCGTATATTTAATATATTTAAAATGGAGGCCGATAAATGAGCAATATTGAGTACCTATACAGATACACTTCCCTCGAAAGCCTTGCGTTGATATTGAAGTCAAGGCAAATTCGTCTTAATCCGCTGGATAAGATGGATGACTTGCAGGAACAAAAAACTGCAGATGTAGAGAATTTGGGAAAGTTTGTGTTTATCAGTTCTTGGACAGAAGAATCTGATGAGAGCATTCCCATGTGGAGAATGTACACCGATCCAAGAGCGGGAGTCCGAATCAAAATGAGGAAGAACCCATTTGTGTGGCACGGAACAAAAGGCTCGGATATTGTTGAAAAAATCGGTTTGCACGCAGTAGATATGAAATCGCTCAACGGAAAATTGCCCACATTTTTAGATATGTCAGAGCTAATGGATAAAGGATACTATTCAGTCCAAGCCTTTGGTGGAAAAATCCTCGAGCAGGTTACATACACGAATGAGATTGAAAAGCTGGAGCCAGTGATTTCTCATATTGAAGGCAACAAAATGACATTAGAGCTGAACAAATTGGGGCGGCATAAAAACACATACTGGTCATTTCAAAAAGAATGGCGGTATATTATGACATTTATCCCCTTTGATTTCAAATCTGATGTGGGAACAATGGAGTTGAAATTCAATCTGACAGCCAATAAATTATTGCACGGGATTGAAATTCCGCCATTCAGATTTTATAACCTTGATATTGCACCGGAGGCTTTTGAGGAAATGGAGATCACATGTAGCCCGCAAATGTCCGCCGGGAACAGGATACTTCTGGACACACTGGTAGAAAAATACAATCCGCATGCCACAGTTTGCGAAAGCGGTCTTTTAGGAAAGCTTTGACGAAAAAAAGAGGGTGTATTCAAATGGACAAGTTGCCGATAGGCTTAGTGGTCGGCATGAGCAAGCTGGCGGTAGAGTCAAGCAATTTAGATTGGCTCACAAAGGAAAAAATGAAAACGGGTATTGATTGTGCTGCAGATATAATCAAGCAAGTCCAAAAATCTCAGGAAAGCATTTTTTCTGTCATGGGGTTTTCGTTAGATGAAATCAGCGCAATAAAGGCAGCAGCCCGAGAGTGCGGCCTTGCGCAGGTAACACTTTTTCCCTGTCCGGTAAACGGCATTCCAACTCCTTGCTTAAAAATGACAGGCGGAGATATCTCCTCTTTTAGCCGGGCGATTGGTCTGCCGAGCCTCGAACAAGCAAGCGTAAATGCAGATGAAGCGCAGCAAGAGGCGCTGATGAATCAATATGGGGTTATCCTATATTTGAAAAAAGATGATGTCACAAAGCCCGATCTATGCACCGGTACATCGCTATGCGATTAACTTTATTAAAAATAAGTGGATTTTCCCCTACGCCTTTCTTCCGGCGGGATTTGAGGTTGACTGTCTGCCCAATCCGCTGACGCTCATAGAGGACAAAATCACTACACAAATTAACTATGTTTAGGCAAAAAACAAGCCGCGGGGATGTAATGTCCTCGCGGCCTGTTCTTGTCACCGGTGAATTTTTTCACTCAAGTTCACTCAGCGGGAATCTCTCAATATCGGTAATCCTTCTTTCAAATATCAGTATATGTTCATCACGGGTGCTATTGAGCCCAATGCCGCCGGCAGAAACCAAGTTTTTCCCAAGTTCATTGGTATAAGCAGAGACAAGATGCCATCCATTGGCGCCCAGATGATTCAACTCTTTAACCATGGCTTCTGCATTTACTGCCCCATTACTAAACCAGCCTCTTTGATCCTGCACCTTAACAACTCTGTATTCCCAGCATCCGGTGCGAACTAATTCTTCCGCCCTGACCTGTTTCTCCTCGCGGTGCTTTTCTGTTAGCTTGCGTCCTTCCTGCTCCATTAAGGACAGAATTTCTTGGACTTCTTCCTCTGCTCCCTGCGAAATCTCATTACAGTCTTGAGTAGTGTTTGGAGCCGGTGTTCGCACATCAATATGCCCTTGTGCTCTTGATGCGTAATACTGCTCTTCTTCTGGCGACAGATCAATGCCATTTCCGCAATTTAGGCACGCCCCCAATTCTTTCATTTCATCAGTAATGGTTTCTCCGCAAAATTTACACTTCATAGCTGCCCCCTGCAGTTTTATGAGCTTCTTTGTCAGTCGGGATAAAACAAGGATTTCCCGCTCCCGTCTATATCACAAAGATAATTTCCTTCCATAAGCTCATGCGCTGCATCCAGCTTTGTGTATTTGAGGCCGTTGCCCAAAAACTGAATATTCCCCAGCGCATCTTTTTCATGTCATTTTCTCTCCTCTTCTTGTCTCAGTTGTATTTTGATGACTTCCACGCCAAGTAAATCTTGGTATAAAATGCGACTTACCACATTTTTTTGCACCACTCGCACTTATAGTGCTTGTCAATAGCACTGGACGCCATTCCCCAAAATGCCACCGACATTTGCTTATCTTCCCATTTGGCATACCGAACCTTGTAATGCCCGCAATAAGGGCAGGGGTGCGTAGAATATCTGACTGTCCACGGTTCATCAGCCACCTGGCTGTCAAGAGCCTGTTGATATTCATGTTTGATGATTTCCCGCTCTTCTGCGGCACTTATCTTCTGCTTGCCAATGTCAAGACTGTCAAAAAAATTCTCAATTAGTCTTATTGCATATGCACCTATTCCGATTGTTGCTGCACATCCGATGATTCCTACCAAAACCAAAAAAAATGTACGCATACTCCTTCTCCTTTTTGTATTTGTCACATTTGTCGATTTTCTTAGTCTACATATCCCATATGGCAGATTTTCAAAATTTATTATACCGTTATTAAATTATTAAGTCAAGTTGTTATTACAATTTATTATAATATCAATATAATCCTGCTAAACTGCAAGCGGGTGATTTTATGATAGACTACAAGGAAATTGGAAACCGAATTAAAAAATATCGTCAAAAAGCTGACCTTACGCAGGAAAAAGTTGCAGAGCGAGTGGGAATCACAGTCGTGTATCTGTCCAAGATAGAAAACGGCCATGTGCGCCCTACCATTGACCTGCTGGAATCAATTTGCGAAGTAATCTCTTGTGATTTGGGCAGCATATTCCAGGATGCCTCGCCATCTTCTTGTCGCTATCAAAACGAAATGGTGCTGGATTTATTTAACCATTGCTCCCCGACCATTAAGCCCATTGCGCTTAATCTTTTAGAGCAGCTTTCAAAGCTGCCTTAACTTCTTCTGTACTCTGATTAAGGTACTTTTGCTGAACCCCATCAGTTTTTCCATCTGTTCTTTGCGTACTTCAAAATTATGCTCTGCTTAAACTCCACAAGGATTTATCAGATGCAAACTCAAGCCCAAAATGGATAAGACGATATATGAAAATTTATAAAAATGCTATTATTGTAACAAGTATAGTAACATTGATTTCTTTCCTCGGGTCCTTCATATTTACCTTTTGTATGCAGATTGATTCATTTTGGTGCAATGCCCTACTCGGTGTGTTTGGTAGCAGCTTGCTGACTTTGCTGACATCTATTATTGGATATAAGGTTGAGCGACGCCAAACTTTTGAGGGGTTTTATTGTACCACAACGGAAATACTGCATATCCTCAATAAGTATCAGGTATCATGGGATTTAGATAAAAAAGTTGACTTCCTGGTGTATTATCACGATATTAGTAAGGCAGAGTGGTCCCGCTATTATGGCGGTTTCAGCTTTATTGCTGACTTTCATGGAAAAAATAGGTGCTATATATACGAGAAGATATGTACTCCAATACTTAGCTTAAATAAATCCATTGATTATTATTCATTTAACTTCCGTGATTATAAGGATAGTTCCTACAAGAATAAAGACGCTATCGGAGCAATTGTTAAAGAAGTAGAATCTTTATTTATTGAAACAACTTTTTCAGAAATAAGCGATAATAGAGTAACTCAACCTATTGCGGTACCTGTCACTTGGAATAAAATTGTTCGTACCATAAAGAAAGAACTAAACGGGGAATATTACAAACTGATGTACGGAAAAAGAGTATATAACCAAAGTCATCCTAATTCTTAAATCATAATACCGGCAAGGGAAGATTGCTCCTCCCCTGCCGGTTTTTGAAAACTACACTTCAAGCATTTGCCGGTTGCAGTCCAGGCAGGCAATGTTGATCGCTTTTGTCGCTCTGACGGAGTTTCCGCAGCAGGGACACACATATTTTCTTGTACTGGATGTACGGGGTGTTGCGGTTCCTGTCGCGCCGCTATGCGCGCCCGTTCCCGTCATGTGACAGCCGCCGTATTCATTCCGATTCAGCAAAATATCTGTCAGGTCATTGTTTAGCACAAACTCCAATAAGCCGTCACTGGGCGAAGTGTGAGACCATCCGTATTTGCCGCTGTGCTCCACACATAGTCCATGGATTTCCGCACACTCCTTGAATCGGCGGTTGTGGTAGGTGTTCCCTCGACTGCAATCCTGCACCCCATTTTCGTAGTTGTAGTAATGCACCATCTCATGAAGCAGCGTAGCCGTCACTTCTTCAATAGGCCGTGAGAGTGTCCCTGCCCCAATGTTGATCTCATGGGTTGCGCCGTTTTTGGATAGCCAGGTATCTTCCCGCAGCGAAAAATGCCCGTAGGCTTTTGGCGTGGACTGGATGGTAATGGTAGGTCTTGAAAGTGCACTTTCAAAATAGGCGTCATTCAATAGGTCAAATATCTTGTTAAGATACCCTGCCACGCGGTTATAGCTGGTTAGTTCCTTCATGTCATTTCCTCCTTGATTTCGGGGAGCGGACACAGTATAATAACCATGCCCGCTCCGTTGTGAGTTGGTGTGAAGCTCTTTGCCTGTAAGCTTTGGTCGGCAGTCAGGCAAGGGGCTTTTCTCATGCGATGGTAAACCTCCGGCTGGTGATTTGCTTGGTGTACGCCTTATACACATCGGGCAGCACCTTCTTGAATGCGGTAGTGTCAAAGCGGTTGGTGAGCACGGAAGTCCAACGGATGATGTACTGTCCTGCCTCCAGCTCCTCCGTGTCCTGCGTCAGCATCTCCTGCTTGATTTCATCCCGGACACTTTCCGCCTCCGTCTTGACTTCTTCCAAAAGTTCCTCCAGTTCCTTCAGCTTCTCCACCTTCATGACCAGATCGTTTGTAGACATTGTTTTTGCTCCTTTCGCGTTTTAGTAGGAGGATTTATCCTCTATGCTATTAATATATATCTATTGTACCCAATAGTCAATTGACAAAGTAACTAATTTGTACCCAATAGATTTATGCAATTCGACTATTGCACCCAATAGTATAAATGTATATAGTATAGTTGTAGGAAAATCACCAGTTTAATAAGGAGGAAATGAAATGCCTACAGTAAGTAAAGCACAGCAGCAGTGTGTAAATAAGTACATTAAGAACAATTACGATGACATTAAGCTTAGGGTAAAAAAGGGGCAGCGTGAGTTAATCCAGGCCTACGCAAAAAACAAGGGCGAAAGTGTAAGTGCATTGATTTGCCGACTTTTATCCAATGAAATGGGCATTGAAATAGGGGGCGTGCTTAAAACCGTCGACAACAAGGATAACAATTTATAACCGATTATGTGCTGCGTAAATGCACCAACTGCAAAAGCGATATTAGTAACGCTGATTAAAAAGGAAAGCGCCAGCAAAATGCTGGCATTTCCGATTTTTATATCATTAAGTATCGAGAAACATACCGTTTAATCTCTCATTCCCCTGTATGCGAGAGGATTCCGTAAAATGCTGATATACATTCAGCGTAATATCTATATTCTTGTGCCCAAGCCTATATTGAATATACTTCAGCGGCGCACCTGCATCCAACAGCATAGTTGCATGTGTATGTCTTAAGCTGTGATAATCAAACCCCGGAATATTTAGTTGCTGATGAATGATCTGCGATGTATACTGCATATTTCTTGAATTATAGTATTCTCCATTTTCACGCACGCAAACAAACATGATCCTATTCTCGTTTGGAGTCTTGACTATGACATGGTTGGCATTCTCATAGTAGCGTATATACCTCTCTCCAAAATACTCCTCAGCACGAAGCTGTCTCGCATATTCTCGTTCCAATGTCACTGCAAGCGCTTCATCCATGTCAATAGTACGAACAGAATTGTATTTGGGAGAGGAAAAGTACCAGTAACCTGCCCCCGGCTGACTTTTTCCGTTGTGCTTTTCCTTCTCTTCTTTGCTCCGATCATTTTGGTGCCATTGAATCTGCCTCTCTATTCTGATTGTCCGATGCTCAAAGTCAATATGCTCCCATGTTAGGGCAAAAGTCTCAGATAAACGCATACCGCAATGATAACCCACCATTAGGGGAATGTAACTGGAAGTCCCTTCTGGGAATCGTGTGAAAATTTTCTCAATATCCGAGATGCTTAAATAAGTGCGTGGATTGCTGCGAGTTGGAATCGCCGTCATCTCTCCTTTCGGAACTTTTAATCCTAAGGCAGGAGATGAAAATAGCAGTCTGCGGTCCACGGCAAATAAAAAGCACTTTGTGAGAATGCCCTTTATGGTGAGGATTGTATTTCTGGAATATCCATTATCATGCAGCTTTTGCAAAAAGCCCTGTAAGCAATCCTTGTCTATTGTCCTTAAACGATATATTCCAAGTGCAGGCTTAATATGATTTTTCAGTTTTTTATGATAATTAAGAAGAGTTGTCTCTTTAAGGGTCAGCTTGCAGTCATTTTCTATCCAATAATCCAAAAAATCTGAAAAGCTTAACTCTGACGGGATGATTATCCTTCCGCCATTTTCATACTCATTTTGTGCCTTAACCCCCGCACGAACTGCATCTTTCTCCGTTGTAAAACCACCTTTGCTGATCCAACGCCTTTTCCCCGCAACCGAGGCAATTTCAAACCGATATTCATAGGTAAATCCATGCTTCTGTGATTTTCTTTTTCGCACCGTTACAGTATTTGCCATTGTTTCCTCCTCGCTTCACTACACTTGTGTGGACAAAATGTGAGCAAAAAGGATTGTGGACAAAAGCATAGTCACGCATAAAGAAAGAGCCCCCTATCCACGCACAGGATAAGGAGCTCTTTTTACCTTTTAGTTCAGCAATAGAAGGAACTTTTCTTACTTCAGGCTCTCCTCCACAGCCACAGCCACGGCCACGGTGGCGCCCACCATGGGGTTATTGCCCATGCCCAAAAAGCCCATCATCTCCACATGGGCAGGCACGGAGCTGGACCCGGCGAACTGGGCGTCGCTGTGCATACGGCCCATGGTGTCGGTCATGCCGTAGGAGGCAGGGCCGGCGGCCATGTTGTCCGGGTGCAGGGTACGGCCCGTACCACCGCCGGAGGCCACGGAGAAGTACTTCTTGCCCTGCTCGATGCACTCCTTCTTGTAGGTGCCGGCAACGGGGTGCTGGAAGCGGGTGGGGTTGGTGGAGTTGCCGGTGATGGACACGTCCACGCCCTCGTGGTGCATGATGGCCACGCCCTCGCGGACGTCGTCAGCGCCGTAGCAGCGGACGTTGGCGCGCTCGCCCTCGGAGTAGCGGATCTCGCGGACGATCTTCAGCTCGCCGGTGTAGTAGTCGAACTTGGTCTGCACATAGGTGAAGCCGTTGATGCGGCTGATGATCTGGGCGGCGTCCTTGCCCAGGCCGTTCAGGATGACCCGCAGAGGCTCCTTACGAGCCTTGTTGGCGGAGCGGGCAATGCCGATAGCGCCTTCGGCAGCGGCGAAAGACTCATGACCGGCAAGGAAAGCGAAGCACTTGGTCTCGTCCCGCAGCAGCATGGCGCCCAGATTGCCGTGACCCAGGCCGACCTTGCGGTCCTCGGCGACGGAACCGTCGATGCAGAAAGCCTGCAGGCCGATACCGATGGCCTTGGCGGCCTCAGCGGCGGTCTTGACGTTCTTCTTCAGAGCGATGGCAGCGCCCACGGTGTAAGCCCAGCAGGCGTTCTCAAAGCAGATGGGCTGAATGCCCTTGACGATCTCGTAGGGGTCGAAGCCCTTCGCCTTGCAGAGCTCGCGGCACTCCTCCACGGAGCCGATGCCGTACTGAGCGAGGACGCCGCTGATCTTGTCGATTCTTCTTTCGTAGCTTTCAAACAGTGCCATAATTTCGCCCTCCTCCTTATTCCTGTCTGGGATCGACATACTTCGCCGCATTGTCGAACTGACCATAGTGACCCTTGGCCTTTTCCAGGGCGGTGGCTGCGTCGTCGCCCTTCTTGATAAAGTCCATCATCTTGCCCAGGCTGATGAACTCGTAGCCCACGATCTCGTCGTCCTTGTTCAGCGCCACGCGGGTCACATAGCCCTCGGCCATCTCCAGATAGCGAGGGCCTTTCTCCTTGGTGGCGAACATGGTGCCCACCTGAGAGCGCAGACCCTTGCCCAAGTCCTCCAGACCAGCGCCGACGCGCAGGCCGTCATCGAGAAATTTGTTGACCGGCGCAACGCCGGAGGCGAGGTTCATGTTCGATTCCGGCGAATGGGCGATGAACACGCCGTTTTTCTGCATCAGCGCCTGCTCGTCCTCGTTCGAGTGGACGCAGTGCGCCATGATGCACGGATATCCGCCGCCGAACATGCCGAACTGCTCATACGCGTCGCCGTAATGCTTCGAGCGGGGACACAGCTCCCGGATCCACGCGATCTCGGAGTAGTT
>ERZ779737.2569-NODE-2569-length-11748-cov-2.811084_pt1 | contig 11748 bp, 10 predicted proteins | sample MGYA00511889_ERZ779737 | MGnify/ENA primary metagenome ERZ779737 (study PRJEB29588, sample SAMEA2163575) | human gut metagenome | biome: human gut; feature: human-associated habitat; material: faeces | place: Denmark | collected 2008/2010 ...
GAGTGTCGGTCGTCGGAACTTTCACCTCGTGGACCTGGAACCACAACGACCGCCGCTATGCCCTTTGGGAAGTCACTCCCGAAGTGCGGTATTACCTGGGGCATGAAAAGCGCGGCTACATGGGAGTCATGTATAAGGCAGGTGCCTTTGACTACAAGTTGTCCTCCACCGGCAAGCAGGGCGACCTGATGGGCGGAGGCATCACGGGAGGTTACCGTATGCAGCTTAACAACGCTTTCGCCATGGATTTCAGCCTTGGGCTGGGCTACCTCCGTGCCGACTATGAGAAATATGTCACTATCGAGGGCGTGCGTGTGACCCGGGGCGAGGAAAGCAAGAACTGGTGGGGACCTGTGCATGCCGGAGTAACCCTTGTATGGAACTTATTCTAAGAAAAGGAGGAACGACAATATGAGAAACAGGATTCTATGTAATGTAATGGCAGTGTCGGCACTCATGGCCGTGTCATTATCCTCTTGTGTGAAGAAAGATATATTCCAGACGCCTCACCCCGACAAGGGGGCGGTTGTGCTCACTGCCGACTGGTCGGAGGCTCCGTCGGAAACGGATGTGCCGCAAGCGTGGTCTTTCTGTATCAATGGCGGCCAGGTTTATCAGTCCGCGCATCCGTCGCAGTGCTATCCGGAGTTGTTGTTACCGGGCAAATACACGCTGTTGGCTTATAATGAGCCGCAGGGCATGACGCTGAACGGCACTACGGCAGTGGTAAATACCGCTTCCGACGGTCTCCTTGTGGCACAGCCGGAGTATCTGTATTCTGCTACCAGGGAACTGGAGGTGGTCAAGGACGATACCCTTCGTGTCACTGTACCGATGAAGCGCCTGCTTAGTCCGGTGTCCATGAAAGTGACACTCGACGGGGGAAATGCGGACAATGTGGCCGATATAGAGGCTTCTCTCAGTGGCGTGTCCGGCTCGGTGGAACTGGCTACGGGCAAGATTGGTGAATCTCCTCAGACAGTCCGGCTCGATGTGGAACCGGCAGAAACTCTTTCGCGCGCCGGTGCCGGAAAGGTGCTTGAACTGAAATGCCGCATCGTGGGCGTGTGTCTAGGATATAGCCAGATGCTTACGGTCACGATAAAGAATAAGGACGGAAACGTCAGTTCCGTCACTTCCGATGTAACGGAAGAGCTGGAAAAGGTGAACACGGATAAGGAGCCCGTTGACCTGGAAGGCTCTGTATCAGTATCCCAGGACGGACGTTTCAGCGGAACGATAGACAACTGGGAGGTTGTTTCCGTAGGAGATGTGGAGGCGAAGTGAGAAGTTACAATTGATAATTGACGGAATTAAATTTATGAATATGAAAAACTTGAAAGCAAGTATGCTGGCGGTAACTGCCACTGCATTCCTTTTTGCAGGCTGTCAGAATGAAGGGATAAGCTATCCCCCCGATGAAGCACGTTTCAGCGCCACCATCGACGGGGCATCGCGTGCATACAACCAGGCTTGGGAAGCCAACGACGAGATAGGTGTCAGCTGTCAGACCGGTGAGGTGACTTATACCAACGTATGTTATTATACGGTTGCGGGCGACGGCAGTTTCTCCCCGAAAGAAGACAGCAAGAAGATTTATTATCAGACTGAAGAGGAGGTGACATTTACTGCCTGCTATCCGTGGAACGACCTTCAGGGCGGGAATACCCTTACGGCTGATACCTGGAAACAGGCTGAGCAGACAAAGTTTGATTTCCTGTGGGCGCAGGCAAAAGGCAGTAAGGCCAATCCGGATGTGTCATTCGTTTTTGCGCACAGAATGGCGAAATTGGTGCTGACCATCAAGTGTGGCAACGGTGTGAGCTATGACGAGGTGAAGGCTGCCGCATTGAGCCTAGAAGGCTTCAAGCACCTGGGCTCGTTCGATGTGACGACGGGGGTAGCAGCTGCTTCGGGCGAGAACAGTGCGAAATGGACGTTTGCGGGCAATTCTGCAGCAGAAAATAACGCTCCATACACTCAGGATGACGAATCATCCACTGTGGTCTATACACTGATAGGCTATCCACAGGTGTTGGAAGCGCCTGTCACCTTTACCGCACAGTTGCAGGGTGAGCAGAGTTTTACAGCCGGGCTTGATTTTACCAATGCCAATGCCATCAAAGACGGAAGTGCGGCCCGGAATGAATGGGTGGCCGGCAGACAATATAATATAGGTATAAAGCTGACCAAGACCGGCATCTCACTGGAAGGCTGCAAAATAGCCGCATGGGATGAAGAGAACAGTGAAGTGGATGCAGACATGCAATAACAATTACAGAAAAAGAGAACAATGAAAACATCAAGACATATATTCATGCTTTCTGCGGCGGTGCTGGCTTTAGCGGCCTGTACGCAGAACGATTGGACAGACAGCAGCGGACTGCCCGAAGGGAAATACCCTTTGGTGATAGAGGCCGGTGGACTGGAGTCCGTGGCAAGCCGTGCCACGGTGGACGGCAATTGGGAAGGAGTGACGGATGTGGCTCTACAAGTGGGTGCTGAAGTGAAGACATATACCGTGAGCGCAAGTGGTGCGAACAAGGAGAATGCCATGCTAAGCAGCACAGCTCCGTTTTACTGGACAAGCCGTGATAATATTACAGTCACCGCATGGTGGCCATATAATGCGGCTGATTTATCCATGCCGGAGGTGAAGGTGAAGGCTGACCAGAGTTCTTTGGAAAATTTCAAAAGCAGTGACTACATTTATGCCCATTCCGATGCGGTGGAATTTGAGCATCCTACCTTGGAATTCACTCACCGCACGGCAAGAATCACTGTTGCGCTTGTTTGCGGAACAGGGGTAACAAGCTTGGATGGAGCAGCAGTTAGTTTGAATGGTTTTAACACGGAACATGAGAATCCTGCATCCGTCACTCCGTATAAAGTGTCTGACGGATTCACTTACGATGCCCTTGTTGCTCCGCAGACCATTGCACAAGGTACAGCTTTTATCACTGTGACTTTGAATGGCACTACATACAGCTATGTACCCGATGCAGCCATAGAATTTGCGGCGGGCAGCCGTTATAATTATACCGTAAAAGTAAACGCCAAAGGATTGGAGCTTGAAGAAGTAAGTGGTGGAGCATGGAAAGATAGCAATGAGAGTGAGGATGTTACAAGTAGAGAAATTTTGGTTCGTTACACTGCTGATGATGTAAAGAAAGGTGATTACATTTATCAAGACGGTACGACCTCTGATGGTGGCCTGCGTTTGATTTATGCTGATGGAACAATGGTAACAACACCTGAAAAACCGCAACCGAAAAACGATGATGCAAATCCTGTGGTTGGCATCGTATTTTGGACGCCTTCGGAAACCACTCCTCAGACAGGCAGAAATACCCCAGCCAGGCTGACCGATGACTTGATTATGTCTGACGAACATCCGGACTGTACTCGTGGGCTTGCCGTGGCATTGACGGATGCTACCTATAACGGCAGTGAAATCATGCACTGGCAAGATTCGAAAGAATCGGTTGCAGATTTCCAAGGCAGCGATAATTTCAGTCATGGTAGTAAGAGGAATTTCAAGTCCATTGCTTCAGGAAAAGGCGCAGGAGAATTAATCAATTATATCCTCGGTTACCAGAATACGGTTGTGCTGCGTGCTTACAATACGTATTGCCAGACTAATGATAAGTCGGACTACATTGTCAAACCTGTAGCAGCTATAGACGATTTTAATGATACAAATCCTGCCCCCGATAACAGTACCGGCTGGTTCCTGCCCTCACCGAAAGAATTGCATATCCTCTGCTATAAGGATGTGGATGATATTGTGAATAATTCTGGCACTGCTACCCGGGATATAATCAATTCCTCCCTTACCGCCGTTGGTGGTGACGGTTTAAAGGATATGTTTTACTGGTCGAGTGGGGAGAACAGGGACAACACCGCGTGGAGCGTGGGCCTGGGCAATGGGAGCGTGAGCTACGGCAATAAGAACTACAACTACTACGTGAGGCTGGTCTTCGCTTTTTAATTATTCACCCCTTTAATTTATTTATCTAGTTGAACAATTGACAATGAAACGAAATATCCTACATATACTTTGGGCAGCGGCGGTGATTCCGCTTGCCCTTGCTTCCTGCCGGCAGGAGGTGGTTCCCGGTGAAACAGATGGCAGCGATGCGCAGCCCTTCCTTATCACCGTGACGGACGGAGGCTATGCCGCTGAAGCGACAGACGGTAGCCGTGCCACAGAGAACGGTTACACCACAACGTTTACTGCCGGCGACCGATGCGGGCTTTACATCGTGCGGGGCACCGAGATAGTTTATAACAATGTCTGCCTGACTGCCACTGACGGTACAGACGGAAGCCTCGTCTGGCAGGCTCCGGCAGGTACAGACCTTTATGGAGGAGTGGCAAACGAACGTTATTTCCTCTACTATCCGTATCAGGAAGATATGGAGGGGAATGTAACCGTTACAGATGTCACTACAGATGATGCTGCTTTCTTTGCCCCGCTTATCAGCGATTGGCAGCCGAAAGCGGACCAAAGCGATTATACCGACTATACCGCTTCCGACCTGATGACCGCTGCCGGTACGGTAACAGCTAATGCCGACGGCACACTCTCACTCTCTTTCCCCATGGCTCACCGCATGGCCATGGCGGTGATTGAAATGCCTGAGACGGTGTATAAATTCGAAGGTCAGGAACCTTATACAGTGTTTTCTGTTGTGCCAGAGTTTAGCGGGAATTACCGGCCTTGCTTGATGTCGGACGGCTCGTATCGCTTTCTTGTAAACCCCGTAGCACAAGGAGAGGGTGCGACGATCGCTGGAAGCTATGATGATGGGAACAGGGAGTTTACTATCACACCATCCATTACCACGGCTGGGAATTACAAAACGTATAAGGTGGATGGCGGTTACAAGGAGATTGAACATAACTTGCAGGCAGGCGACTTCTATCTGAAAGACGGTACATTGCTAAGTAAAGATACTCCATTGACGGATGAACAGAAGGCTGCCTGCGCAGGCATTGTGTTCTGGGTAGGTGATGCGACAGCTACCGACCCGGCATTGAAACGGGATTTCCCTCAATGTACGCATGGACTTGTGGTTTCCTTGAAAGAAACTACATCTGCATGGCAAAATAATTCTGCATCTACTACCATTCAGTCGTGGGCAGAAACCCAGAAGTTTTATACACAAGGTGGTTATTATGCTCTAAATAAGGATGTGGGCTTTGGTTATGACAGTCCGGGAAGTATTCAGGGGTATAACAATACCCAGATATTGAAGGCATACAATGAGACCTTTGCAGACAGCTATCCGGTGACTATTTTAAATAGCTTGGGTACAATCACGGAAGTCACCTTACCTGAAGATAAAACTTCCGGCTGGTACCTCCCTTCTCCAAAGGAGTTGGTCGAATTGTATCGTGCGAAGGAGGCTGTGAATCAGAGTTTGACTGCTTCTGGTAGTAATCCGCTTCTCCCTTCGCCGGATTTTCTGTACTACTGGTCGAGTGGGGAGCGCAGCTACCGCAACGCGTGGCACGTGCACCTGTACGATGGGGACGTGTACAGCAGCTTTAAGAGCAGCAACAACTACGTGAGGCTGGCCTTCGCTTTTTAACTAGTTATCCATTTACAAATTTATCCATTGAAATAATTCCTGCGTAAGCGGGTCGCAAAATGCGGGTGCCGGAGCTTCCCCAGACTTGCGGATGCGGAAAAGAAGAGCCTTTAAGCTGCGTGTAAATGCGGCTTAAAGGCTTTTAAGTATGTATAGAAAAACCTTGTTTTCACTTTGTACTTCACTCTGTTTGCACTATCTTTGTAAAAGACGTGCGACACCCACAAAATAGGCTTTGTCCGCTTTAAATTATTAATTTTTCATTATTAATTTTCCAATATGAAATACCCCATCGGAATACAGAGCTTCGACCGTATAATAGAGGACGGATTTGTTTATGTCGATAAGACTGATATGCTTTACAGCTTGGTGAAGGAAGGTTCAATATACTTCCTCAGCCGTCCGCGCCGTTTTGGCAAGAGTCTGCTGCTGTCTACGTTGAAAAACTATTTTCTTGGCCGGAAGGAGTTGTTCAAGGGCCTGAAGATGGAGGCGCTGGAGAAGGACTGGAAAGTGTATCCGGTGTTTCATATTGATTTTAATGGAGGGAACTTTACCCAGAAAGGTGTTCTGCAGCGTTGGATTGATGGGTATGTGTCTTCTTGGGAGCGTGAAATGGGAATAGAGGCAGACAAAAGTCTTCCCACCGGGTTGAGATTCATCGAACTGCTGAAAACGGCTTATGAGAAGTCTGGCCTGCGTGCCGTGGTGCTGGTGGATGAATACGACAAACCTATTCTTGACGTCCTGGACTATGACAAGGACCTGGAGGAAGAGCATCGTAACATTCTGAAAGGTTTTTATTCTACCTTCAAGGGGGCGGATGAATATCTTCAGTTTGTCTTCCTGACCGGTGTGACAAAGTTCTCGCAGGTGAGTGTGTTCAGTGGTTTCAACCAGCCTAAAGATATCAGCATGCACGCCAAGTATGAGACTCTTTGCGGTATATCGCAGGAGGAACTGGATGAAACTTTCCGTGAACCAATGGGAAAAATGGCAGAGGCGTACAAGTGCTCGTACGAGGAAATGAAGAATAGGCTGAAATTGCAGTATGACGGTTATCATTTCAGCAAGCAAATGACCGATGTGTATAATCCTTTCAGTTTGCTCAATGCGTTTGACGCAGGGGAAATAAATGATTACTGGTTCAAGAGCGGTACTCCTACCTATCTTATCCGCCTGTTGGCACATTCAGACGAGAATATGAACGAGATAACAGGGAAGTATTATTCTCCGGAAGAATTTATCGATTACAAGGCGAGTGTGGAACAGCCTTTGCCGATGATTTATCAGAGCGGTTATCTGACCATCAAGGAGTTTGACATGGAGGAAATGACATTCCTGCTTGATTTCCCCAACAACGAGGTGAAGCGCGGTTTCCTTACGATGGTGGCTTCCTCGTATTTTGGTGATAAAATGGAAACTGCCTCATGGATAAGAAAAGCGGTCTCACAGCTGAAAAAAGGGGAACTTGATGATTTCCGCACCGGTATGACTTCCTTCCTTGCCAGCATCCCCTATACTATGCGCCGTAAGGAGAACGAGCGTGAGAAGGAAAGGTATTTTCACTATACCTTCTATTTGATTATGCGCCTGATAAGTGTTTACACAGTCTATACTGAGAAAGTCCAGAGCCACGGTCGGGTAGATTGCATCGTGGAGACTCCCAATTATGTGTATATCTTTGAGTTCAAGCTTGACGGTACAGCAGATGAGGCTCTGCGTCAGATAGAGGAAAAGGGGTATGCTCGTGAATATGAGTCTGACAACCGTAAACTGTATAAGATAGGTGCGGTGTTCTCTTCTGAAACGGGAACAATAGAGGAGTGGATAGTCGGATGAAACAGACTTATCCACTTTGACTCTTTAAAGCTTGCTTAAGAAACGTTCCCTGTCTACAATGTAGCGGATGTGAGTACCTTCTCCCACCAGCCCTTTGCTGTCGGACGCACTAACTTTGAAGGTCAGTTTCCGGCCTTCTATTTCTGTGAGTTCCGCGGTAGCTGTCACTTCTTCGTTCAGACCGGAGGGCTTGAGGTGCGAGGTCTGTATCATGGCACCCACGGTGGTAGAGCCTTCCGGAAGTACGGGTTTTACGGCATTCATGGCAGCGTTTTCCATTAAAGCTACCAGTGCGGGAGTAGCAAACACTTCCATGTCTCCTGAGCCGAGTGCTAAGGCGGTGTTGGTGGAATTTACCTGTACGGTGCTGCTGTATGTAAGTCCTGTTTCCATTGTTTTTTTATTTAGAAGTTATAATTTCATTTTTCTCATTGGGTTGAAAATCGGTTCCGGCCGGACGCTGGAAGATATGCAGGCCGAATTCCGGTATCATGGCTATCAGGTGGTCAAAGATTTCTCCTTGCAAGGTTTCGTAAGGAATCCAGTCGGGGGTGTTCGAGAAACAGTAGATTTCTACGGGGATACCTTCGGTGGTGGGCTGCAACTGGCGGACCATCTGCATCAGGTTGTGATTCACTTCAGGATGGTTGCTGATGTATTTGAGGGCATACTCGCGGAACACATGCAGGTTGACAGGTGGTTCATTTCCTTCGGTTGGAGCAGTTATCCATCCTTTTTGTACGAATCGGTTCACTTCTTCCGGTGTACAGAAATGCACGGTAGTCATGTCAATAAACAGCGAGCGTTTGATGCGGCGGCCTCCACACTCGCGCATGCCTCTCCAGTTTTGGAAGGAATCGCTGACCAGTGCGTAGGGAGGAATGGTGGTGATGGTCTTGTCGAAGTTCTGTACTTTTACGGTAGTCAGTGACACTTCAATCACGTAACCGTCGGCACCGTATTTGGTCATGGTAATCCAGTCGCCCGGGCGAAGCATGTCGTTGGCCGAAAGCTGCACGCCGGCCACTAATCCTAGAATACTGTCCTTGAAAATCAACATCAGAATGGCGGCTGAGGCACCGAGTCCGGTCAGGATGGCAGTGGCGTTACGGTCAATCAGGACGCTGATGATGAGAATGATACCTACTCCTATAGATATCAGGTTTATCATCTGGTAAATACCTTTGAGCGGACGGTTTTTTAACGCTTCATGCTCGCTGGATATTTCATAGAGGGAGTCAAGGAAGCATTTAATCAGCATGAGGGCCGTGATGATGAGATAAATCAGACAGATTTTCAATAAGATTTGAAGCAGATAGGCTGATTTGTCATCAAAGGCAAAAGGGAGCAGGATGTACCAGGTGATAGGTGGAATCATCCGGCAGGAGGCTTTCATCATTTGGTCATTGAACAGATAGTCGTCCCACGTGGCTTTGGTGCGGGCCGTAATCTTTCGTACGGCTGGCATGATGAGGTGGCGAAAGATTAGTGTAGTAAGATAAGATACCAGTAAAATGGCTAAAATGAGTACAACTTGTGTGGTCCAGCTCAAATCAGATTTCTCAATTCCTATTTGCTGGAGAAGTTGCGCAGTTTCCTGATTCATTGTATTCATATTTTATAAAAGTCTTTTTCGGGAGTCAAAGATAAACAAGTTCTTAGAGTTTGCAAAACTTGTGTATCTTGTTTATCTTTACCGTATGAAGTATTGGTTAAGTATTTTTTTCGTGTTATTGGGATGCCTCTTTTCTTCCTGCATCCGTGAAGAAGTCTCGGCTGGCCACGATAGGGTAGAGCCGGGCGATGTGTTGCCGGACTTTTCGGTGGTATTAAATGATGGTTCGGAACTGAGTACACAGTCTCTTAAGGGGAAGGTGGCAGTATTGATTTTCTTTCATACGGAGTGCCCGGACTGTCAGAAAGAATTGCCGGTTATCCAGCAGTTATATGAAGAATATGCTACGAGTGAAGAGGTGGCTATCTATGCCATCAGTCGGGAGGAAGGTGAAGAGGAGGTGGCAGATTACTGGGAGAGAAACTCGCTGACTATTCCTTATTCGGCACAGGATGACCGACGGGTATATGAGTTGTTTTCTACCAGCGGAATCCCCCGGGTGTATGTTTGCAGGCGGGACGGAACTATCGTTTCCATGTATTCTGACAATCCTATTGCCACTTATTCACAGTTGAGTGAAGATGTCGAGAATACGCTTAATTTTTCTTCATATCTTTTTGCGGAACAAATGCTTTCATTAAATTTGCCGACAAGAATTTACTAATACCAAAATAAAGAATCTAATGAGTTTGAAAATTGTAGTATTGGCTAAACAAGTTCCCGATACACGCTGTGTGGGAAAAGATGCCATGAATGCTGACGGTACAATTAACCGTGCAGCACTTCCGGCGATTTTTAATCCGGAAGACTTGAATGCCTTGGAACAGGCACTCAGACTGAAAGACACACATCCTGGTTCTACTGTAACTATCCTGACAATGGGTCCGGGTCGTGCCGCTGAAATTATCCGCGAAGGATTATACAGAGGAGCAGACAACGGTTATCTGCTGACAGACCGTGCTTTTGCCGGAGCAGATACGCTGGCTACTTCGTATGCGCTGGCAACAGCTATCCGCAAGATTGGTGAATATGACATCATTGTGGGTGGACGTCAGGCTATCGATGGTGATACCGCACAGGTGGGTCCGCAGGTAGCAGAAAAATTAGGCTTGCCTCAGGTGACTTACGTAGAAGAAATTCAGGAGGTAAAAGACGGACGTATCCGTGTGAAACGCCATATCGACGGAGGTGTGGAAACTGTAGAAGGTCCGCTTCCGATTGTATTGACTGTAAACGGTAGTGCAGCTCCTTGCCGTCCGCGCAATGCGAAACTGGTACAGAAGTACAAACGTGCACTGGGTGGTCAGGAAAAGGCTGCCATTACCAAAGACGGAGCTGAACTGCCTTATGCTTCTTTGTATGAAAGCCGTCCTTATCTGAATATCACAGAATGGAGTGTAGCCGATGTAAACGGTGATACGAAACAATGCGGTCTGTCGGGTTCTCCGACTAAGGTAAAGAAGATTGAGAACATCATCTTCCAGGCAAAGGAAAGCAAGACGCTTACCGGCAGCGATGCAGATGTAGAAAACTTGATTGTTGAACTGTTGGCTAACCATACTATCGGATAAAGACTATGAATAACGTATTTGTATATTGTGAGATGGAAGGCAAGCACGTTGCCGATGTCAGTCTCGAACTTTTAACCAAAGGTCGTAAGTTGGCCACTCAGCTGGGATGCCAGCTGGAAACTATCTGTGCCGGTACAGACCTTGCAGATGTAGAAAAACAAGTTTTGCCATACGGAGTAGACCGTGTACATGTGTTCGATGCTCCGGGCTTGTTCCCTTATACTTCACTTCCTCATACTTCTATTCTTGTCAACTTGTTCAAGGAAGAAAAACCGCAGATTTGTTTGATGGGTGCTACCGTAATTGGTCGTGACCTGGGTCCGCGTGTGTCTTCTGCATTGACAAGTGGTCTGACTGCCGACTGTACGCAGCTGGAAATCGGTAACCATGAAGACAAGAAAAACGGTATCACTTACGAAAATCTGTTGTATCAGATTCGTCCGGCTTTCGGCGGTAACATCGTGGCTACCATCGTCAATCCGGAACATCGTCCGCAGATGGCTACCGTACGTGAAGGTGTAATGAAGAAAGAAATCGTAGATGCCAATTATCAGGGTGAAGTGATTCGTCACGACGTAGCGAAATACGTGCCTGAAACTGATTACGTAGTGAAAGTAATCGACCGTCACGTAGAAAAGGCTAAACACAACCTGAAAGGTGCTCCGATTGTAATTGCCGGTGGTTACGGTATGGGGAGCAAGGAAGGTTTCGATATGTTGTTCGAACTGGCTAAGGAACTTCATGCAGAAGTGGGTGCCAGCCGTGCAGCAGTAGATGCCGGTTTCTGCGACCATGACCGTCAGATTGGTCAGACAGGTGTGACCGTACATCCTAAACTGTACATCGCTTGTGGTATTTCCGGACAGATTCAGCACATTGCCGGTATGCAGGATGCAGGTATCATCATTTCTGTGAACAACGATGAAAATGCACCTATCAATGCAATTGCCGATTATGTCATCAACGGCACAGTGGAAGAGGTTATTCCGAAAATGATTAAGTATTACAAAAAGAACAGTAAATAATGGCAAACTTTTATACAGAACATCCGGAACTCAAGTTTCACTTGAATAACCCGATGATGGAGCGTATCTGTCAGTTGAAAGAACGCGATTACAGAGAT
>ERZ779737.2572-NODE-2572-length-11738-cov-27.231533_pt1 | contig 11738 bp, 10 predicted proteins | sample MGYA00511889_ERZ779737 | MGnify/ENA primary metagenome ERZ779737 (study PRJEB29588, sample SAMEA2163575) | human gut metagenome | biome: human gut; feature: human-associated habitat; material: faeces | place: Denmark | collected 2008/2010 ...
CCCGTCTGTCGATACCGTTCTTTCTGTCAAGGACTCTCTCCCCGGTCAGGCGGTCGTCCGCATATCCATTTTGGTGCTTAAGTTAATACTTAATTAAAAATTATATATCTTTTGGCATTGCATAATTAAACATTTTTTCCATTCTGCTCTCTACCCTATCATTCCACACATTACGATCTTGCCAACGTCCCACATACATTAGCTGATTATTCTTTGCAATAATAGTTATTCCTGCATCGCCCGCCCATTCACAGTCGCCGCCTAAATTTATAACTGGAATATTTTCATCATCTACACTGCATTTATGAAATCTATAAACACCAATTTTCACATATTTTAATATAGAAACTGGATCGACTTCATAATTTCTTAAAATATCTGGTGAAAGTTCCTCACATAAATCAGGGTATAATTTTTTATAGCTTTCATAATATCTTTTTAAAGCTGCACATATATCAAATAAAAATTCTTGTTTAATACTATTAAAATATTCAATATTTTTTTCAATATATTCTAGAGAAATGTCTCTATCAAACAACACTTCTATGTCATATTTAAAAATACTTGAATAAAATGTCCCTACCATAAACCCTAAGTCATTCTCTCTCAAATCTTTTATCATTATTCCAATCCTCCTGTATTTTATTTATTTTTTCCAATTATAATACCAACCCGTTTGGTTTGGATTAAACAATTCAAATAATAAATTTATTTCTCCAACACCTCCCATATGTCCAAAGTAATCGTTGATTGCACTCGGAATTAATTGCATCGTTATCATGTCATTGCATTCATGCCATGTGTAATTCATTCCCCTATCCCTACTAATTTCTGCCAATGTATGACCTTGACCAGCCAATTCATCAGCGTGAGAGAAGTTATAGCTTCTTCCACTTTCACCACCATGCATATTAAACAATTGTATTTCTACTTCTGCAAACTTTGAAAAATCTGGAATTCCATCTTTATATGTAATTCCTTCCAAGCCTTTTTGTCTTAAAAGTACTTGTATATCAGGATCTGTAGGAATAAACATACTTTCCCCTCTCTGTCCTGTCCATGTTCCTAATGCAGATTTTTCACCCGGAGTTGCCGAAATACGTTTATGATATTGCACTTCCTCATATGTATCTAATTGTGATGCTGTTTTTCCATTTAAACATAAGACATGTCCACTCGGGTCATAATATATCACCGGGTTATTTGCACAATACGCATACAGATTCAGTCCATCCCTACGGAAGGTATCCTCCTGTAGGAATCGTCCGATAGCAGGATTATAGAATCTCGCCCTTAGATAATACTGCCCCGCAGCGCCATCATACATCTGCCCGGTATAAGTCACCCGGTTAGGTATATCCCCCATCTCTTTCAGAATGTTCCCAAAGGCATCGTAGCGGTAGGTTTTCTGAATTTCTTGGTTATGATCCAGAAGGAGCAGGGTACTCCCCATTTCATCCTGGACAAAATAATTTCTCTCCCTTCCGTTTCTGCTCTGGAAAATCGGCTGATATCCCCTTGCATAGCTGATTTTCTCTTCTGCACTACTTTCCTCTACCAGCTCTCCCCTGTCAAACAGAAAACGAATGATTTTTCCATTCTCTTCTGTTTCATAACGCAAACCCTCGCCGTCATACCAATTCATCTGCTGCAGTTTTTCTGTTACTCCATCTGCTTTTTTCGCAATGACGCCCACCTGACGGTTTGCAACATCATAGTTGTACTGCTTCCGATTCCCTTTTCCCTGTTTCTCCAGCAGGTTTCCCTGTCTGTCATAAAGGTACCTGAACGTGTCCGCTCCTCTTTGAAGACAGGTGAGCTGATTCTTTACATTGTAATAATAAATTTCCGTACCCTGCGCAGTTTCCTTTTTCAGGCGGTTTCCTGCCAAATCATAAGCATATTTCTCCTCTTCCCCGTCCTGCACCGCACTGATAAGGCGGTTCATACAGTCGTATGCATATTCGTTTTGGTAAGTTTCGCCGCTCTTCTTGATACAGTTGCCATTCCCGTCATAAACATAGTCAAAATTCAGCAGCACTTGCCCCTGTCCGGTCAACGTTACCAGACTGGACAATTCCCCGTCCTCCCGATAGCTGTATTCCGTCTCCACACCGTTTCCATATCGGAGGTTTCGGATCTGTCCGGCTCCGGTGTAATCATATTCTGCCAGCACATCTTCCTTGTCTCCAGACACCCGTTTCAAGCGGTTCAGCATATCATAAGAATAGTATATAACATTTCCCGTACTGTCAGCAAGACTGCTCAGGTTACGGCAGGGCTTTCTTCTGTGATCAGCTGGTTCTTCTCATTATAGAGATAACGGACTTCTCCCTATGCATCCGTCTTCCGGATTCTGTTCCCGGCTTTGTCATAGGCACAGCAAACAGAAGCGCCGTTCCGCCGCTCTTCCAGAAGCTGTCCCCGGACATCATAAGCATAGGAGAGATCCAACGCATTATTCCCTGTGGTGATTTCGGAAGTGATGCCGCCCAGAGCTGCCTGTGTACCTGCCTTCGCTGTGCGGTTTCCGTTGCCGTCATACCGGTATGCAAAGGAGAGCAGGACATTTTCTCCTGCCTTGGTTTCCAGTGTGCGGATGTTACCGTCACCATCGTAGGTATAGGCGGTCTTCACGCCATTGCCGTAACGGATATCGCAGATGCGGTTCAGGGCATCATAGCCGTAGCGCACTTCCAGTCCGTCATCATTAAAGATGCGGCTTCGTCTGCCCAGAATGTCATACTCATACCGGGTGCTGACTCCTGCGGGATCCCTGATCTCCGTGATCTGCCCTGCCCTGTCATGGGTATAGGAAACTAAGCGTTTCCCGTTGGAACGCTTCTCTTTCAGGTTGCCATGTGCATCGTAGATGTATTCATAGGACTTTCCATCGCAGACGGCACGGGTCACCCGGCCCAGGCTGTCATAGTGCCAGGTGCTGATATTGGTATGTTTTCCTTCTGCATCGGACGCCTTCTCATACACAGGCTGACCGAATACGTTGCAGGCACGCTGCAGCTGTCTTCCATCCCTGTCGATATGCAGGGACAGGTTGCCCTCCTCGTCATACCGGAAGGTCTCTGTGAATCCCAGCTGATCAATTCTCTCGCTGATCTTGCCGAGACTGTTGTAGCGGTACTGCACCGCATTACCGTTACCGTCTATAGTCCTGCTGACCTGCCCTGCCGGAGTGTATTCATAGCCTTCCTTCACCCCGTCCGCAGTTCCTGCGATCTGGCCTCTGGCATTGTACTGGTATACTGCACGTTAGAAGAAGTTTTATACCGTTTATGCACCTAAAATACATTTAAATAAAATAACAACATAAGACGCTATTTTCAAAAGATTTTATCATTTGTCACTATAGGCAATATCCACACATATGCATCGTTAATTATTCCTCTATTTCCTTCATTGCTAGATCCACAATTTCATCAATAGTTGCATTTGAAGGTAATCCTACTAACTCAGGGTAAAATAATAAATCACTGCCCCCTGAATGATTTATATTTTTTTCAAATTTTAATACTAGTATAATATCTTTTAAATAACCGGACTATATTTAACTTTCATGGTACAATGCATATATCAACTGATGGAGGCGTTGTACTTATGGGAAGAAAATCAAGTATTATCAATTTAACTGCAGAAGACCGTGAATACCTCGAAATGCAAACACGTGCCCGCACAATTCAGGCTCAGACTGTAAGCCGAGCCCGCATCCTGCTATTGAAAGCAGATGGTTGCTCCATTGATGACATTGCCGATAAAGTTGGAATCAACCGTAAGAGCGTCATGCTTTGCTTAAACAAATATGCAGAAGGCGGTGTGGAAAACGCTCTCTTTGACGCACCAGGCCGTGGTCGCAATGCCGAAATCACGGACGATGAGAAAGCTTGGATCATCAATATCGCCTGTCAGAAACCAATTGATTTTGGTTATGCCGCAGAGACCTGGACCTATGCCAAGCTAACGTCACATATCAATAAAAACGCAGAAGCAGCTGGCTATACAAGGCTTTCCACCATTCACAAAAGCACAGTTCATAGCATTTTGGACGAAGCTGAAATCAAGCCTTTTCGAATCAAATATTACTGCGAAAACCGGGATCCTGATTTTGACAGCAAGATGCATGATGTTTTGTTAGTGTATAAGCAGCTTTCAATGCAGTTCGATGAAGATGGGCATCTCATTCCATGGGCAGAAGACAAAGAATTTGTCCATGTGCTTTCCTATGATGAGAAGCCTGGAATACAGGCAACTGCCACAACTTCGGAAGACCTTCTTCCGGATGAGCGCCACAGTACGATCAGCAGAGACTATGAGTATAAGCGTCTTGGGACGTTGTCATTGCTGGCAGGAATCGACTTACAGACCGGAGAGGCCATCCCACTGGTTAACGAGACCCACAACAGCAAGGACTATATCGAATTTCTGAAAATACTCGACAGCAAGTATCCAGAGGGTGACAAGATTCGTATAGTGCTCGATAATCTGAAAGTTCACACATCCGAAGAAACAAGGAAGTACCTTGCTACGGTGCCGGGGAGATTTGAGTTTGTATTTACGCCAAAGCATGGATCCTGGCTGAATATGTTTGAAGGTTTCTTCGGCAAAATGACAAAACAGATGCTCCGGGGAATACGTGTTAAGTCAAAGGCAGAGCTAGTGGATCGCATTTATCTGTATTTTGCTGAGGTCAACGCAGAGCCAGTGGTATTTCACTGGAAATACAATCTTGATGATATCGATGTATCCGAGGAGATTATCGTTGATACTCTGTTGTGTAAAAAGTCCAGTTAATTAGCGAACGTTATACTAGAGACATAATTTAAAACAATTCTTTCAGTTGTGAATCTAGCTGTTTTGCATAAAAGTAATTATCTTTTGCATCCATACAATTGTCATAAAATAGTGCTACTATTTGTTCATCATTTGGTTGACAAATCACACATTTTGTATTACCTTGTGTCCAAATTCTAGGTAATAGTTGTCCACTCAAACTTTTCATTAAATTTTCTACACTGTTAAAAAGAATTAACTGCTCAAACAAGTCATATGATTCGAGTTCAACATCTTTTTTAATTATATCAAATCTTTGGTTCCCTAAATCAGCTTTAGCTAAGATTGCAATATCATTCTTCTCAATAAAGTCACTAATATTCATTTTTATATCCATTCCTTTCGCTTCGCTCAGGCACAAAACGTTATGAAAACGGTTGCCTGAGTCTACTTTTCTTTTATAATTCTTCTTATAGGGATCTCGGTACACTACAAATCACGGGGAGGTGAGTGGGCTGTCCGGCTTGCCGGATGACCGTATCTTTATATGTGTAGTCCGCCTTTTCAAACACAAATAAGTGTGACTCTGAGCACGTAATCTTATCTTTGTTTAAACATTCTCGTTTATGGCTTAGGCGTTCAGTCAATGCCGTCTTTCCCTATAATTCTCTGAACCTCACGGTTCTGAAAGGAGTCCCTATGGCTTTAAAAATCGTGTACAAAATATGCTGTGGTATTGATGTCCACAAGACTTTTGTAGTTGCCTGTGTCGCTTCTACCAGCGACAAAGGCATCACTTCTTACGAGAGCCACCGGTTTTCGACCTACACGAGCGGTCTGAAAACTCTGTTACAATGGCTAATCGACCGGAATTGCAAGGATGTCTGTATGGAATCTACCAGTAAATACTGGATCCCTGTTTATAACATCCTCGAAAAGGGTTGTTCGATTGTCCTTGCTCATCCCAAATATGTTAAGGCTATCCGTGGAAAGAAAACTGACAAGAAAGATGCCAAATGGATTGCTGACCTGTTTAAGCATGATCTTGTTGCCGGTAGCTTTATGCCCCCTTCTGACATCCGCCAGCTTCGTGACCTTATGCGCTACCGTTTCAAACTGACCTGCTTTAAATCAAGCGAAAAGAATCGTTTGCAGAACTGTCTCACGGTTTCCAATATCCAGTTGGGAAACGTTGTCTCGGACACCTTCGGCAAATCTGCTCAGGCGATACTGGATAAGCTTTTGGAAAATCCCGCAGATACTTCTTTTGACCTTGAGCCTCTTGTTTACAAAAGTTTGAAGAAAAAACTTCCAGAGCTCCGTGATGCCATTGACGGCTTTATTACTCCTGAGCAGGCCGGCAAACTCAAGATCATCAAAGATCATTATGATAACCTTGAATCCCGGAAAGCAGAGCTTGAAGAACTCATTCTTGCGCTCGCCGCTCCCTATCAGCAGGAACTTACCATTCTTCAAACCGCTCCTGGCATCAGCAGTAACTTCACTGCCATCGGAATCATTTCCGAAATCGGTACCAACATGGAGGCTTTTCCTTCGGCGAAACACTTATGTTCATGGGCTGGTCTTACCCCAACCAACAATGAAAGCGCAGGGAAGAAAAAATCTGTCCGGGTTTCCAAGGCCGGATGCTACATCAAACCGCTTTTAGTCCAGTGTGCTAACGCTGTTGTTAAAAGCACAAAGCATCCAGAAATGCGTAACCGCTATCTCCGTCTCAAGAAGCGTCGCGGTCACAAGAAAGCAATCATTACGATAGCAAGAATGCTTCTTACCGCATTATACCACATGTTGAAAAACGGAGAAAACTATAATCCGGAACTTTACCAGAAAACTGATCTTCCTCCAGTGGATCGTGAAATCACCATAGAACAGGCTCTTATGTTGATTCGAAATCAAGGTTATAAAATCAAGTCAGCAACTACATAGCCTTAACATTTCTAATATTCAATTTTTAAAGCGACCACCGTAAGATGGTTTATTTGTTATGCTCCCAGGTTCATGGATATCCTCTACTTCTCATTTTCAATCTTCCTCCTAAAATCCAGGGTCAATCCATACTCCTGGTTCAACTTCTATCAACCTATTTCCTTTATCTATCCAATGCTGTGTAATTTCATTAGCTCTTAATACATTTCCACTACGCTCACTATTAAAAATTGATTTTGCAGGATGTCTACTTGGCGAACCCGCTGTATGCTGATTTCCGCTAGGATGACCTGGACCTGGAAGTTCATCTATCACACCTCCATCCCTTACAGGTATTTGATGCCTGTGATGTGGAGCCAGTTTCGTCCCTGCTGAATTTCCAGCAAGAAACGCATCTCGTTGAGCTAATGTGTACGGTCCTGCTTCTGTAATCGGTTTTGCAGAAAAGCTCGGGTCTCTTGGACTCATTATATGTCCATCTGGAACTTTTACTTCTTGACCTTTCCAATTCTTAACAGAGTCACTACCACTCTCAATATTAGTCAGAAAATCTGCTGTAGTATCATATTTTCCACTTGACTTCCCATAGCTGGTCTCATCAACACTTTCACTAATTTTCCCCTGTGGTGGACAAGCTTTACCTGTTGACGTACTTGCATACCCACTCGGATCATCATACACCACCGGATTATTCCCGCAGTACGCATACAGATTCAGTCCATCCCCCTGATAGACATCCTCCTGCATGAACCGCCCGGCAACCGGATTATAATACCTCGCCCGTAAATAATACTGTCCCGTTACATCATCATACTGTTGTCCCGTATAGCGGATGCGGTTATTCAGCTGTTCTGTGGTCTCAAGGGGTATGCCAAAGGCATCATACTGATAGCTGTTCCGGATTTCTCCCTGTCCATCAGTAACAAATACCGTACTGAGCTGTTCGTCCCTGTGGTAGTAGGACAGTTCCTGTCCTCTGCGGAACGCTTCCATCCCTGCCCCGAGATGATAACTGGTGCCCTGCTCTTCTCTTCCCTCCTCCTGCAGAAGCTCTCCATTGTGGTATACAAAGCTGGTTCTCCTGCCGTTTTCCAGCAGTTCAAAACGCAGGCCTTCCGCATCATAGCGGTTCTCCTGCACGCTGCCGGTTTCGGTTTCCACCCTTGTCTGCTGGTGGCGGCTGTTATAGGAGAACAGGCGGATCCCGGCTGCATTTTTCTCCTCTATTATACCGCCCTGACGGTCATAAGAAAACTGTTTTCTATCGGCAGGGCTTTCTTCTGCGGTAAGCTGGTTCTTCGCATTATAAAGATAACGAATTTCTCCCTGCCCATCCGTCTTCCGGATTCTGTTTCCGGCTTTGTCATAGGCATAGCAAACAGAAGTGCCGTTCCGCCGCTCTTCCAGAAGCTGTCCCCGGACATCATAAGCATAGGAGATATCCAACGCATTATTCCCTACGGTGATTTCGGAAGTAATGCCGCCAAGAGTTACACCTGCCTTCGCTGTGCGGTTACCGTTGCCGTCATACCGGTATGCAAAGGAGAGCAGGACATCTTCTCCCGCCTTGGTTTCCAGTGTGCGGACATTTCCGTCCCCGTCATAGGTATAGGCGGTTTCCACACCGTTAGTGTTCCTTTCAAATCCGGTCTATTACGATGTATATTCGCATTTGTCTTATTTGCAAGATTACGAGCATCTGTATACTCCGTACCTTCCAGTATTCTAAATGGTCCGTCTGGTTTAGGTACATCTGGATAACCAGTCCAATCATCTATAAAGAATTCATCTATCTTGACAGTCTCTCTACCACTCTCAAGCGCATCTCCCACATTCCTTAAATCCCATACATCCTCATATTCAACTTTCCGGGATACCAGCAATGCATCTGCCTTTTCCACTCCTGCCAGCTCGGCACCTGTCAATCCTTCTCTGCTTCCATTCTCCAGAAAATCCAAATATCTTTTTGCATCCTCCGGTGACATCATATCGGCAAATGATTCGTATATTGTCCCGCTTTCCTTTAACAGCTTTTCTCCTGATGTCACTGCTTCGGCTGTCTCATCCGAATACCTGAACACTTTTACCCCGTGCAGCCATGCTCCTGCCTCATCTGCATGCTTTGCCAGCACACCGGCACCATCTGTACTTCTCGCCACCACACTGACTTTATCTGCATTTTTGAACAGTGTTCCTATTTCGTCCGAGTATTTTAATGCACCGATCACCGGTATTACCCCGATAAGATCAAGCGCAAGCATGGCGATCATATCCCATTTTATCTCATCTGCCTGGGCAAGATTCCTTACATCCGCGATGATATCCCGGATATCACATGGCAGATCCAGATCAAAAATTCCAAGGACAATCTGCACACCCACTCCAAGTACTGTCACTTCATCTGTAAAATTACCCAGGACAACACATTCGGCACTCCGTATCAGATAATCTTCCGCTTTGTCCAGCATTTTTTTATACCAGACAGTCTCTATCTCATACAGTTCTGCCTCATAATCCGACTGTTCCTGCTCGTGGGTATCCTTGGCATTCTGATAGCCGGTATTGATCCCCTCCAGTTTTTCGCGGTATTTATCCGCGGATAACCTCAGTTTTTCCGGCTGCAGCATGGCACATACAGCCTCAAATTTTTTCCCGTATTCTCCAAGCAGGCTGCAGTATCCTTCTATCTGTGCCGCATAGTTTGCATCCACTTCCCCTGCTTTTTCTACTATAGCATCAAACTTCTTTGTTGTCACATCATGTTTGTCAAACATATGTAAATGGTAACTGTTAATGTCATTGATATAATCCCCGATTTCCAGTTCTTCCATAAAAAAATCTTCTGCAAAGTCAAATACTTTCCACTGCTCTTCTTCATCCACGTTCACACGGATGGTCTCATACAGTTCCTGTACTGTTTTCTGCGAAAAATCCCTCACCATCCCAGATCACTCCATTTCTCCGTCACAGCTTCTGCTTTTATGCTCTCTGCTCCGTAAATATCTGCCTCCAGTGTTCCATCCCTGATCCTGCCAAGTATTTCCCCCACATTTCCATACAATTCCCTCAGATCATCTCCCAGCTTGTTGACTTCCTCATTATATAGTACCAGTCCATCCTCCGCCTTTCCTGCGCCTGATACTTCCAGTCTGGCATTGCCTCCGTCCGTTTCGCTGCCTGCCATAAGCTTGTTCAACGATTCCATATAGATATCCAGCATTTCCGGATCAATCTTTATTCCCGCCATTGCTCCCTCCTCTTTTAGTAAACATATGGATGGAGCATCTTCAATAGAAAACCTGCATCAGAATCAAGATTTCTGACTCAACAATTTCCAAAACCATCTGAACACTTTTTCTATGTAAGCTGACAAAAAATCAGACTTCGGGCACGATATTTGCAAGAAGCAGACCGATATCAGCAGTCTGGAAAAGATTTTGAAAATTATCATAGAAAAAACGCATTGTCTCCACAGCACAAAGTGCTATGAAACCCGTTTACTAGTTCAAATATATTTCTACATCTTTGAAGAAACAATATTCAGTTTTGATTTTGGATGTCCTTAAGTGCACCCAAATGGAAAATTTCGCCCTAGGGTCTTCAAATTAATCTACATGGATTACATCACCTTCGGTGAGAGCCATTCCGATTAATTTAAAGACCAAAATAATTTTGTGGTGGATGTCCTTATGTGGAGACATAATTTAAAATTTGCTTTTAACAACAATCAGTAGATTTGGAAGAATTCAGAAAGCAATATTTTGTAAATTTAAGAGCCAGCATATCAAGATAGCTGGCTCTTAAATTTACACGATTTTTTTCTCTCTAAAATGAGCAATCTAGAATAATCTCCAAACTTCGGAAAATCCTCCCAATTACAAGATACATCAACTACTGCTTCTCTCTCTTCTATTTCTCCGCTTAGCAAATCCCTCTTTTCCATATACAACTCACCATTTTGTTTAAAACCAAAAACCATTAACTCGATTTCTTTTTCCGCCTCATAACTATGATAATATGCTGCATTTAAAAAAAGCTTATCGTTTTCTTTGTGAAAAGCATATGTAATATAATTTACCTCATTATCATTCATAAAATGAACAAACACGTCGTTCTTTGCCATTTCCACTACATAGCTTACCATATCATTCTGTTTCAAAACAACAGTATAGTCTTCACCACTTAAATGATTGTTTCTTGCTGTTTCTTCATTAAAAATTTCAATGGGTTTCTTTCTTGGAAACCACCATTTCTTACAATAAATTATTTCCATTAATTATATTCCTTTCCATTAACATCCCTAATTATTATTCCTTTATTATTCGCATAATCAATCACACTTTGAGGAATCGGTCCCTTTTGTTCTGGAATTTCCAAATTCAAGTTTCCTGTCATTGTTTTTCCTCTTAACACTTTTGGGTTAAATGGACTATCAGTAATTATCGCACCAGATGGATACTTCTTTTGCAATTCATTCAAATACCCTATTCCTGTACTTTCTTTAACACTTGCAAGTTGAGTAAATTTCCGAGAAACAATTTCTGACCCAGGGATATATGAATCTACAACATAGTTCTTTCCATCACCATATACTTCTACTTCATTATATGGATACCTCGGTCTATTCTCCTTATTAAAACTATTACCAGCTTCAAACCTTGCTTTAAGCCAATCTGGTAATCCATTTGAAGTTTTACCACTCTCAGCTCCATTATTTGCGGGATAATATGGTACCAATTCCGTACAATTACTACTTGACTTCCCATAGCTGGTCTCATCAACACTTTCACTAATTTTCCCCTGTGGTGGACAAGCTTTACCTGTTGACGTACTTGCATACCCACTCGGATCATCATACACCACCGGATTATTCCCGCAGTACGCATACAGATTCAGTCCATCCCCCTGATAGACATCCTCCTGCATGAACCGCCCGGCAACCGGATTATAATACCTCGCCCGTAAATAATACTGTCCCGTTACATCATCATACTGTTGTCCCGTAT
>ERZ779737.2573-NODE-2573-length-11734-cov-2.544139_pt1 | contig 11734 bp, 26 predicted proteins | sample MGYA00511889_ERZ779737 | MGnify/ENA primary metagenome ERZ779737 (study PRJEB29588, sample SAMEA2163575) | human gut metagenome | biome: human gut; feature: human-associated habitat; material: faeces | place: Denmark | collected 2008/2010 ...
TCCGGCAAGCTTTCTCCCGTCAACCCTGATGTTTTTCCTTTGGCAGACAATCCCCCGCAATTGCTCCGCAAACGCTCGAGATTGCGGAGAATGTAATTTAATTATTTCCTGTTTCCTGTTTCCGTTTCCTGTTTCCGTTTCAAGAAAGGATTGACCACTTTGACCAACTTTGACCTCTTTTTGACCTAAGCTGTTGTTTTTTTGACCGTCTTTGACCTCAATATTATTCTGTTTGTCCTTACTGTGCTGGTTTTGTCCTGCCGGATTATGATTGCCCCCTCTTTTTTCTTCTTTGTCCAAACTCGGCTTAATTGCAATTATCAAACTTTTTATAACGGGGTCTTCCGGTTCCTCGTCATCAAAAACATAGGCGGTTAATGCGTCATAAAATTTCAACCTCAAATCATCCGGCAAAGTGTCAGCAATCTTTTTGAAGTTTTCAAAAAACAAAAAACGGTCTTTCATCTCAATTTCTCCCCTATCATTCTTGGAAAATTTACCGTAACTGTGTTGCCCAGCGCTTTATATCTGGCGCTGTCGGACATCTTTCTGCCGTCTGCGCCGTATTCAGTCCATCCATCTGGAAATCCTTGAAGACGCTCGCACTCCAAAGGAGTAAGTTTACGAATATCAACACCGTTAAAAATGCCGTGCTGATCTTGCGTGGTTAACGTAAAAGAGGGATCTCCATTATTTTTGAAACGACGACCATTTTGCCGTTTTTCTTCTCTTGTAGGTGTTAATACAGGAACTACAATTTTAGGTTCTAATCCACCACCACCACAGCAATTTAAAGCTGGACATATTCCCTCAACAGAATATATCCTTCCCCTCTGAGGATTTTCCCAATTACCACTATTCACAATATTTAGTAATTGCTTTACTTCGCCATTATTTCTTTGAGTATTTTGTTTACCTTGTTTCTCGATAGGAAATATTTGGGATCTGGATTTTCCTTCAATATATCCAACAAAGTAAATTCGCTCGCGATTTTGGGGTAATACCCAGCTTGTATTAACAAGCTGCCATTCGCATTCATATATCCCAATGTCGGCAATTTCCCGCAAACATCGGACAAAGTCTGCTCCTCGGTTATTTGTAAGCAAACCTTTGACGTTTTCAAAGATAAAATATTGAGGCTTAAGCTCTCTGATAATCCGCATCGCCTCAAAGAATAAACCGCTTCTATCGCCGGCCAGACCTCGCCTTTTGCCAGCAACCGACAAATCCTGGCACGGGAATCCGAAAGTGATAATGTCGGCTTTAATCCCGGAAAAATCTCTAATTGCTCGCACATCGCCAAGTTCCTTTGCATTTGGAAAATGTTTTTTGTAAATGTTTATCGCGTTCTTGTCTATTTCGGAGAACCAATGCTCTTCAAATTCTATCCCTGCCTGCCTCAGCCCCAGCGCAAACCCGCCTATGCCCGAAAAAAGGTCTATATACCGCATTATCTTCTCCTATAGAGTTCGTTGCCAACTCTATTTAGCCCGTCTGGAACGTCTATCCGGCAGCCATAGCAATACTTTAACACGAGTATCAGCAGCTCTCGAACAGTCAGAAACGGCAGTTTTAAAGGGATTAAAAGTTTATGCAATTTGACTCTCCTTAAAAAAGGCGTTAGGACTCCCGAATAGAAATGAGAAAACGAAAGGAGTCCTAACGTGGAAGATTTTATTAACTATGCCATTTATCCTGCTATAGGCATCGGCTTGTATCAGTTGAGCAAAATGTTTATAAATAAGATTTATTGCAAACTTAAAACTTGGAACGCTATGCGGTGTAAAAAATGCCATTGGCGCCAAAAACAATGGACTATTGGCAAAATGGAACCTGTATGTCGGAAGTGTGATAACTAACATTACTCCCCTTTCCTTTCAGCCACACCCTGCAAATATCCGCTTCCATAAACAACAAAGAAAGTCAAGATTCTAGAAACTTCGGGCAACATTGGCATAAGCAACCATACATTCAGCACCAAGCCCAATATTGTTCCGAAAAAAATATTAAGAGGACTGTTCATTATTGATAACTTCCTTTTCCTCTATACCGTAAAAGTCATTCGCAGTCAAAAAATCAAACTCTGAAATATCTATGTTATTTTTTCTGGCCGTAATTATAATATTGGGGAATCTCCAATTCGGAATATTATTTTTATTCTTCCAAGATTGCACAGTTGTTGGTGGAATGTTCAAAGCTCTTGCCATGGAATTTATTCCGCCAAATTTTTCTATTAACCTATTTATCATTATATAACCTCCGATTATGAAATATACGCTATTCGTACATAAGTCAAGACATTTTCATACGTTTTTAGTATCTTTACACAAAAACTTTTTTATTATACGATTTTAGTATATTAACGGAGACACAATATGAATAGTTCGTGGCTTTTCAAAAGACTTGATGAAATAGGGAGTAATGCTTCGCAATTTGCAAATGCTTTAGGCTGGCAAAAAAGTCGCGTTTACGAATTAAAAAGCGGAAAAACGAAAAAAATACCCAACGAATATTTAAGCAAAGCTGCGCAATTTTTAAATATTGATATGAATACTCTCGTTGCCTTAAATAATGGCGAAGAAATAAAAAAGGATCTGCCAATTTTACCAAATATTGCAGATATTTCCTTATCTAAAAATGAATTCAAGCAATTTATTTACAATGTGTTTTGTGTTTTTTTAGATTGCAAAAAAGAGTGTAATATTTCAGGCACGGCCGAGCAAATAGCCGAAAAGATGGCAGATGCTTGTTACAGTGCTATTAAATTTAATAATATTGATAATCAACAAAGTATAAAATCTATTATTTTCGCTAAATTTGAAAGAAAAAAGGCGAGTTGAAACATAATATGAGTATTCAAATAGTAATTAGAACATACATCGTTAATAATTAGAGAATAAGTAATGAATAAGAAGACTGAAAAGGAAACCAACCCAATGACTACATCACTACTAGATGAATTACAGAACATTATTGCTAATAACTCTGCAGATATTTATATATATTTTGGAAGTATAGATAAAAATCTTCAAGGTTTACGTAACTTAGTACGCAAACACCCGAATAGAAAAGATGAAGCGGATTTGTTTTTAGTAACAAACGGAGGAGACCCTGATTGGGCATACAGGATTGTATCCACCTTAAGAATGTACTATAAGAAAATAAATTTGATTATTCCCGGAGCTTGCAAAAGCGCAGGAACGCTTATCGCTCTGGGCGCAGATACATTAAGATTTCACGAATACGGAGAATTAGGACCTTTAGATGTACAAATGCAAAGAAAAGATGATTTATTTAGACTGAATTCCGGCTTAGATGTCTTTCAAGCTATAAGTATTATAAACAGTTCGGCTTGTAGCTGTTTTCATAGTATGTTTGTTGAATTTTTAGCTAAAGGTGGCGGGTCTATTTCAACCGAAACAGCATCTAAAATTGCTAAAGATATGGCTATAGGTATCTACTCTTCTATTGCTTCAAAAATAGACCCCTTGGAGCTTGGTGAAAAAAACCGAGCTATGAATATTGCAAAAATTTACGGAAACCTTTTGGGACTTTTATGTAAAACTCCAAATGCTAAAGAAGGAACTTTAGATATGCTTGTTGGAAACTATCCTTCTCATAGTTTTGTTATAGATTTCATGCAAGCCCAAAAACTATTTAACAAGGTTGACAAAATGAATGATAATGACTATAAGATATACGAGCTCTTCTCCTCTGTTATTGAAAATTTTAATTCAAACACTCTAATTATTCATGATGTAACAGAAGATTTGCATAAATTACAACAGGATGAAAGGACACAGAAAGATGGAACAGAAACAAGAAACACCCCAAGTTCAGCAGATGAAATTTCCTGTTTGTCCTCCAAATCAAGAGCCGCAAACAAATCTAAATCAAAAGCAAATTGATAAGTCAGTTATTCGTATCATAAATCGGTGGAGCGAAACTGCAAATCATTATTTTGCTGCACAACATCAAACCCCAAGATATTAGTATAAAAAAATTATTTCTTTTTCCAGCCCCGAAAACCGGGGCTTTTTTTTATTTGTAAACAATTATACGAAAATTGTATATTTTATCTTGACATTTATATACGAATAACGTATACGTATTATTATAACAAAAGAACAGAGGCAATAATGAGAAAAATTATCCGTGCTATATACATAATCCTGACTACAGTCATAGCTCTAACGTTTGTTAACATTTTGATAATGCCAAAGCATCCTGTGTTGGGAAATATATTAAGCGCATATATCCTTCTGGGAGAAATAACATGGTACAATCACAAATAACCGTTTTATTCACACTTGCCATGTTTGGGACAGACTGGAACGCGGGCATTTGTCTGCCATACGCATTTTCTAAAGCAAAAACGATGTTTGCAAACGCGCATATACATGATTTTTTTGAAAATCCGATTGGAAAGCAAACGAAAAATATATTTAATATCGTTCCAAATTTCCTGAAACAAGACAACCACAATCCCAGTAACAATGGTTGGAATATCAATGTATTCCCACATACCAATCCCTTTCTTTTATTGTTTCGCAATAAAAGGGTACCGGCGCTTGGAAACATTGTCAACCCATTTCTTCCGGTGGGTAAACAGCCTTTCTGTATGTTTCGCAAAAACCGCCCATCGGAAGAAACCTCAAAAACACCGGGAGGGTTCCTCCTATAGCCCTCCCACCTACTCGAAAGAAAGAAAATGAGACCAACGACTGAAATCAAACAGGATTTAGAACGGCTGAAAAACCGGATGAAGTTCTGTGAAATGAGCAACGACGGCTATTACCTTACGCCACAATACAAAGAAGACTGCCGCAGGAAGTTTGAACTTGAACAGGAACTGCGCAAAGCATCGGAGAAAAACAGATGAAGCATATTGATATTTTCCAAAACGGCTGGAACAACCTTTGCAACAACCAGCTTGCCGAAATCAAAGCCCTGCGGGACGAAAACCTGCGATTGGTGAACAAAAACGCCGGCTTGGAAACAACCTGTATTTCTCTGGTTGTCGTTTTAGTTTTAACCCTCATTTTCGGATAATGCAATGACGCCAGAAGAACAAAAGCTTGACCGGCTGTATCCTAAATTAGCACGAGGCAGACGCTGCGTTTGTTGTTTCAGCGGACTGACAGAAATGCATCATATTATCGGCCGTCGCAGCCTTCTCCTGCGCTGGGATATCAGAAACCTTGTGCCGCTCTGCCGGGAATGTCATCAGAAAGTGCATGAAAAAGGAGCTAAATACCTCAGGCTTTTTCTGCCACAAGCACGGTTTGACTATCTGGAAGAGGCAAAAAACAAGGATTTCAAGCAGTACCTTTTGGAGCATAACCTGACTAAGGAAGATTTTTATAAACTGAAAGAAAAAGAATTAAACGAGGCAATCAAATGACGGCAAAAAAATTAGATGATTATATTGTTAAGGCTTTCAAAGACTTGGGGTTCGAGGATAAAGACATAGCCGCCGGCTGCTGGCTTCTGGAACGCCAAAACAAAAAGACCAGCGAAAATATGGCAGTCGCTTGGATTGCGTATCACAAGTTTTTGGAACGAGTTGCACAAAAAGCAGGCATCGTTTTTGACGAACCCAAAATATTTAATCTTCAGGCTGACGAGATAGCTCTTTTTGTGAACGGTAAAAAAGGAGATTTTTCCGCTTGGGCAATAGGCGAAGCTTCCAACGGTAATTTGACAGCCACATCAAAGAACTATCGCTGGGCTATGGCTGAAAAACGGGCTAAAGACCGCGTTATTTTGAAATTGCTTGGCATTGCCGGAGATGTTTGTTCCGAAGAGGAAGCCGATGAGTTTAAGCAAAAGCCCCAAAAATCGGATTTTGAAAAACAAGCCGCTGCGGAAAAAGCGCAGCAGACCAAAAACATCAACAAGGCACTCAAGGAGGGCAAAAAGGAACTGCCGACTGTTCAAACCGGCAGAGATATTCTGCTCCGCCAATACGAAACCTCGGTTGAATATTTGAAAGGCGTTGCCGACCTTTCAACCAAACCCAAATCGGCAATAGATAAGTTAAACAATCTTTGCGTCGACCTGTTTGAGGCAAATTTGATGGACGAACACGCCGCATTAACCCAAATGATAAACGAGCGGATGAACCTTAATGACGGAGTAATTTACTGATGTATATTGCCAGTGCCGACCAGCTAGATTATGTTTTTAAGTGCCTGAAAGAGCAAGCCTGCCTGCTTTTAGCTAATGGCAAAAAAGTGGATGCCGAAGTCAAAGCGCACAAGCATATCCGTTCCCGGGAACAGAATAATTACTATCATCTGATATGCGGGGAAGTTGCCGATTTTCTTGACGAGGCGGGGTTATCTTACGGCGAACACCATATCCCCTACTCCGGGGAATTAATCCACGAGATAAACAAACAATTATTCGGGATAAAGACCACCACAAAATTGAGTATATCCGAGTTCTGCCAGTACATGACGAGAGTTATATTCTTTTGGCAGGAAAAGACCCAAGGCGAGTTCGCCCCCTCTCAATTACCAGCTCAGTATTTGGAGCGAAAAGGTTATACCGAAGACTATATGCGGGGGTTAAGATGATTTATAAATGCAAAATCTGCGGCAAGGAATTTACGCCCCAAAACTACCGGAATGTTTGCTATTGCTCCGAAGAGTGCAAAAAGGAAGGCAACCGGCGCAATCAGCCCCGCCACCGGCACAGCGGGTATCTGTATACCCGCACCTGTCCGGTATGTCTTGAAGAGTTTAAGACCAACCACGCGCAAAAGGTTTTCTGCTGCGCCGACTGTGCCGAGGAATACCGCCAGATTGCCGCCGAGGTTCTGCTGAAACGCCGCCCGGTTATCCGCAAAATGCTTGAAAAGGTAGCCGCTGACCCCGCAATCGACATTAATGAGCTGATTAAAAAGGAGTATCCCAAAATATGACTAATGTCTGGAAAAATATGAATACCGCGGATTTATACGGCGCCATGCTGTCGAAAAACCCCGAACAGGCAATGCGGGATTTAATCAAAGCCAAACGTTCGCTAAAACTGGCCGCCAACCGCGCCAGAATAAAAGCCGGACATAAGCTGATGAACGCCTTTCACCGCAAGATTATGAATTTAATTGCCGAGTTTGACAACGCCGACAGCCTGCGCTCCTATTCCTACATTATACAGGAATTTGACGACGAAGAATTTATCAAACTTATCAGAGATTATATGGAGTATTGCTATGACTAAATTTTTAACCCGGGGCAGACACACCATCCTTAAAGTTCTACATATTCTGCCCCACCTTGCTAATTTTCTCTTGGGTGTCATCGGCGCAATTATGGTCGTACGGATTTACAGCCTCGCCGAACGCAATCTCGTTTTGGAAAATTACCTTTTGGCAAACGAAGTCAACGACTACATTGCCGCCAAGCTGGAGGTGCAGAATGATTGAGCTAATCAAAGATATTCAGGAATGGCACGAAAAGACGTTCCCGGAGTTTACCGCAAAAGACCAAGAGATGAAGCTCGGCGAAGAAATCAACGAATACTGCGCAGCGATAGACACGCTGATTGCGACCGGCTTGCAGTCAGACCTTGAAAAAATAAAGGAAGAGCTGGCAGACGTTATCATTGCCGCCGTCAACCTGTTGCGCTTCCCGGAAATCCAAACGCTTGTCAAAACCAAAATGGCAGCCAACAAACAAAGGACTTGGAAAGATGGACACCACTACTGATTATAAGGCATTATACCTCAAAAAGTTCTTTCAGTGGCAGGAAATAAGCCACCAACAAAGCATAAAGATTGAAGAGCTGGAGGCAAAACTCAAAACCGCAACCAACGCCATACAATCGGTTATAAACGAACCGGGTTTGATAGATGCCGGAATGCTTATGTTTTTAACTTCCGCGCTCAATAAGATAAAGGAATAGGACAATGACAGACAGAGAGGCTAGAGCTAAAGCGTGGCTATTTGATAAAGGAATTAGTTTGGAAGAAATTGAAACAGCTTGGAGCAACGCCATAAAAAAGGATAATTTTATCATAAAAAATTTGGCGGAAAATGGAAAAAAATGGTGGTGGTTAGGAAATAATACAAGGTTATTGCAACAACTCATAGAAAGGTATGGACGATGACTAAAACCGCCCGAGAAATTGAACTTGAGAAAAAGCTGGAGATTGCCGTTAAGGCTTTGAAAACAATTAAAACAGCTGCTTGGTTCGGTAAAAATACGAAAATAAATATTGATACGCCTGACAGTCTGAGGCTGAAGTCAGTAGTGAACTTAGCCGAGCAAGCATTAAAGGAGATTGAGAAATGACGATTGAAGAATTTATGCGAGACATAGCCCCGAAAATGCGCCCAGGCTGGGTGGCTATGGACGCAAACGGACTATGGTTTTGGTATTCAAAAAATCCAACCCGACTTGCGCATAATTTTAATATAAAAGACGGGGAAATTTATAAAATGCCTATGTTTGACATCGCCCCTGTTGATGACTGGAAAAAATCAAAACGAAAGGTGGGTAAATAATGGCTAAAAAATATGGATTAACAAAGCACGAACAAGCATTATTACGTAAGGCTCAATACTACCAAGATAAAGCCGATGAAATGCACAGAAAATTTGCCGATAGTCTGCAAAATAGGTTTTATAACTCTACCACAATTAACGAGTTTGAAGAGTGGGATTTATGGACGTTGAACGAAAGCGGCGATTGTTCAGGAAGCGAAGTTGAAGAATGTTTTTGGCGAAAAGTTAGAGCTGAAGAGGAGCAACGCTAATGTCATATTTAGAAGAACTGCTGCCCGAGTTCAGAAAAGGGGCAAAGATTAGACGTAAACATTGGGCGTCGAATGCGTTTATCCAAAATATTGACGATGATGATATAGATATTAAAGATTTGTATCGTGATGACTGGGAACTTTACCAAGAGCCTATTGACTGGGACTATATCATTAAGAACAAGTGCCTTTGCTTGTTTTGGAATAGCGACAATGATAATAAAGAATATGGTTTATTGGGAAAAATCTACGATAATCTTAGTAAGGGAGATTATAGATTTTATAAAAAATTTGAACAACATTTTAAACATTGCTGCCCCGTCCGCAGAGATGAAGTAACTTTTTATGAGGATAAGAAAGATGAGTAATGAAATCAACATTGTAGAAATTCGTTCAAGAGAAGGAAGAATATCTGGTACTACGTTCTGGAATAGCCAAGTGGAACTTTTAAGCGATAACGCCATTATAGAATTGCTTAATCATCTAAGCGACATGATAAAAAATGTTAATAATATGCTTGCCTTACGATTAACAGATATGAGTAACAGGCGTATGGAGAACATTAATGCGTTGGACAATCCTGAAGAAATAAATAAGAATTTCAGAATTTTAGCCGACAGATTATCCAAACAGGAAAAGCAACTAAAAGCTTTTTTAGAAAGGAGCAAAGATGATGAGTAAAGCTCTAAAATGGATTGACGAGAAAAAGGAATATATCCCGTACGATTTACCAGATGGCGCCTGTCTTTATACCGATAATATGGAACAAGAGATTTCTTGCTGCCAGTGCGGTAAAAAGGTTAAGTTTGGAGATTGCTACACCAGCCGGACAATCCATACAGAGTTTGGCCTTGGTTATGCAGAATGCGAAGATTGCTATTATAAAGATTTGAGAGAAAACGGAGAGAAAATATGAGTAAAGTTCCACAGAAAGGTGAGATTTGGGTATCAGAGTTTGGTGAGTTTGCATACATCATTAAGAATATAGACAGGAAGTCGGTTGTGGCAATTTTAAAACAAGGTGAAAATTATGGCACCTTAGTTTTACCTGAATATAATTTTAAGGAACTGTTTATCTATTGGAAGGATGCCGTAAACGATGTAGAAAAATTGTTCCAAGTGCAGAACAACACCTAGCCCTTTCCCCTGCGGCTTATATCACGCAGATAGGGCGGAACCCGGGGCGCAGGGGACAAAATGTTGGGTTCAGCCTATCCTCCCTTCCCTCCTTTTACAGCATTGTGCGGAGGCTTTTAAACCGTCCAGCCCATAAGGGTTCAAGCTTTCGGCAAAGGGAGAAAAAGGAAGCGAATGGCGGTACCGCACAACATCGGGCGCAGATTTTGGCACATCAAGTTAAATTAAAACTACTGCGCCCGCCTTTTAAACTTGACTCTTCGAAAGGACTTTAATATGAGTCTGCTTACGAAAAAAGACGCTATGAAATACTTAGGAATTGGCAAGGCCAGATTTGAACAGATACTCAAATCGGGAGATTTGAAGTATAAGCTTGTCGGGCGCTCTGCCATGTTTACGGAAAGGAACTTGGAAGAATGGTTAAACACGCCGGACAACCCGTCAAAATCTATCTCCGCGGCCGCATCTACCACTTCACAATATCGACAGTCATTAACAGACAAAGAATATTCGTTCGCGAAAGTACGCACACAGAAGACAAACAACAGGCAGAACGTTACGCGCTCAAACGGCTCAATCAGATTGTGGAGCAGGCCGAATACCGCACCGACCCGTCTAAACTGAAGAACTTTACTCTCGACCAGGCTTTCGGTCTATTCTGGGATGAAGTCGGACAATATCATGCCAATTCAAACGACACTTACAGCAAGCTCAGTATTTTAAGCGCAGAGTTTGACACGTCCCTTCCCCTGCAATGCCTAACCATTGACGACATTGCGCTGTTTGTTGGCAAAAAAAGAGCCGAGGGAAAACAAAATTCCACCATCAACCGCTATCTTGCCCTGTTGTCTGCTATTATGACACTGTGCAAAAAAAGACGTGTTGCCACGCCAGAAATAAATATCCGCGAATTTATGCTGAAAGAAAAAGCCGAAAACATCAAATACATTCCCGACTGGCAAACGCTTGACAGGATCCTCAACGCCGCAGCCACTCACCTGAAACCGATTATTTTGGCCGCCCTGTACACCGGATTCCGCAAATCAACCCTGCTAAGCCTCAAGTGGGAAAACATCATCGGCGACGAAATTATCGTCAAAGTCAAAGATTCGCAATACGACGGAGGCAAAACCGTTTCGCAAAAACTTTTCCCGGAACTCCGGAGGCTTATTTTCTCCCAACCCAAAGTATCGGATTACATTTTCACCTACAAAGGCCAACGGGTAAAGGATATAAAAACCGCATGGCACAGCATTTTCAAAAAGACCGGTCTGCCCTACGTTAACTTTCATACCCTGCGCCACACTTCCGGCACGTGGCTCCTGCGTGAAACCGGAAACCTCAAATTTGTGCAGAAACACCTCGGCCATTCCAGCACCAAGGTAACCGAAAAATACGCCCATATTATTGATGATGAACGCGCGTCTGTTCTTCAAACTGCCTTTTGCCGCCGCGATTCGCAACAATCTAACCGTCTGCCGGTACCTGCTAACGAATCATAGCCACAAATTCCGAATCTTTGTGCTAATTTTGTGCAGAAATGTGGAAAAAAACGGTAAAAAACGCCCCAAAACGGAGATAAAAGGAAAGCCTTGAAATCACGAAAAAAGACGCTAATCCTTAGGAATTTCAAGGCTTAAAACTGGTGCACCCGGCGGGGTTCGAACTCACAACCTTCTGATCCGTAGTCATAAGTTTATCAACATAAATTCAAATACTTATTTTCGAAAATAAATGTTTTGTGTAAATTCTGTGCAGTTATCGAACTTTTCCCCTCTGTGCAGCTAAAATTTTATCCTGCAAAACTTTCTTCAGCACCAGCTCTTTTATCTC
>ERZ779737.2574-NODE-2574-length-11732-cov-1.783078_pt1 | contig 11732 bp, 12 predicted proteins | sample MGYA00511889_ERZ779737 | MGnify/ENA primary metagenome ERZ779737 (study PRJEB29588, sample SAMEA2163575) | human gut metagenome | biome: human gut; feature: human-associated habitat; material: faeces | place: Denmark | collected 2008/2010 ...
CATATCGAGCAGCGCGTCGTAGAGCGGGCGCAGATAGGGGTCGACCTTCTGCTGAAGATCGCCGGGCAGGAATCCGAGCTTCTCGCCCGCTTCAACTGCGGGGCGGGTAAGAATTATACGGTTGACTTCCTTTGCTCGAAAAGCCGTCACCGCCATGGCGACCGCAAGATAAGTTTTGCCGGTGCCGGCGGGTCCGACGCCGAGAGTGACCGTATTTTTGCGGATGGCTTCGATATATTTCTTCTGACCGAGCGTTTTCGGCTTGACCGGTCTGCCCTTTGAAGTGATGCAGATGCAGTCCGCAGTCATCTGCGGGAGCTGATCCTCGTTGCCCTCGTTGACGAGCGAGATGACATAGCGAACATTCTGGTCGCTGAGCGCCTCGCCTCGGTTGATGAGCATCAAAAGCCCATTTATTGCGCGCACGCCCTTTGAGACATTCTCTGCCTCGCCCGTGACCTTTATCTCCGAGCCGCGGCTGACAACGCCGACATCGAACTCTTTTTCTATCATTTTAATATTTTCGTCGAAACTGCCGAACAGGCTGACCGCCTGCTCCATTCTGTCGACGCTGATTGACTGTTCAAACATAGATTATCTCCGAAATTTGCTTTATATTAGCGTTACGGCAAAAATAAATTTTCGTCATAACTGATAATATTATCGAAATATTTTGTTAGATTATACCATATTTTCTTAGTTCTGTCACCATAAAAAGGACGAAATTTTATTAAGTTTCAATAAAATTTTTGTATTTTTTTGTACATCGAGCTTAAAAAGCAATTTTTGTATCGATAAAGAAATATTTCTATATTTTTTCGCCGTCGGAAATGACAATTTTAAGTCCTTGAAGTTTGAAGAAAAACAATGTAAAATATATATGTTATAGGTATATGGAAGTTTTGACTGCGGAGGGAGACCGGTGAAAAAAAGCTCGAAAAAGCTGATTATCGCGCTTTTGTGCGCGGCGGCTGCCGTTTTGGTCGGTCTCGTGGCATATGACGGCATAAAGCAGAGCCGTGAGTTCTCGTCTTCGTCTGCGATGATGAACACCGCCGTCAGCGCGGACATCGAGGGAAAAGACGCGAAAAAGGTCGGCAAGGCGGTTTTTGACTGCATATCGGAGCTCGAAAACAAGCTCCTCTCGCGCCATATCGAAACATCCGCCGTCAGCGAGATAAACGACGCGGCGGGACAGAGCGTTAAGATAACTCTCTTTTCGTCTTCTGCGAACGGGAAGATAAACGACCCCGAAAAGAAGATGAGGGATATACTCTCGAAGTGCGAAGAGCTGAGAAAGTCGAGCGGCGGCGCGTTCGACCCTCTGCTCGGCAGACTCAGCGACCTTTGGGGCTTCGGTACGGGCAATGAGAGAGTGCCCGGCAAGGATGAAATAAACTCGGCGCTCAACGGCACTGGTTCCGCCATAGAGATAAACGAGAGCGGTATAAAAATACCGTCGGGTACGGTGCTCGACCTCGGCTCGGTCGGCAAGGGCATTGCCTGCGACGAGGTGCGCGGAGTGCTCGAAAATTCGAAAATAAAGCGCGCAGTCGTCTCCGTCGGCGGGAGCATACTTCTCTACGGCGAGGGAGAAAAATTCACTGTCGGTATAAGAGATCCTTTTTCGGAGAGCTCGACCGAGAGCTTTGCGGTTTTGACTCTGCCCGCGACCTGTGTTTCTACTTCCGGCAGCTACGAGCGGTATTTTGACCGCGACGGCGTGCGCTATCACCATATACTCGACCCGAAAACGGGTTATCCCGCAGAGAGCGGACTTGTCAGCGTGACGGTCGTTTGCAGCGACGGCTTTATGTCTGACGCGCTTTCGACTGCGTGCTTCGTGCTCGGCTACGAAAAATCGCTGCCGCTGCTTGAAAAATACGGTGCGCAGGCTGTGTTCGTGTTCAATGACAGGAGCGTCAGGGTCACGGGTTCTCTCGCGGACAGCTTCAAACTTGAAAAGGACGGATTCAAACTTTTATAACGGGGGAGACAGATGCAGCGCAGATTCATAAAAAAAGCCGATATCGCATTGATAGCGGTCATACTCTGCGTCGGCGCGGCTCTTCTGATATGGCGATTTTTGCCGTCGAACGGAAAAACCGAGGCGGTCATCTATGCGGGCGGCGAAGTATATCGCCGCGTAACGCTCGACAAGAGCGCTGATATGACAATAACACCCGACACCGACCCCAAGGTCGTGATAAAAATAAAGGACGGAGCTGTCTGGTTCGAAGACGCGGACTGCCGCGACAAATTGTGCGTAAAATCGGGCAAACTCACCCGCCCGGGCGACACCGCAGCGTGCCTGCCCGCAGGAGTTGTGATAAGGCTCGAGGGCTCGGAGAAGCGGCACGACGCCCTGACCGGGAGGATATGCCCATGAAAGCGAGAAAGACCGCTCTTTTAGGTATCCTTTGCGCCCAGGCGATTGCGCTTTCGTTTCTTGAAAATCTGATTCCCTCTCTGCCGTTTCTGCCGCCGGGAGCGAAGCCGGGGTTTTCAAATATAGTGACGATGTTCACTGTTCTTACTCTCGGACTGCCGCAGGCGATGTGCATAACAGTGTTCAAGGCGCTCTTTGCGCTGATGACACGCGGCGCGACGGCGTTTTTCATGAGCCTCGCGGGAGGAGTGCTCAGCACCCTCGCGATGTGGGCGGCAACAAAAATAAAATCCGATCCCTTCGGTCTGCTCGGCGCGTCGATAATCGCCGCCGTATGCCATAACGCAGGTCAGCTCGCCGCCGCGGCGGTGCTCACGGGGACGGGAGCCGTGCTCGGCTATGCGCCGGCACTGCTGATATTTTCGCTTATAACCGGAGCTGTTACTGGAACGGTGCTGCGCATAGTCATGCCGGCGCTCGAAAAACAGACGCGGTTTATAATAAAGAAGTAATAATTAATCATAAGGAGTTGAAGAAATGAGCTCGGTTAAACTCGACGGTGTTCTTAAAGCTGTCAAGCAGGTACGCGGCGGCGTGCATGTCAACCACAACAAGAACACCGCAGACTGTGAAGTCGTAAGAATTCCAGTCCCCGAAAAAGTGCTCCTGCCCATGCAGCAGCATATCGGTGTACCGTGCACACCCACTGTAAAAGCGGGCGACAAAGTTTCGGTCGGACAGATAGTGGGCGACAGCGACAAATTCCTCAGCGCGCCGATCCACGCATCTATATCCGGTACCGTCAGCGCAGTCAAGCAGGCGACGCTTGCAAACGGCGTTATCACTCAGGCGGTGGAGATAGAGTCCGACGGCGAGATGCGCCTTTTCGACGGTCTTGAGCCGCCGAAGGTGACGGGCAAGGAGAGCTTCCTTCGCGCCGTCAGGGATTCCGGCCTTGTCGGACTCGGCGGAGCGGGCTTCCCCACGCATGTCAAGCTGCGCATCCCGCCCGACAAGAATGTTGACACACTCATAGTCAACGCCGCGGAGTGCGAACCCTACATAACCGTCGACTACCGCGAGTGCCTTGAAAATTCGTGGGACATCCTCTCGAGCATCTATACTTTGAAAGAGATACTCGGCTTCAAGCGCGTCGTTATCGCCGCAGAGGACAACAAGCCCGAAGCTTTCAAAGTGCTCAAGGCTATAGCGGACAGAGACGTTGCGGAGGATAACGTGGTGCGCCTCATGACGCTCAAGTCGAAGTATCCCCAGGGCGCAGAGCGTATGCTGATCTATGCAGCAACGGGGCGAAAGGTAAATTCTTCCATGCTGCCGGCGGACGCCACGGGCAGAAAGGTTCCGCCCGGAAAGCTGCCTGCCGATGTCGGCTGCGTTGTTATGAACGTTGCCTCCGTCGCATTTATAGCAAGATATCTCAAGAGCGGCAAGCCGCTTGTCAGCCGTTCGCTGACTGTTGACGGCTCCGCGATAGCCGACCCGAAGAACGTCCGCGTGCCAATCGGCATGAACGTCGGCGAGATAATCGACTTCTGCGGCGGCTTCAAAGCCGAACCCGGCAAGATAATAACCGGCGGCCCGATGATGGGACTTGCCGTTGTCAACACGGATATTCCCGTTCTCAAGCAGAACAACGCCATTCTCGCCTTTGCCGACGATGCGTCGAAGGTCAAGAAAGAGCGCGACTGCATCCGCTGCGGCAGATGTGCGGCGGCATGTCCGTTGAGCCTTATGCCCACGCTTGTTGAACGCTATATAAAGGCGAAGGATATAGACAGGCTTGAAAAATCCGGCGCCATGGTCTGCATGGAGTGCGGCTCATGCGCTTATTCATGTCCCGCGGCAAAGCCGCTTGTCCAGTATATGCGCCTTGCAAAACAGATGCTGAGAGAGGAGAAGAGCAAAAATGCCTGAAATGCCTGAAAAGAAACTTACAGTCAGCGCATCTCCCCATGTGCGCTCGGCTCAGACGGTCAGCGGAATAATGCTCAATGTTATTATCGCGCTGATCCCCGCCCTTGCGGCATCCGTCTGGCTCTTCGGTCCGCGCGTCCTGCTCATCTGCCTCGTAACGATAGGCACATGCATGCTCTCCGAGTATCTGTCGCGCAAAATCATGAAGCGCAGCAACACGCTCGGTGATCTGAGCGCGGTCGTCACCGGACTTCTGCTCGCCTTTAATCTGCCAGTGTCGATTCCGCTGTGGCAGGCGGCGATAGGTTCCGTCATCGCAATAGTTGTTGTAAAACAGCTCTTCGGCGGAATCGGTCAGAACTTCGTCAACCCCGCAATAACCGGAAGAATCATTCTCATGGTCTCGTTCCCGACCGCCATGACAACATGGATAAAGCCCCTCTCGTGGCTCGACAAGGGCGCTGAAGCGGTCACCACCGCAACACCTTTAACCATGCTGACAAAGGGCGGCGAGCTCTCTGACGGGCTGCCGAGCCTTGTTGATATGCTCATCGGCATCCGTGGCGGCAGCCTCGGCGAGACCTGCGCGGTGGTGCTGATAATCGGCGGAGTTTATCTGATGATAAGAAAGATAATCTCTCCCGCAATTCCGCTGTCGTTTATCGGCACTGTAGCCGTTATAATGCTCATAGCCGGCAAGGGCAGTTTCACTTTTGTCGCCTATCAGCTGCTCAGCGGCGGACTTATGCTCGGCGCGTTCTTCATGGCTACCGACTACACCACCTCGCCCATCAATCTCAAGGGCAGGATAATCTTCGGCATCGGCTGCGGTCTGCTGACATCGTTCATCAGACTCTTCGGCTCGCTGCCCGAGGGCGTCTCGTTCTCAATAATCCTTATGAACATACTCGTTCCCCATATAGAGCATCTGACCACCCCGAAGCCTTTCGGCACGGTCAAGGAAAAAAAGAAGAAAGGGGCTGAGAAGGCATGAAGAGTTTCAAGGAATTTGCCATCCCGACTGTAGCGCTCTTTCTGATATGCCTCGTCGCCACGACTCTTCTCGCCGTTACAAATAAAGTCACGGCTCCGAAGATAGCGGAGCTCTCGGCGCAGACCGAGGTCGAAACAAGGCAGAAAGTCCTGCCCGCCGCGACTCAGTTCGGCGAAACGCAGGAGATGAAGGGCGGCAGCGGCACTTACGCTGTCGGCAAGGATGCAAGCGGCAACGAAGTCGGCTATGTCTTTGTCACCGTTTCCAAGGGCTACGGCGGAGATGTGAAGATAATGACCGGAGTTGACAAAAACGGCGCAGTCACCGGCATTTCGCCGCTCGAACTCAACGAGACCGCCGGTCTCGGCATGAAAGCCCAGAATGCCAGCTTCCTCGACCAGTTCAAGGGAAAGGTCAAGGATATTGCAGTCAACAAAAACAGTGCCTCCGGCAACGAGATCCAGGCGCTCACCGGCGCTACGATAACCTCGAAAGCCGTCACGGCGGCAGTCAATGAGGCGCTGAGCTACTACGATTCCAATTTGAAGGGGGCGGAGTAAAAAAATGGCAAAGAAAAAGAGTCTTTTTCAGGAGTTTACCAAGGGCATTCTTGTTGAGAACCCCGTTCTCCGTCTGGTGCTCGGCACCTGCCCGACGCTCGCCGTCTCGACCTCGGTCGAGAGTGCTCTGGGCATGGGCGTTGCGGCTTCGATAGTCCTTGTGTGCTCGAACATCGCTATTGCGGCGCTCAAAAAAGTGATTCCGCAGAAGGTCAGAATTCCCGCTTATATTGTTATAATCGCTTCGTTTGTTACAATAGTCCAGATGCTCGTCAAGGCGTTCGTTCCGCAGATCGACGCTCAGCTCGGCGTTTACCTGCCGCTGATAGTCGTCAACTGCATCATCCTCGGCAGAGCCGAGGCGTTCGCTTGCAAGAACTCCGTTGCGGCCTCTGCCGTTGACGGTCTGGGCATGGGCGTCGGCTTCACTGCGGCGCTGCTCCTCATGGGCGCGGTCAGAGAGCTGCTCGGCACGGGCGCTATCGCCGGACTCCAGATAATCCCGGCTTCCGTCAGCCCCATGCTGATATTCATCCTGCCTCCCGGAGGCTTCTTCGTGTTCGGTCTGCTCATGGCTTGCGCCAACAAGCTCGCCGACAAGAAGGGACTTTCAAAGGCGGAACTCAAGGGCTGCGAGGCTTGCCCGATGGCGGCTTCCTGCTCCCTTCGCGGCGAGGGAGAAAACAAGGATAAGAAGGACAAAAAGGAGGCCGATGACAAATGAAAATAATGCTTTCGATTCTGCTTACCGGTATCCTTACAGAGAACTTCATTCTCGCAAAGTTCCTCGGCATCTGCCCGTTCCTCGGCGTGTCGAAGAAGCTCAACACCGCAGTCGGAATGAGTGCCGCCGTTATATTCGTCATGCTGCTCTCGACTGCTGTTACATATCCCATCAACGCGAAGCTGCTCGTGCCCAATGATCTTGAATATCTCCAGACTATAGTATTCATTCTTGTCATAGCGGCTCTTGTTCAGCTCGTCGAGATAATCCTCAAGAAGTATATGCCCGCGCTTTATAACGCGCTTGGCATCTATCTTCCGCTGATAACAACGAACTGCGCGGTGCTCGGCGTCGTGCTTATAAACGTTGAGAATAACTACAATTTCGGCCAGTCGATGATGCGTTCGCTCGGCGGCGGTCTCGGCTTCATGCTCGCCATGGTCATGTTCGCGGGCGTCAGAGAGCGCCTCGAGAGCTGCGACGTGCCGAAATTCCTTCAGGGTCTGCCCATAACGCTCATTGCCGCATCGCTCACCTCGGTCTCCTTCCTCGGATTCTCGGGCGTTGTCGACGGCATATTCGGTTGAGAAAGGACGGGATAATATGCATCTTATTATAATTGCGGTTGTCATCGTCTCCGTCATCGGACTTATAGCCGGTCTCGGTCTCGCCGTTGCGTCAAAGGTCATGGCTGTTCCGGTCGACGAAAAGGCCGAGGAGATTCAGGCGGCGCTGCCCGGCGCAAACTGCGGCGCGTGCGGTTTTTCCGGCTGCTCCGGCTATGCGGCAGCCCTCTCTCAGGGCAAGACCACCGACACCGGACGCTGCATGCCCGGCGGCGCGGAGGTCAGCAAAGCTATTGCAAAGATAACCGGACTCGCGGCGGGGGATGTTGTCCCCATGACTGCAGTTGTCCTCTGCCAGGGCAATATTCACAACACGGACACGAAGCTCAACTATGTCGGAGTCAAGAGCTGCAAAATGGCAACTCAGCTTTTCGGCGGACCGAAAGAGTGCGTCTACGGCTGCATCGGCGACTGCGTTGAGGTATGTCCCTATGACGCGATTCATATCTGCGAGGGCGTTGCGAGAATAAATCCGCTCGCGTGCCACGCCTGCAAGATGTGCGTCAACACCTGCCCCAAGGGCATTATCGATCTTATGCCCCTGCACGAGGCAAAGGCCGCCGTCATGTGCAAGAATCATGACAAGGGCGCCCAGACCAGAAAAGAGTGCAAGGCGGGCTGCATCGGCTGCATGAAGTGCGTCAAGACCTGCGAATACGACGCGGTCACGGTTGAAAACTTCTGCGCGAAGGTCGATTACGACAAGTGCGTCGGCTGCGGCAAATGCCACGAGGCGTGCCCGGTCAAGTGCATCGATGTTATCGAGCCCGGAGTGAAGATAACTGAGATGAAAGTCAACTAAATGAATACGCGAGAGCACCCGGAGTTGTGAAAACAGCTTCGGGTGTTTTGCTTTTTATTATAATTTGTAGGGGTTGGCGACCTCGACAACCCTATGCCGTCAACGGCGGCACTGTTTAAAATAAAAGCAGATCGTGGACGGAAAATTGACATTGACAATAATGTCTGATAATATTAAATAAAAAGAGATATACGGAGGGATGCCTATAGCCGATTGAACGCAATCTTCAAAGGGAACAGGGCGCGGAATAAATATCAAGCCCGGAGGCGAAAACTATGAAAAAAACAATACTTTCTATATTAATATCGGTTCTGCTCATAACGAGCTTTGCGGCGTGCCGAAACGGAGACGCGGAGACGGCGGGAACGACCGGTCCGGAGAACACCACGGCAGAAAGTACAGCCGAAATAAGTTCAGCTCCGCAGACAATCGAAAAAACTCTCGACGGAGTGACGCTGAAAGTTTATATCGAAAATCCGAAAGTCAAATCGGGCGGCGAAGTGCATATCACGGCGACCGTCACGAACAACAGCGGAAAAGATATAATTTCAACGCTCCCGATATATAATCAGCAGCACTATGAGATACGCACGAAAATTTTGACGCAGGACGGAAAAGCGTTCTACGACAAAGATTATCCCATAGAAGTGACCGAGGATGCCACGCGCCGATTTATTATCAGGAGCGGGGAGAGCTATGTCCAGGATATGTATCTCGTCGCCGCCGAGATGGATTCCGGCATGAGCGGCACCGCCGACGCAGTGCCCTGCGGCGCGGGAAAATGCGCGGGAACCTCGACTTTCAAATGGAACGGCGGCAACGGCGCAGAGAAGTCGCTGACGGTTTCGTTTGAGATAGAGATAGCCTGAATTTTATAATGAAAACCGACTCGAAGATATAATTTTTCGGGTCGGTTTTGTGATTCTTTGCTGTAAAGTGGTATGACTTTACAATACGGCAGAACAGTATTTCAACTTAAACGGCAGCGGCTCAAAAGACATTGAAATTATTGACCTTTACACAAAAGAGCCGTATTGCTTAGACTGATATAACAGAAAAGCGATATGTAAAGCTAATATACTTTACACATCGCTTTTCCTGATTCATTGCTATTTATTCTGCCGGGCGGGGATTATACCCACTCCTTGATAACTTCCGGGTGCTTGAAAGTCTCATCTATAGACTTCAGGAAGGGGACTACGTCGCCCATGTCGAGCGCGCGGTGGTCGAAAACGACGGTGAAAACGAGCTTCTTGCCGACCGTTACCGTGCCGTCGGGATTTGCAATAGCCGTGTCGCGCGGAGCGCCTACGCCTATCGCGGCGACCTGCGGAGGGATTATCTCAAGCAGCGCACATATGCCGTCCCAGTCCTTGTAGAGCGAGCCGAGGTTCGATACGGTTATCGTGCCCTGCTCAATGTCGTATTTTGTGAGCCTGTCGTACTCGGGTATATCATAATATTCTTTCTTGCTCTTGCCGGAGAGGGTTTTTACTTTGTACTTTCCGGTCTTTGAGCCGATGAGGCGGGATATCGTCTGAACCAATTTGCCTTTTGCAAGCCCCTGCAGCGTGTCGTTGAGCGAGACGTCGTACATGACCTGCGACATGTTTGAATTTTTCGCTCTGCGTTGAACATCGGCGAGCGTATCTCTGATATCCCTGAGGTTCTTGTCCTGCATGTTGTGCAGATTTACTGTCATCATCTCACCTGAGTCGAGAAGCATGGGCATCGAGATATTTATTTCGTCGAACTCCGTCACGCATCCGCGGACAAGGCGGGGTTTGAAATCGATATGTGCATTCATCGCGGGGCACTTCTTGAGCGCCTCTGTTATTACTTTTAATATAACTGCGTTGAGCGTGATCTTATCTTCTTTTGCGCGCCCTTCGTTGATTTCTTTGAAAACTTTCAGAAATTCGGACGCCTCAGGCTCGTTTGTAACAACGACATGGGGAATGTCGTGCCAGCTCTGCGCGGTCATGTTTGCGATTATCTTCCTGTTTATGCCGAAGTGCTCGGCTCTTCTGACTGTGAGTGACTGTCTCATTCTGAGGACTCCTTTCATTTTAGCGGTTATGCCGTATTAATAAAAGTATATATTGTCCTCAAACTTAAAAACAAGGAACAGTATCTGGAAGCATGCGCAGAAAGCGACACAAAAAGTGATTTGTGTCGCCAAAAATTATAAACAGTTTAGAAATATTTTCTAAAGCCGTTAAAATATATGCTTGTGGTGAAAGAGACGATAGTCGATGGATCTTCGCGGAAGTCGGAGTTTATCCACTCCGCAATAACGCTGACGATGCCGTTGAAGAACATTATATACATCCAGCGGAACTGCTTATCCGTGATCTCGGGGAAAAACTTCTTCCACTTTATCTGTGTCCTGTCGTAGTTCTTGACGAACAATGAATTGATGAAGCCCTTTCGCGGGCCGCATCTCATCATGTAGCAGCACAGGTCGGAATTATCCCTGACAATATCAAACAGACCGACCAATACTGCATCGAAAACCTCGGGATCCATTCTCTCGATCTGATTATCGATATCGGAGACGAACTCAGCCTCGATGCTCTTCATCAGCGCGTTGATGTCGTCATAGTGGCGGTAGAAGGTGCTTCTGTTGATGTCTGCGCGCTGACATATCTCTCGCACGCTGATCTTGTCGAAGTCCTTTTCTTCAAGCAGTTCGAAGAAGGTGCGGCGTATTGCCGTTTTTGTGTATGCCGTGCGCCTGTTGTGCGCGGGCCTTCCGGTTGCCGGGCTTGTCATGAAAATCACCTGCGTTCGTTTCTGATTCATATAAATATTACCACTAATATGCTCGATTGACAAGAGTTAGCGCGATTTTACTCATGTAAAAAAATATGTTGACAAAAGTGCTAAACACTGTTAAAATAACTAATTGCCGCAGGAAAAAGGCGGCTAATCCTTGCTGCGGATGAACCGCAGCCAAAAGACCAGAAGGAGGTGCTTTAAGAATGTCAGCAAACAACAGCTATGAAGCAATGATGGTTTTCTCCGTCAAGAACGGTGAGGAGGGCGTTCCCGCTCTCATCGAGAAGTTCAAGGCTCTCATCGAGCAGAACGGCACTCTGGACAGCATTGATGAGTGGGGCAAGCGCAAGCTCGCTTACGCTATCGACGATGAGCCCGAGGGATTCTACGCTCTGTTCAATTTCAGCGCTGCACCTGAGTTCCCCGAGGAGTTCTACCGTATCGCCGGTATAACCGACGGCGTTCTCCGCTCACTCGTTGTCAGAAAGTGAGGAAACAAAGATGCTTAACGTTGCAATAATTATGGGCAGACTCACTGCCGATCCCGAACTGCGTACCACCGCTTCCGGCGTCGCAGTCACCACTTTCTCCGTTGCGGTCGATCGCCGCTTCCAGAGACAGGGTGAAGAGAAGCAGACCGATTTCATCAACGTTGTCGCCTGGAGACAGACTGCAGAGTTCGTCTCCCGCTACTTCCATAAGGGATCAATGATCGCTGTTCGCGGAAGTATCCAGCAGCGCAACTACGAAGACAAGAACGGCAACAAGCGCACTGCGTTTGAGATAGTTGCCGAGGAAGTCAGCTTCTGCGGATCAAAGGCAGAGACCGGCACGGGTGCCCGCCAGAATGAGCAGCCCGCGCGCGTTCAGCCCGCAGCGTCCTTCGCCACAGGCGGAGCGGACGATTTTGAGGAGATCCCG
>ERZ779737.2575-NODE-2575-length-11731-cov-3.145341_pt1 | contig 11731 bp, 7 predicted proteins | sample MGYA00511889_ERZ779737 | MGnify/ENA primary metagenome ERZ779737 (study PRJEB29588, sample SAMEA2163575) | human gut metagenome | biome: human gut; feature: human-associated habitat; material: faeces | place: Denmark | collected 2008/2010 ...
TCTTTCCGATCCGGGCGTCCGGGAACCGCTGATTAATGCCTATTACGGCTTTTCGCCGCTGACGCCGCCCCCGGCGTGGGAGAACGGCGGTCGCGGGGGGATCCGGCTGACGCAGGAGGATGGAATGGTTTCCTCCGTCTTGTTCAGCGGAGAAATGCCGCTCCGGAAAAATCATGAGCTTCATTTCCCGATCGAGTTCCGGATTACGCCGTTCCATCCTGCGGAACGGGAGCGTTTCTTCCGGGAGCGTTTCTATCATCCGATGATCGACGGCTTTAAAATCGGGGGCGCGGATCCTCTGGAGTCGCTTGACTTCGACTCTCTCCGAAGGGAAGGGGTCACCTGCGTCAATCTTCATCACGGGATTGCGATGAATCCCTGCATCAATTATCCGTTTTTGAATGTTTCGCTTCCGAAACTGGCTTCTTTTGTGGAGCGGGCGCATCGGAACGGGTTGAAAGTTCTCTGCTACTACACCATCCGGGAACTGTCGGTGCATGCGCCGGAGTTCTGGGCGTTTCGCAGCATGGAGGATGAAATTTTCTATCCGGGTCCGGGAGAAACGGCACGTCCGTGCACCAATCCCGCCGGTCCCCATCCATGGCTCTGTGAAAGACTCGGCCGCGATTTCCTTCCCGCCTGGGCGGAGGTCGTCAAGAACGGGGAGCTGGCGGGCACGCTTGACCTTGCGTTTTTGACTACGCCGGGAGGCAGGCTGGAAAACTTCTATCTTGAAGGACTGCGCTATCTTCTGGAACGTTGTCCGCTGGACGGTCTTTATCTGGATGACAGTTCTCTCTCCGCAGAGGGGTTCCGCAGGGTGCACCGCATTTTCCGGAAATACCGGAAGTGTGATCCCATCCTTGATTTCCATGCCTGGAATCCTTTCCCCTTCCACCGGAAGCGTGATTTCGGAAACTGTTCCGTCGTTTACCGCGACATGGCGAAGCTGCCCTATATGACGGATTTGTGGCTGGGAGAAAGTTTTGATTACGAGGCGGCGTCTCCGGAATATTACCTGACGGAGATCTCCGGACTGCCGTTCGGACTGACCGGGGAAATGCTGCGGGGCGGGGGGAATCCCTGGCGCGGCATCCTGTTCGGGATGACTTCGCGGTACGGCTGGTCGGGCGATCCCCGCAGTCTCTGGCGCTTTTTTGACACCTTCGGACTTGAGGGGCTGCGGATCGAATCGGATTTTGACACGCCGTCCCTGAGGCAGTCCGATCCGCGGATCCGGGCGGCGCGTTTTACCAATGGGCGGGGAAATATGCTGCTTGCGCTTGCTTCATGGCATCCGGAAACGGCAGATGCTGTTTTGGAAGAGGACTGGACCGCTCCCGGAATTCCCGGGTTTCAGGAGGCGGCGGACTATCCCGCCGGGACACCTGTTCCCCTGGAACCTGGAAAAGGGGTGATTCTTCAGCCATCCGGCAGGGCGGGGAAATAACAGGTTCAGAGAAGAATTTTTGAATTGGACCATACAGAAATGAAGGAAGGAGAAAGATCATGGAAAAATTCAACGGTCTCGGGATGAATCTCGGCAATCTTTCGCGTCTGTCGCACGCGCAGAGCCGCTCCATCTGCGGGGAGAACCCGACCGGAGGGAAGGGCGCGGGGGCGATGGCCGAACCGGATCCGCATAAACATGCGCGCGAGCTGGGGCGCGGCTGGAAATGCAGCGCCTGCCGCAACGTGGAGCCGGGAGAAACGCTGGAGCTTGCGAATATCGACGGTCCCGGCGCAATTCAGAGCATGTGGTTTGCCGCCGCGGTTACCCGGGAGATGATCCTGCGGATTTACTGGGACGGTCAGGAGCATCCTTCCGTGGAAGTGCCCATCTGCGACTTTTTCGGTGCGCCGTGGGTGAAATTTTCCGAGCGCGGGACGAAAGGGCCTCTGGTTCTGCTGAACTCCCTTCCGGTCGTCATCAATCCGAACCGCGGGATGAACTGTTTCTGGGAGATGCCCTTCCGGAAGAACTGCCGGATCACGGTGCAGAATCTCAATCAGGAAGAGGGCAAGCCCTGTTTTCATCAGATCAACTACACGCTGACGGATGTTCCGGACGACTGCGCTTATTTCCATGCGCAGTTCCGGCGTGTCAACCCGCTGCCTTATAAAGAGGTCTATACGATTCTGGATCAGGTGCGGGGACGCGGTCATTACGTCGGAACCGTCATGGGCTGGGGAATCCACAACAACAACTGGTGGGGCGAAGGAGAAATCAAGTTCTATCTGGACGGCGACGGGGAGTTCCCGACCATCTGCGGGACGGGAACGGAGGATTATTTCGGCGGGGCCCACAACTGGGAAGTGGACGGGCAGTATGTGACCTATTCGACCCCATTCATGGGGATGCATCAGGTCATCAAGCCGGACGGACTCTATCAGACGCAGCACTGCCACGCGATGTACCGCTGGCATATCATGGATCCCATTCGTTTTGAACAGGATCTGAGAGTCACGATTCAGGCTTTGGGCTGGCGCAGCAATGGGCGGCTCTATCCGGGGCAGCACGACATTTCCTCGGTTGCCTACTGGTACCAGACGCTCCCGACTGTGCCTTTCCCGCGTTTCCCCTCCCGGGATGATCTGGAGGTGATCTGAGTCCGGAACGGAAACTCGTCCGGATGCGGTTCTGGTCCCGCAATCCGGCGTTGTTCTTCCCTTAGGAATGATGCGGACCATTTCTGATGTTCCGCAACGGGTATTTCACCGGCTGGAGATGTTAGTGGAAAATCTCCAGCCTGATATAAAACAAAAACAAAAACAAAAAAAGGAGAAAGGTAAGATGTTCAAAGGAAAAACACTGCACATTCTGCTCGGCGGAGCCCTGTGTATGGCCGCATCCGCGCTGTCCGCTCAGATCGCTGTCAAGAGCGGGGACAAGATTGTCTTCATGGGAGACACTGTCACGCGCATGGGCAATGGCCGGGCCGGATTTCTCAATCTGGTGATGTCGGCTCTGCAGTCAAACGGTGTGAAAGCCGTCAAGATTCCCGCCGGAGCCAGCGGCCATAAATCCAATCAGATGCTGGGACGCCTGGATCGTGATGTCATTCAGAAGGCTCCTCAGATCATGGTTCTGAGCTGCGGGATGTCCGATGTTCAGCATGGGAAACGCGGCGTCTCTCTTGAAGACTACAAGAAAAACATGACGCAGATTGTGGACAAGGCTCTGGCGGCCGGGATCAAGGTTTATATTCTCACCCCGACGATGATTACGGAAAATCCGGACCATCCCGACAACCAGAAGCTCGCCGGATATAATGATTTTCTGCGCACGCTTGCCAAGGAAAAATCCTGCACGCTCGTGGATGTGAACGCCGACATGCAGAAGCGCCTTGCAGACATCAAGGCGAAACATCCGGGCGTCAAAGGCAATCTTCTGACACATAATGGCATTTTCATGAATCCTCTTGGAAACATCATGCTTGCCGAAGGGATTCTTCGGGCGTTCGGCATGACGGATGAACAGCTTGCCAAGGCGCAGCCCGCCTGGAACAAGATGCTTCTCCCGCAGGATATCTACATGAGCCTCAGCGAATACAAGGCTCTGTCCGAAAAGGCGTTTCAGGCCAAACAGTCCGTGGGGGATTATCTGAAGAACATGGTGAAGAAGGAACTCCAGTAATCACGGCAGTTTCCGCGGAGCGCGTTCCTTGCATTCCTGGCGCGCTCCGGAAGAGGAAGACGGCAGAGCGTCCCGAACCGGATTTTTTACCGGCGAAGTTTCGCATGCCGTCTTTTTTTCTGTCCCGATGGGCGGATTCTCCTGTGGAAACGGAAGCTGAAATTTCCGGATCCCGCACGCTGCCGGTCCGTTTCCCCGATGCCGCAATCCCGTCATGCTTCCGCAATGCGCGGACAAGCGCGGACAATTACCGGGGAAGATCAATAGCCAGCTTTTCTCCGTGATAATGGACGGTCACGCAGCATTCCGGGCACGAGAATCTGGAGATCCGGAATACCCTGTCGCGCGGCATGCCCGTGAATTCTCCCTCCTGCTCTCCGATTGTGAGCTGACGCTTCGATTCATTCCAGAAGAAACGGATTCTGCTGAATTCCTTTTGTTCATAGCGGTAACTGGTTCCGTCGTCTTCGTACAACATGAACTCCGCGTCCTTCCCGTCGCAGATTCTGAACTCCGGCGCATCGTCCTTTTCGCCGACATACTGCATTGCGGGACCCCATGGAAGGATGGAGCCGGCTTTCAGAAAGAGGGGGATCCGGTCCAGCGGAGCGTCCACGCTGACATACTGACCGCCGCGGTAACGCTTCCCGGTCCAGAAATCGATCCACTCCTCTTTTTCCGGCAGATAGACTTCCGCCGTTTCCGTGTCTTCGCATACGGGAGCCACCAGAATGGACGGTCCGAACATATACTGCGTTTCATTCCGCAACGCTTCCCGGTCGGAGGCGAAATCCATGACCATGGGACGCATCATCGTGTATCCCCGGGTTGCGACGTCCCCTGCCAGCGTGTAAATATAGGGCAGCAGACGATAACGCAGTTCCAGGTATTTGCGGAAAACCTTCTCCACCGTCTCGCCGAAGTGCCATGGTTCCGTTCTGCTCTTGAATCCGTGAATGCGCTGGACCGGACAGAATGTGGCGAATTCAAACCAGCGGATCAGGCGTTTGTGATACTCCAGATCGTCATACTGGTTTTCCGGCCGGAAAAAGCCGCCCGCGTCGCTGGTCCAGTAGGCGAGGCCGGTCAGCATGGTGCCCAGACCGGCGGTAATTTGAGTCCGGAAATCCTGCCATTGACTTCCGATGTCGCCGCTCCAGAGCACCTGCCCGAGCCTCTGCTGGCCGGAAAAGGCGCAGCGGGTCAGGACAAGCGCGCGCCGTTCCGGCTGTTTCTGCCGCAGCGTTTCTCCGACGCGGGAATTGACCAGAAAAGGATAGATGTTGCGGTAGAAATTCCCTTCGCCGAGATGGATCTTCCGATCTTTCAAGGCATCGTTCTCCGGTTCGGTCGCATCAAACCACCAGCTGTCGATTCCGGTCGTCATCAGGCGACTGCTGAAATGTTTGCAGTAAAGGGCGGCTGCAGCGGGATTGGAGAAGTCGATCCAGTCGGTTGTTTCGATATATCCGTTTTCTTTCCGGATCGTTTCTCCGAATTCGCATGTCCGGGTGACAACCGACCAGACGGAAAACATGCTTCTGGCATGCAGTGCATGCACCTGTGCATTCAAGCCCGCGGGATCCGGAAAACGGACGGGGTCGAACACCATGGAGTTCCATTTCCCGTCCTCCCACCATTGCCAGTCCTGCACGATAATGTCCAGCGGCAGGCCGCGTTTCCGGAATTCGCGCAGGTTTTCCAGCAGCTCTTCCCCGCTGACGTAGCGTTCCCGACAGTGCCAGTAGCCGAACGCGTATTTCGGGAGCATCGGCACCTGGCCGGAGAGGGCCCGGAAATGCTTCGTCACTTCCGGTGCGCTCCCGGAAAACACGATGTAATCGATTCCGGTCGTGAGATCGGAACGGAAGACGGTCCGGTTCCGGTCTGCGCGGTATGTCAGAACGGGAATATCGCGGGATTCGTTCTCGACTTCTACACGGTGGAGTCCCGCTTCCAGGCGGATTCTCCCGCCCATGAACGGCGGGAGCCAGAAATTCCGGCGCTGAAAGACGGTCTGCCCGTCGATCCTGAGAACATGGGTGCGGGTCATCACCTGTCCGCAATCCAGGGCGAATGCGAATTCTCCGCTTTCCTCCGTCCGGAATTCGCCCCGCCAGAGGGCAAGGCTCGAAGAGTCTTTGCTTCCCCCTTCGGAAGTCGTGACTTCGATTTCCTGCGACTGGCCTTCGCCTGTTTTGGTCAGGGGAATCGCAATTTCCCCCGGATTGAATTCGGTCATGCTGTAGTTGTGCCACAGAAGCCCGTAGCCCCGGGTCGAATACAGCATCGGCAGAGATGCCTGCGTATTGACCTGAATCAGACGCCGCGGAAGGTTTCTGATGTTCAAGGCGCCGTCCTGGAATTCCCCCAGTCCGAACAATGCCTCATCCGGCGGCGAGTCGAAGGCTATCCCGGCGGAGCGGAAATTGTTTTTCTTCTGAAAGAAGCGGCTCCCCGGGATCTCCCCCAGAAGCCGTTCTCCCGTTTCATTGAAAAAGCTCAGTGCTTCCGCCGCCTTGTCCAGGCGGACGGAAATTCCGGGAAACCGGATGATAAAGTTCTCCGGCGTTTCTTCGACATCCGGTTGCAGCGCCTGGTATTTCCCGAAGATGAATTCCTCTTTCTCGCGGAACGGAAATTCAGGCTGCATCCGCACCCGGACGGCATTGCCGGGCAGACCGGAAACTTCCAGAAAAGCGCTGTCGGAAAGCTGAAAATAACAGCATTGGCAATTGACGGAATCTGTGGAAATTCGAGCTGCCATGATTGATCTCCTTCTTTTCTGTTCTGTATCTCTTGAAATTCCTGCCGGAGGCAGCGGACTGCTCCGGATATTCCGAATCCATGTTGGATGTTTTGCCGACATATGCCGGATTGGCTTTCGGCATAATTCCCTCCCGCATTTCATCATGCAGGCGGATCGGGCTTTTCGATTCATCCCTTGATGTTTTCCGCATTTGCATCGGCATTGTTGAGACTTTGAACTTCAGGGGGAGCTGTATCGGTATAATAGGAAATATAATTGAAATCTGGAAAATGTCAAGATTGCCCGGAAATAATTTCGGTAAAAAACAGCAAGCAGGGATGGTGAGACACTCCTTAAAAAAGGAAAGACAGCATAGCATGCGGATTTCCGCCTGCCGCATTTCTGCTCTCCTGCAGCTTTCGGGAAATCTTTCTTCCTTTTTCGCAATGACACCGGAATCCGGGGTTGAAAAGTCGGCTCTGAATGCTACTGTAATACGTCACAGGGCTTTCCTGCTTATGCCTGGGGAATGAATGGAGTCCGTCCGGTTTTAATCATTTGAAAGCAAAGGGAGAATGCAATGCTGAATCTGAATGAATCCCAGTTTGAAATCGTCACTTGCTCCGGGCATGCAGACGGTCTGAAACTGATAAAAGTGAAAAACGGGAGTGTCCATGCCTTTCACCTGGAGAATGCATCCGGAGAGCCGGCGGTCCTGCGGGAAGTGGTGGTTCACCGGCAGGCGATGGGGTATCCTGCGAACACCCGCTTTTATGCGGAAGGCTCCAATATGCTCTCCCAGTACTGGGGAACCATCGGACAGATTCAATCCACGGTTTATACAGACCGTCTTCATTACCGTTTTCCCGTCCGTCCCGGTATGTTCACCGTCTACAACCTGATCCAGTTTTTCCCGGACGGGGGAACCCCGGAACTGGCCGGATTCACCAGCTGCCGGCGCTTCACCAACGAGATCCGCTTCAACGGGGAAACCATTGAATTTGTCATCGACTGCGACAATCTTGCCATTCCTCCGAACAGCACGCTGGAACTGGAGGAGCTGTTTGTCACCGCGCGGGGAAGCAGGGAGGAACAGCTGGCGCAGTTCGCGGACCGCATTGCCCATTATCATCCGCGTCCGCAGTACGACAAACCGCTGACCGGCTGGTGTTCCTGGTACTGTTATGGTCCGGCGGTCCGGGAAAGCGACATCGAGGAGAACTGCCTTGCAATGAAGAAGCTGCCGGGTTTCCGGTATGTGCAGATCGATGACGGATATCAGCGCTTCATGGGGGACTGGCTGATTCCGCATCCGAATTTCCCCGGCGGCGTGAAGGAGCTTTGCGGCAAAATCAGAAAAATGGGACTGGAACCGGCTCTCTGGGCCGCTCCGTTTATTGCGGAAGAGAAATCTGAACTTTTCCAGCGGCATCCGGACTGGTTTGTCCGGGATGAGGCGGGAAAGCCTCTTTCATCGGCGCAATGCAGTTTCGGCGGCTGGCGCTGCGCCCCGTGGTACATGCTGGACGGCTCTCATCCGGAAGCCTGCGAATATCTCTGTCATGTGTTCCGCACCATGCGCGAAGAGTGGGGCTGCACCTATTTCAAACTGGATGCCAATCTCTGGGGCTGCATGCCGGGAGGCAGGCGTTTCAATCCCGGCATGACAAGAACGGAGGCATACCGGCAGGGGATGGATGCGATCCGCCGGGGCGCCGGTCCGGACGCGGTCATTCTCGGCTGCAATGCTCCTCTCTGGCCGTCGCTGGGAACCTGCACGGCGATGCGTGTCACCAATGATATCTCGCGGCGCTGGGACAAATTTGACGAACTTTCCCGCGAATGTTTTTCCCGCAACTGGCAGAATGGAAAACTCTGGATCAACGATCCGGACTGCCTGCTTCTTGAAAATCTGGCGATCCGGCAGATTCTTCCGGACGGCTCCGTCAGCACGGGAAATCGAACCGCCGTTTCCCCGGAGGAATTCGACTTTCACAGGGCGCATATTCTCGCTTCCGGCGGCGCATTGCTCTCGGGCGATATCCTGACGGAGTTGCGGGAAGACTCTCTCCGGACGATCGAAAAGCTTCTGCAGATGTACGGGAAAACCGCCCGCTTTGACGATACGGAATTCCTGCATGGAACGATTCCCGTTGAAGAAGGTGTCCTTCACTGCTATTTCAACCGGGCTCCGCTGGGGAAAATGTTCTGCCGTCTTCCTGACGGCGGGACGTGCGCGGATTTCTGGAGCGGTGAGACGATCGACGATCGTCTGCTGGTTCTTCCACCCCGCAGCGCCAGGGTGATCCTGCATGAACCGGAGAAGGGCGGGAACGCTTGAGTTCTGCCTGACCGGATGCTTCCGGAGGTCTGCGGTTCCGCCATGCCGCACGCCGCTCCGGAGGCTGCTGCCGCGCCGCTTTCCCGGCACGGAGAATGTCAATGCACGTCGTAGACGTATTCCCCTTTCGGAAAGATTGCGGGAACCACCACCAGGAACATTGCGGCGAAAACGATCATGATCGCGTAAACCAGGAACAGAGTCTGGTAGTGGCAGATGCGCATGGCGCCGATCGACCATTGCGGCGCCAGCAGGCCGGAACCGAGCACCAGAGAGGAGATCAGGCGCGACAGGCCCGAGCCCCCGTAGTAGAACGTGCCGCAGAAGGCCATTGCCATGGCCTTGTTTCCCGGCGTGGCCAGAGCCATCATTTCCGAGGTGGAGGCAATGGAGGCGGAGGCGAACGTGAAACTGTAAACCATCATCAGGAACGCGATCAGCGTGCCGGTTGCGGGATTCCATTCCCCGATGAAAAACAGAGCGAAGTTCACCAGGGCGTAGGTGATGTGGATTCCAAGCAGTGTGTCCTTGATTCCCCAGCGGGTGATGATCCGTCCCGCTCCGATGGAACCGAGAAGCATTCCGACCATGTTCAGAGCGGAAATCATGACGATGATGTTGTCCGGTGCGTGCAGATAGCGTTTCAGGTAGATCGTGGACAGGGGAAGCGTCCCGTAGGCGGCCAGGTTCAGAATGAACAGATAGACGGAGTATCCGGCCAGCGGCTTGTTCGCCAGCGCCACCTGAAGCCCCTCCCGGAACCCGTAGACACCTTTTTTCTCCGTTTTGTAAACCGGAATCCGTGAAATGAAAAAGATCCGGCCGAGATAGAGAGTCGCCGCGATCAGCAGAACCAGCTGGAGCTGATGCAGAGTCGGATTTCTGCCCACGAAAAAACCTGCGCTCAGGAGAAACAGCGCGGAGGAGAGCTGCCAGGAAAAACGCATCGAACTCAGAAACGTGCTGCGCCGCTCCTTGAGCAGAAAGGTATCCAGCATCGGAAACCAGCCCGCAATATAACCGGTATTGCAGTAGGCATACAGCACGATCATGCCGATCATGATGCCGACGGAAATTTTTCCGCCCCTCAGGAACGGCGACGCCACCACCATGTAATAGGCGAAGGCGGATAGCATGCAGATACGGACGATCAGTTTCTGATAGCCGATCCGGCTTGCGACCCATGCCATCGGGATGATGCACAGTCCGTTGAAGAGCGGCAGAAGCGACGTGGTCAGCATGGAGAACATGTCGCCCGCGCCGAGCATCTGCGCAAATAGAATGATGATGGCGCTGTCCGTCAGGGTTACATCGCCCATTGCGCCGAAACAGGTCGAAAGGGTTGCCTTCCGTTCGCAGGAACGGCGTTCCTCCAGTGTCGGGGATGCAGAATCGGATGCCATGACGGGATGTTCTCCTCCGCTGTTTTGCGATAATATAATGAAATCGGGAATCAAAACAAGTCCGGGGTAAGAAATGACAAGGAAATCCATGGAATGAACAATGTTTTTCCGGATTTTCCTCTTTCCCGGACGGCGCGGTATGAAACGGATTTGACAAGAGGACAATCTTCTGCTATGCTACCGGGGAAGGGGAGCGAAACGCTTGCCTTTGCAGCATGCGGTGCCTGCGGAATTGTTGGATATGTCATTTCAGGGAGGAAGAGTCGTGAAAGCTGAGTTGAATTTTCTCTGGCGTCGGCGCAGTGTCCGGGCGTTTACCGGTGCGCCGGTTTCCGAAGCGCAGATTCAGAGCCTGCTGGAAGCGGCGATGGCGGCGCCGTCCGCCTGCTGTCGGGATCCATGGGAATTTCTGGTGATCCGGGAGCGAGAACTGCTCAAAATGGTGGCGGAATGTCTGCCGAACGGTCGTTTTCTGGCGGATGCGCCGCTTGGGATCCTGGTCTGCGGCAACATCCGTCTTGCTCATGCGGAAAGTCTTTCCTATCTGCTTCAGGATTGCGCCGCTGCGACGGAGAACCTGCTTCTCGCCGCGCCGGCGCTCGGGCTTGGCGCATGCTGGCTGGGCATTCATCCCCGGGAGGAACGGATCGCCGCCTTGCGCAATATTTTCCGGATTCCGGAATTTCTCATTCCTGTCGCCGGAATTGCCGTCGGCGTGCCGGAGGGGGAGAGTGCGCCCCGCACCCGTTTCAATCCGGCAAAGGTTCATGATGCGGGCGAGTGGAAGCTGTAAGGGCGGACCGTTGCGGAATGCCGTATTTTTCCGGTTTGAAACGGTCCGAATCAGGACATGCGGGATTGCAAAACCGCCGCGAAGGGTTAAGTTACCCTGGACGGACATTGCTTGAAAGGAGGCCTTCTGATGAGAGAACTGCTGATTTTGTTTTTCTTCTTCTTTTCCTTCGCCGCCGCGCTTGCTGCTGAAACGATGGATATCACCACCCGGAGCGGACAGGTTTTTGAAGACGCCCGCCTGGAAAGAGTCAATCCTGACGGGATTGACATCGGCTATGTCAACGGGAAAGGACATTATGTCCTGAAAGGTCTGCGTTTTCAGGATCTTCCGGATGAGCTTCAGAAAAAATTCGGTTACGATCCGGAAAAAAGCAGAAAATTTGAAACCGAGGTCAGAAAATACGAGGGAAAAGACATCGAGAAGGTCGCCGACGATGAGAAAACGCGTCTGGAGCGCATTACCGAGCAGATCAAGGCGAAGTTCGCCGGCGAAAAAATCACACTCAAGCCGTCCGATCTCCGCTATGCCATTCATGCATGGCGCCGTTCCGTGGAGATTACTCCGGTCAAGGATACGAAAACCGGCTGCGTGGTGAAAATCGACAAGGTTGTTTCCGGCCGTCCGATCCAGTCCGAACTTGTTCTTGTGGACGGCGTCCATCTGCCCGCGGAAGGATCATGGAGCGGCTTCCTCTATCCCACCGGCATGAAGGCCGTCTATGAGAAAAAACAGATTCCGGTTTTTACGGGGAACCTGGACGATTCCGCCGAGATTCTGACAAAATATCTGGAAATCTATGTCGAAT
>ERZ779737.2581-NODE-2581-length-11684-cov-2.567375_pt1 | contig 11684 bp, 9 predicted proteins | sample MGYA00511889_ERZ779737 | MGnify/ENA primary metagenome ERZ779737 (study PRJEB29588, sample SAMEA2163575) | human gut metagenome | biome: human gut; feature: human-associated habitat; material: faeces | place: Denmark | collected 2008/2010 ...
ACTGGAAATGAGCCAGAATGCCATCCGCCTCGGCTGGAGCGCGGAAGAGGTCGACCAGAGACTTCACAACATCATGAAGAGCATTCACAATTCCGCCCACGAGGTCGCGGCGGAATTCGGCGAACCCAACAACTACGTGCTCGGCGCCAACATCGCCGGCTTCCGCAAGGTCGCCGACGCCATGATCGACCTCGGCGTCTGATCCGGATTCCTTTTCGGAACCTGCAACGGGATGGCGGAACCTTCCGCCGTCCCGTTTTTTTATACGGTGCGGAGGGAGTCCCGGAGAGATGCGGAGGACAAAACGCATCCTGCGGGAAAGGATGGCGCGGGACGGGAAAGGTTCAGCGGCGTTTGATTTCGGTACCGTCAAGGCGGCGTGCGCCAAGCAGCGTCCGCGCCTCCTCGAAGGGCAGGTTGTAGGACTGCAGCGCGATCCGGTAGCGCGGCGATCCGAAAGTATGCCGGATTCCCATCAGATCCAGAAGGAGTTCAAATGTCAGGTCGTTCGTGAATACGCTGCCGGCATGAGCGCGGAGCGTCTCCGCCAGTCCGGGCCGCTCCCTGCGCAGCGGCTCGGAAAGATAGAGAAGCATCGGAATTTCCGCAATCTCCTGCACATAGGCGTCCGCGCCATGGCCGACGCCCGGCTTTTCCGAATGGTCGGCAAGATAGAGCGCGGCCTTCACCCGGGGATTGTTCCGCAGCATGGTGAAGATCCGCTCCAGAACGCCGTCCACATACAGCACGCTCCGGTCATAGACATGCCATGACGCCAGGTCTTCGCGGAACCCCTCCGGATAGCGTCTCGCATAAGGTCCGTGGTTGCCCATGAGATGCACCACGACAAGCGAACGGTCCGAGTTCAAGTGCTGTGAAAGAGGGGCAATCAGCGCCTCATCGAATTTTGACTGCCAGAGAATGAAGTCCTCCATCGTGTTGAGCCATATCCGTTCATCCGCACCGGAAACAAGCGCCGCCACAGGCGAATCGTAGCGTCCGTGCGGATACTGGTTGCTCAGGAAAACCGTATGATAGGCGCAGTATTTCAGCACGTCAAAAATGCTCGGCAGAGCGGAGTTCCCGTATTTGACATATTGATTGTGTGCGCTCAGGAGACAGGAAACGACCTGCATGGTCTGCACATGGCAGGAAAAGGCGTTTTTCATGAGAATGAAATCCGGTTCGCGCGCCGCCGCCTTCATGAACGGCGTGGTGTCAAGTCCGTAGCCGTAGGCGCTGCAGCGGTTCCGGTTGTGCGACTCTCCGATAATCAGCACGTAAATGCCGTCCTCGCCGCTGCCTTTTTCAACATGGCGCTTCACCATCTCCATCCGTTCCGGCCCCCGCGCGGCATACTCCTCGATCACTGCGAAATACTGGAGACTGTCAGTGAAAAGCACCTTCGTGCGGTTCAGCGAGTCAATGCCGGTGAGCTCCGTGTACAGCGGACGGGAAACGCCGAGCAGAACCAGTGCAATGCATATGAGATATCCCCGGGAAACACCCCGGGAGGCGCCGATGCGATTCAGGAAGAAAAGCCCGGCGCCGCAGAGAATCAGGAGCGCGAACAGAAGCAGGCAGAAAAAATGCGTGAAAAAGTAGTGAAGGGCTTCCGCAAGATCGGTCTGGTATACCGCCTGGATGGAGTCATAGGTGAAATTGCGGCCCGTGGCGATGTGATGGGCGAGAATGGTCACGGGAAGCAGATAGAGGAGGAAGCCGAAAAACAGCGTGGGCAGGAGGCGCAAACTGCGCCGGAAGTGTCCCGCGGGATCGCCGCACAGCGTGTCCGCGCAGAAAAACCAGACGGAAAGAAGCATGGCGAAAGAGAGCTGGGTCACGGCATAGAACTGTTCAATCGGAGAGAAATTCAGCCATTCGCAAAGCAGAAGAACCGGGGGAAAGGCAAAATAAATCATCCGCCCCCAGGCATCGCGCCGGATCAGCGCGACGGAGAGGAGCGCGGCATACAGAACGGCGAAAAGGACGAGCGGCCCGACCGTCCCCGGTTCGATGTAGTTTCCCGGCCGAAACAGGATATACAGTGTGCACAGAATCCCGACGGAGAGGAACACCGCCGCACAGACGATCCAGTCCCTGCGGGAGAGTCTCCGAAGGGAATCCCGAATCACCCGGAAAATTGCAATGAAACGGTTTTCATTCATGGGAAACAGCATTCCTTCCTGTTGAAGATTCCCCTGCCGGAACGGTCGCGCCTCACAACGGATTCAGGATCAGCGACAGCAGTTCCCCGGCAAGCTCCTTTTTGGGTTTCAGTTCCAGATTGAAACGTCTCCCGTCGGAAGCGTAAAGCGTCAGCGCATTGTTGTCGGAGGCGAACCCGCGCCCTGGTTTTCCGACCTCGTTGGCGGCAATCCAGTCAAAATTCTTCTCCTTCATCTTGCGGAGCGCATTGGATTCGAGATCGTCCGTTTCCGCGGCGAAGCCGACGACGGTCTGCCGCGGCGTCTTTCCCGCGGCGACGGTTTTGAGAATGTCGGCGACGGGCTCGAACTCGACGGTCATCCCCGCGCCGTCTTTTTTTCTTTTCTCCGGTTCGTAATGCTTGGGCCGAAAGTCGCAGACCGCGGCCGTCATGACGAGCGCGTCGCACCGCGGGAACGCGTCCCGCACGGCGTCGAGCATTTCCGCGCCCGTCGTCACGGGAACGAGCCGCACGCCCTCCGGCGCGGGCAGGGAAACGTTCGCGCTGACGAGCACGACGTCCCAGCCGCGTTCTCGCGCCGCCGCCGCGACGGCGTAGCCCATTTTTCCGCTGGACGGGTTGGAGATGAAGCGCACGGGGTCGAAAAACTCGCGCGTCGCTCCTGCTGTGACAAGCGCTTTCATTTTTGTCTTCTGTTCTTTCGAAAAGAATTGAATGCGGATTCGCGCGGCGAGTCCATTGAAATCTTGCGCGGCGTTCCCGCGGATTTTTTCTGCTGTTCCCGCCCGCGGAAAAAAGGTAGACTTGACAGGAAAACCATTTTTTCAAATGACCATGAACGAAAAATTCGATGCCGCGGACGAACGCAATCCCGAAGCCGTCGCGCTTTTCGGCGCGATTTGGGAAGGTTTGGAAAAAGAACTCGGCGCGGACGCGCTGAAGTTTCCGAAGGAAATCTTTTGGCTCAACGGCGCGCCCGGCGCGGGCAAGGGCACGCAGACGGGAACGATTCTCGAAGCGCTCGGCTACGCCGCCGAGCCCGTCGTGATGAGCGATTTGCTGCAGACGCCGGAAATGCGCGCAATCAAGGCGGCGGGCGGGCTCGTCGGCGACAAGGAAGTGATTTCCCTCCTGTTTCGCCGGCTCGTGCGCCCGGAATACCGCGACGGCGTGCTCGTGGACGGGTTCCCGCGGACGGCCGGGCAGGTCGCCTGCCTGAAGCTGCTGAAGAAGAAGCTCGACGCGCTTCACGCGGCGGCGCCGGAGAAATTCGCGAAGCCTTCGTTCAACATTCTCATGCTGTTCGTGACGGAGCACGAAAGCGTCGAGCGCCAGCTGAAGCGCGGGCGCGAGATGCAGGCGAAAGGGCTGCCCGTGCGCGAAACGGACGTCGATCCCGAAAAGACGCGCACGCGCTACCGCGTTTTCGCCGAGCAGACGCTGCGCCCGCTGGAATCGCTCAAGGGCGCGTTCCCGTATTTCCACATCGACAGCGTCGGGACGATCGAGGAAATTTCCGCGTTCATCCGGCGGACGCTCTCCGCGCGCTGAGCGGGAAACGCCGCTCTCGCCCGACGGCAAAAGCCGCGCTCCCGCGACGGGAACGCGGCTTTTTCTTTTCCCCGCTTTCCGCTCGGCGGAGCGCGTATCGATTTTTCGTATACGCCGGCGGGAACGTATGCGGAAACGCGCCGCGGCGAAAAAAAATCGTTCCCGCGCAGAAAGACTCTTGCTTTCTGATATTTTTGCCGTTTAAATTTCTTTCGCAGTTCGGGAACGGCGCAACGCCGAACGGGCTGCTCTGATCGAAACTGCTTACTGCTGCATTTTTCTTTTTTACACATGGCCAAAAAAACTCCGGGTGTCGCGAAGCCGAAGTTCGTTTACGAATTCGGGAAAAAAACTGACGGAAACGCGCAGATGCGCAATCTTCTTGGCGGGAAAGGCGCCAATCTTGCGGAAATGGCCCGCATCGGGCTGCCGGTCCCTCCCGGCTTCACGATCAGCACGGACGTCTGCACGTATTATTACAAGAACAGAAAGACGTATCCGAAAACGCTGATGGCGGACGTGCGCGTCGCCGTCGGCAACATCGAAAAGCAGCTCGGAAAGAAATTCGGCGACGCCTCGGGGTTCCCGCTGCTCGTCGCCGTGCGCTCGGGCGCGCGCGAATCGATGCCCGGCATGATGGACACGATTCTGAATCTCGGGCTGAACGACGACACCGTCGAAGCGCTCGCCCGCGTGACGAAGAACGAACGCTTCGCCTGGGACTGCTATCGCCGCTTCGTGCAGATGTACGGCGACGTCGTGCTCGGCGTGCAGAAGCTTCCCAATGAGGATCACGAACCTTTCGAAGCCGTCATTCACGCCGTGAAGACGGAAATGCTCGAAAAGCCCAACGCGAGCGATACGGAGCTCGGCGTCGTCGAGCTGCGGGAACTCGTTTTCCGCTTCAAGAAGCTCATCAAGGATCGCACGGGCAGCGACTTCCCGTCGGATCCGTGGAAGCAGCTCGAAGGCGCGATCGGCGCGGTTTTCGGCTCGTGGATGAACGAGCGAGCGATTCTTTACCGCCAGAAATATCACATTCCCTCGGAATGGGGCACGGCGGTGAACGTGCAGTCGATGGTCTTCGGGAACACGGGCGACAGGTCCGGCTCCGGCGTCGCGTTCACGCGCGATCCCGCGAGCGGCGAGAAAGTTTTCTACGGAGAATTTCTGATGAATGCGCAGGGCGAGGACGTCGTCGCCGGCGTGCGCACGCCCGATCCCGTGGCGCACCTCGCCGAGGTGATGCCTTCCGCGCACGAACAGCTGCTTTCCATCTGCGGCATTTTGGAAAACCATTTCCGCGACATGCAGGACTTCGAGTTCACGATCGAGGACGCGAAAGTCTTCATGCTGCAGACGCGCAACGGCAAACGCACCGGCATCGCCGCCATCCGCATCGCCTGCGAAATGGTGCGCGAAAAGCTGATCGACTGGCAGACCGCCGTGCGCCGCGTTCCCGCCGATCAGCTCGACCAGGTGCTCGCGCCGGTCTTCGACCGCTCCGCGCTCAAGGGACTGCGCCCGATCGCGCACGGATTGCCCGCGGGGCCGGGCGCGGCTTCCGGAAAAATTTACTTCAACGCGGATCGCGCCGAAGCCGCCGCGAAAAACGGCGAAAAAGTTCTGCTCGTCCGCCTGGAAACGTCTCCGGAAGACCTGCGCGGCATGATCGCCGCGGAAGGCATTCTGACGGCGCGCGGCGGCGTTTCCTCCCACGCGGCGCTCGTCGCGCGCCAGATGGGAAAAGTCTGCGTCAGCGGCGCGTCGGGCATCGACATCGACTACGCCAACCGCACGCTTTCCGTCGGCGGCGACACGGTCAAGGAAGGCGAATGGCTCAGCATCGACGGCACGACGGGGGAAGTTTTCCTCGGTCAGATTCCGACCGCGCCGAGCGACGTCATTCTCGGCGTCGTTCGCGGGAACGCCGAAGCGAAAACGTCCGCCGCCTACAAGAATTTCGCGCAGCTGATGACGTGGTGCAAGAAAGCGACGCGGCTCGGCGTGCGCACGAACGCGGACGCGCCTTCGCAGGCGGCGGTCGCGATGGCGTTCGGCGCGCAGGGCATCGGGCTGACGCGCACGGAGCACATGTTCTTCGAGGGCGACCGCATCGATTCCGTCCGCGAAATGATTCTCGCCTCGGATTTGGAAGGGCGGCGCGCGGCCGTGAACAAGCTGCTCCCGTATCAGCGCGGCGACTTCGAAGGGATTTTCCGCGAACTCAAGGGGCTTCCCGCGACGATTCGTCTGCTGGATCCGCCGCTGCACGAATTTCTCCCGCAGACGAAGGAGCAGCAGCTCGATCTCGCGAAGAAGCTGAACGTTCCCGTGGAGCACATCCAGCGGCGCGTCGCCGAGCTGCACGAGTTCAACCCGATGCTCGGGCATCGCGGATGCCGCCTCGGCATTTCCTATCCGGAAATCACGGAAATGCAGGCGCGCGCGATCTTCGAAGCGGCGGCGATTTGCGTGAAGGAAAAAATCCGCGTTTCTCCCGAAGTGATGATTCCTCTCGTCGGATTCTCCGCCGAGTTCAAGAATCAGGCGGCGATCGTGCGCCGCGTCGCTTCCGAAGTGATGGCGGAGCACAAGGTCAGAATCTCCTACAAAGTCGGCACGATGATCGAAATCCCGCGCGCCTGCGCCACGGCCGACAAAATCGCCGAAGACGCGGAATTCTTCTCGTTCGGGACGAACGACTTGACGCAGACGACGCTCGGCATGAGCCGAGACGACTCCGGATCGTTCATCGGCGACTACATCCGCCTGGAAATCGTGAAGCGCAATCCGTTCGCGTCGATCGACCAGGAGGGCGTCGGCGCGATGATGCGCCTCGGCGTTGAGCGCGGGCGCAGCGTCCGCCCGGACATCAAGCTCGGCATCTGCGGCGAACACGGCGGCGATCCCGATTCCGTCAAGTTCTGCCATCGCATCGGGCTCGACTACGTCAGTTGCTCGCCGTATCGCGTGCCGACGGCGCGCCTCGCCGCGGCGCAGGCTGCAATCGAATAAAAGGACTCTAATAAGTGCAACTTAGGCTGTAATTTCCCTGCAAATTCAGGAAATTACAGCCTAAGTTATTCTTAGTAAGTACGAACCACATTATATGTGGCCCACTTCGGCAAAGCGCGGCATAGAACTACCGTTGCGAACTACCCGTTCGAAGAACATTCGCTCGGGACGTACCCAGTATCCTCGGTTGCCATAAAGTGCCTGATATGTAACCTGACGGTCAAGGGTTTCGCTGTCTTTGGCATGGCAAACGAGGCGATATGAATTGCCCTTGAAATGTCGAAATAGCCTTTGGGATGAGCGCGGGAATTGCGCCAAAGTCGCCCTCGCCACAGGAGCCAACGTTGACTTCACATTATCGGGGGTCATCGTATGCGGACCATCATACTCGATGACGGTGCTATAGTATTTACGGAACTCTTCCTTAGTTTTGGCGAGCGTGTCTTGCAACCCATAAAATCCAACGACCTTATCCCGATACCATTCATCATAGCAGTCAAATTGATGATTTTCCATTTCTTGAAAGACGTCAATCAATTCCAGCGTTATCTCATAGCTTTGGATGCCGTCGGCTCTGCGTGATTTGAAATTATGAGTCCCTATACGCAATCTTAGGAAGTTCGTCATCCGAAACATCGAACTGCAGAGCAGCGCCGGCGCTCCGACAATCTTAATCAACTGTTGCCCAAGGAAAGCGCCATAACTGCTACCTATAATCAAATCCGGCTGTAATGTATCGCATATATCGAGAAGCATTTTTAGGGCATCTTCAGGGTTCACCGGCAGGTCGGGAGCCGTAATTTCAGCAACATCTTCCAGCTCCTTGCGCAGAGTCAGTGCCGGCGGACATTCGCCGCTCCAGTTTAAGCCGTGTAGAAACAGTATCTTCTTCATTTCTTTATATTTGTCAAAAATTACTTGTCAAAAAATCCGCAGTCAATTTCACTGCCTTCCCAAAAGCGGTAGACTGCCCTTTTACCGTAATAAACAGGTGCACGGCACCCGGAAATTCCACCCGTGTCACATTGGGATATTTTTGAGCAAATTCTTTCCCTTGGTCGCAGAGAATATCTCTTTGTGCATTGATTATCAGCATTGGAGGCAATTGCGTCAAAGCCGTATCGTTGGCGTGTGCCGGAGATATAAGGGGCTCGGTAGGATCTAAATCGCCTATATACGCCTTATTGAATACCTCCATAATACGGCCATTCAGGCCATAGCCGCGAGCATATTTATGCCAAGACGCAGAATCGTCGTTATAGGCCCTCAATACCGGATAAAACAAGACGAGCGATTGAAGTCTGAGCGGAATCGGTTGCTCCATTAGCGAAAGAGCCGCCGCCAATGCGAGGTTGCCGCCGCTGCTGTCGCCACCGACACTAACAAGACTACCACAAGAGCCCCATTCTGCGGCTTTGGCATACGCCATCTTGATTGCTTCTATACAATCTTCAAGCCCTTTAGGATAAGGCTTTTCGGGCGCAAGCGAATAATCCACAGCCAGAACTATTGCCTTACCTGTAGCAGCGACAGCATCACAGAACGCCGCACAGCTATTGATACTTCCGAAAGTCCAACCACCTCCGTGCAGATAAACCAATAGCGGCAATGGCTTTGGCTGCGGCTTCTCGGGCTTGAACAGACTCATTGCTATGCCTCTTGCATTGCCTTCGCCCTCGATTTGCACGAATTCGACATCCGGCGACGACTCATGAACAGTATTACGAGACTGTCTGACATTCCGTAACTCCTCCGGGTATCCGGCCATAGCCTCTATGATTGCATCAGCCTGACTGTCTTGCAGCCCCTGAGGCATTGACGACAGAAATGTTTCTGCCTCGGCACGCATAGTCATTGCCTCCTTATCTGTAACAATTGTCGGCACTTTCGCTTGCGATGTACACACTAAAGCGGCACCAATAAAAAATGTGCATAACGCTCCAATATATGTTTTCACAGACTCAATAATCTAAAGAAACTCAATCAGGGAATATTGCAACTTTTATTACGCCATCTTTTTTACCCTCGAAGATGCGATAACCTTCCGCTATCTTGCTCAGCGGAAGGCGATGAGTAATCAGTTTAGTTGTGTCAATCCTGCCTTCGGCAATCAGACGCATAATTTCGTCACAATCACTTGCATCTACACCCCCGAATTTGAAAGTCAAGTTTTTGCCGTACATACGTGGCAACGGAAGCATCTGCGGCTTATCATATAGGGCTACGACAGTGATGACGGCGTTCGGTCGGGCGCATTTCCACGCCATTTCAAAAGTCTTGTCTGTGCCGGCAACTTCTATCACTCGATCGGCACCGCGACTGTCAGTCAATTTGTCAAGTACCATCCGAGCTTCTTCCGGTCCGATCACGATAACATCAGGAAAATTGGCCTTGACAAACTTGCGCCTGCTTTCGTCAATTTCACATACCACAATGCGTCCTGGATTGTATAGCTCTACACACTGAAGGGTGCAAAGGCCTGTCGGGCCGCCACCAATGATAAGCACGATATCATCCTCGGAGATTTCGGCAATTTTGGCAGCCCAATATCCGGTAGCGAGTATATCTCCGACAAAAAGAGCCTGCTCGTCAGACACCTCGTCCGGGATATGCGTCAAACCATTGTCTGCATAAGGCACCCTGACATATTCAGCCTGAGCTCCATCAATACGGCATCCGAGCTCCCAGCCTCCTTTCTCGCAATTATTTACCCAACCGCGCTTGCAATAGAAACATTCGCCGCAGAAAGTCTCCACATTGACTGCTACGCGATCACCGGGCTTGACTTTCATGACATCAGAGCCTGTCGCTTCAACGACACCAACCATTTCGTGGCCGACTGTAATTCCCTTACATGCCCTCGGAACGCTGCCGTGTTTGATGTGTAAATCGCTTGTACAGATACTGCTCAAAGTGACACGTACAACTGCGTCTTTAGGGCTTTGAAGCTCCGGTTTTGCCTTGTCTGTGAAGTCAAATTTGCCATCGTCTATATATGTATATCCCTTCATATTTCTTACAGATTATTTCTTGAAAAGTATAGGGAATGAGCGCCTGATAAGACGCAACATTATCCTTTCTATATTTGATAGTTGTTTAGCGCCCAACCAATCAAAGAATGAATATGTGGCATCAGGCTTTTACCCTTATCCGTGAGCGAGTACTCTACTTTGGGTGGAACTTCGGCATAAATCTCACGGTGCACAAGCTCGCCTGCTTCCAGATTTTTAAGCGTTTCGGTCAGCACCTTGGGTGAAATGTCGGGGAGAGCACGCCCGATTGAATTAAATCGCGTTGCTTCGTTCTCGTAAAGCACACACAGCACCAGCATTGACCATTTTCCCGTAAATCGCGAAATAATGTTTCGGATGGGGCACGTCTGCGTTGCCGTATATTTTTTCAGATTTTCTTTGAGAGGTAAAGCCTTCATTTTCAATTTTAGTTACCTGAAAGTAAGCATTTTACTTATTTGTAAGTTCTTGTATATCAAGAATCATAATTGTAATTTTGCGCTATCAAACAGAAAGCGGATTACGTCCGCAAAGTTAATAAACAATATAAACCAAACCAAATGAGCGAGATTAAAATACTTGACAAAGGCGAAAAATTCGCCCATGCCTCGGTGGGTAACCTTACCGCTTTCGAGGGCAAGCAATTCATGAAAGATGCTATCGGCGCCACATCCTGCGAGGTTTCTTTCGGCACACTTTCCACCGGAACTGCCATTCCTTTCTTCCACAGCCACAAGTCAAACGAGGAAATATACATTGTCCTTTCGGGCAGCGGAAAGTTTCAGGTTGACGACAACGTTTTCGACATCACCGGGGGCTCGGTAGTCCGCGTGTCCACAAACTGTGACCGGAACCTCAAATGTACTTCCGCCACTCCTCTCTGCTACATCTGTATTCAGGCCAAAGAAGGCAGTCTCGGCGGCTACACAGCTACAGATGCCGTAGTGACCGAAAGAGAGAATCTTCTCTAAAAGCCTCACCGCATTACTAAAATCAAGCGCTTCCCGGATTTTTATCTTGGAGGCGCTTGATTCTTAATCGCCGTTTCGGGGCACATTGGCGACTTGCGACCCTGTACACGTATGTTTTCGCACCACCACTTCGATAAAACAATGCCACGATGATACGACAATGAATACTTATGTTTAACTTTGCGCAGATATCGAAGAGTTTATTGGCCGAACCAAACGCTAATACTCCATAGCACAAGATAATAACACCCGAACATCAGCACCTATCCATCTATCAATGTACAACAGCCATATAGTCGTCGGGATTGGTGAAGTCCTATGGGACATTCTCCCCGAAGGCCGGAAAATAGGCGGCGCACCCGCCAACTTTGCATACCACGTCTCACAATTCAGAATGCAAAGCCTCGTAATCAGTGTCGTTGGCGACGATGTCCTCGGTACGCAGATTTTGACCGATTTTCACGCTAAGGGCTTGCGCAACATCATCGCCACCGTGCCCTACCCTACAGGGACGGTACAAGTGGACGTCAACAGCGAGGGCGTGCCGCAGTATTCCATCGCCGAAAACGTAGCCTGGGACAATATCCCGTTTACACCCGAGTTGGCAGACCTTGCACGAAGCACACGCGCCATATGCTTCGGAACATTGGCGCAACGAAGTGCAACGACGCGTGCCACTATACATCGCTTCATTGATGCAATGCCGCATGACAGCGAGACACTGATAGTCTTCGATGCCAACCTCCGACAAAACTATTACGACAAATACGTCCTGGAAAGCTCGATGCGCCGCTGCAATATTCTAAAAATCAACGATGATGAACTATGCGCCATCATCAAAATGATGGACGACACAAGCATTGAGATACAATCATTGCAGCCCGAAACTATCAGACGATATGCAGCCAAGTTCATCAGCCGTTACAATCTGAAGATGATCATCCTAACCTGCGGCATCAACGG
>ERZ779737.2584-NODE-2584-length-11681-cov-3.566403_pt1 | contig 11681 bp, 9 predicted proteins | sample MGYA00511889_ERZ779737 | MGnify/ENA primary metagenome ERZ779737 (study PRJEB29588, sample SAMEA2163575) | human gut metagenome | biome: human gut; feature: human-associated habitat; material: faeces | place: Denmark | collected 2008/2010 ...
GACATACTTCATCAAAATTCTTATTTCTTACGTCAGGAGCCTGCTCTCTGACTGGTACTTTCTTTAATACATCTGCCATTATTTGTCACCTCCACAATGTCCGCATCCGCCGTGATGGGTATCGCCTTCCTGAAGCTTCAGAAGAGCACGTCCCTCTTCGGTCTTATACATCTGCTGTCTCTTCATGGCAAGGTCGAAATCAACTTTATGTCCATCAAATTCCGGTCCGTCTACGCAGGCAAATTTCACTTCGCCGCCAACCATTAAACGACAGGCTCCGCACATACCGGTTCCGTCTACCATGATCGGGTTCATGCTGACAACTGTAGGAATGTTCAGTTCTTTTGTTAACAGGCAGACAAATTTCATCATGATCATCGGTCCGATTGCGACACATACATCATAATGTTTTCCCTCATCGATCAATGCCTGTAACTGCTGACAGCCATTTCCGTGAAATCCATAAGTACCGTCATCCGTACATACATATACATTTCCGGCTACTGCCTTCATCTCATCCATATAAAAAAGCAGATCCTTGGTACGGGAACCCATGATCACGTCTGCATCAATTCCGTGCTCATGCAACCATTTTACCTGTGGGTATACCGGTGCGGTTCCCAGACCTCCTGCGATAAATACAATTTTCTTTTTCCTGGTCTCCTCAAGGTTCTCCTCCTCACAGAGTTCGGACGGACATCCCAAAGGTCCAACGAAATCTTCGAGAGCATCGCCCTCATTTAAGGCCATCATACGCTCGGTTCCTGCGCCAATCGTCTGTACCACGATGGTGACAGTCTCCTTCTCTCTGTCATAGTCACAGATCGTAAGCGGAATACGCTCTCCTACTTCATCTGTCTTTGCAATGATAAACTGTCCCGGCAGACACTCATTGGCCACACGCGGTGCCTTGATGTCCATCAGGATAATGTTATCTGCCAATGTTTCTTTTCGAACAATCGGGTACATAAACTGCCTCCTGTATGTAATAAATTTAATCTAATCCCTGTTCTCTTTTTCTGCTGAATACAAAAAGAGGTGTATAGCACACCTCTTTATTGTATATGACTTCTTCACTTTTCGCAACGACTTTTTTACGAAAAATATACAAGCTCATCTTCCGGTTTCTGGGCTTTTTCGATGGAAATCGGGTAAAGAACCGGTCCTTTTCCCTTATATTCCCGTGCAAATTCGACACGAATCTCTGCCGTAATTGTAATCCATGACTTGTGCGGAAGTTCCTCTTCCCTGTCATATTTACATTTGAAACCGATAAATGTCACATCCTCAATGCAGCAGGTCATCGCAAACCGTCCCGGAACAAACACGCCTTTCTTAAGTTTATCCGGATTATATACCAGAGCCAGGAATTTTACTTTCTTGCGATCGTATTTCTTGTAATTTTCCATGGCATCCATGTACCAGATAGCATAATCCGCATCGGTCAGTTCTATCACATCCTGATTGATATCAAACGGCAATTCTTCCGGACGCTCATCAATCGTTCCATCCTTGCGCTCATAGACAATCTGTGCTTTCCGGTTGATGTTCTTAATGGTACGGCGCAGATGTCCGCGATCGGTATCATCATCTGTACGGTTAAAAATAACCACATCACTGGAAAAAACCTGTTCCTGCATCATTGCACGCATATTATTCATATACAGATCATACGTCGTGGAATCTACGGTTGCCAGTGACTGTACAATCACCCAGCCCTCCGGCATTTTTGCCTCAAGCAGCTTGTCCATCCCCCATGTGCCGTTGTACTCGATAAAAATTTGTTCCGGCTGATAGGTGTCCTGGATTTCCTGCAGTTTTGCAGGCGTAAAATCCTCTTCCTCTTCGACCGTTACCAGCTTGAAGTTGATGGTTGCCAGTTTTGCTTCGTCATATTCTTTCTCGCCATCTTCGCACATGATGATAATTCCTTTCGAACCATCACCGAAGTTATTCTCAAACAGCGTTTCTTCTACGAGAGTTGTTTTTCCGCTGTCCATAAATCCTGTAAATAAATATACCGGAATATCCTGTGCCATAATTGCTCTCCTTACATTTTTCTTGGGGTTTACAGCATTTTAAAGACCAAATGTCTTCAGTAATTCGTCCTCATGAATCTCCGTTCCGATTACCACGATACGTCCGGTGTAATCCGGCTCACCCTCACGGATCTCATACTCGCCCGGAACCATATCAAAGTACAGCCAGGTGCCATCGGTACTCTCCACCATCCCTTTGGAGCGGAGAATATTGTCAGAATCGACAAACTTCTTAAGTACTTCCTCAAGTTTTGCACGCTCAAATTTGTGCGGTGTCTCCTTGCCCCAGCTGGTAAATACGTCATCTGCATGATGATGGTGATGGTGCTCATGGTCATGGCAGCCACAGGTACAGTTTTCATCATGCTCATGGTGATGCTCATGCTCCTCATGATCATGGCAGCCACAGGTACAGTTCTCATCATGTTCATGGTCATGATGATGTTCATGATCTTCGTGGTCATGGTCATGATGATGCTCATGGTCTTCATGGTCATGATGATGGTGCTCATGCTCATGTTCTGCCTCTTCCTTTGCATGATGTGCCTCGGCAAGAGCCTTCATCTCCAGATTATCCTGTCCTTCCATTACCTTAAGGATCTGTTCTCCGGATAATTTTTCCCAGTCTGTTGTAATAATGGCAGCCTTTGGATTCAGTTCCTGGATTTTGTTGACACAAAACTCCAGCTGTTCCGGTGTTGCATTCTGGCTGCGGCTTAAAATGACAGTTGTCGCATACTCGATCTGGTTGTTGAAAAACTCACCGAACGCCTTCATCTGCTTGCTCGCCTTAAGCGCGTTTACAACCGTTACCAGTGCGTTTAATTTTACATCCTGCTCTTTTTCAATATCAATCACGGACTTCATAACATCGGAAAGCTTACCGACTCCGGATGGCTCAATCAAAATACGGTCCGGATGATACTTGGTGATGACTTCATTTAAGTTCTTTCCGAAATCACCAACTAAAGAACAGCAGATGCATCCGGAATTCATCTCTGTAATCTGGATTCCAGCATCCTTTAAAAAACCACCGTCAATGCCGACCTCGCCAAATTCATTCTCGATAAGGACAATCTTTTCCCCGGTAAATGCCTCATCAATCATCTTTTTGATAAAAGTTGTTTTTCCGGCTCCTAAGAATCCGGAGATAATATCTATTTTGGTCATGATAATCCACTCCTTTTTGTTTTTTCAAAATCTATTCTATTTTACTCGTTTTTTTATAATAATGCAAGTTGTGACACAGCCAGTCTAATAATGCATATGATAAAGTTTTTCATACACACCGCCCCGTGCCAGCAGTTCTTCATGGGAACCGGATTCCGCAATCCCATCTTCTGTCAGAACCAGAATTTTTTGTGCATTCTGGATCGTTGTCAGACGGTGGGCGATCACAAAGACCGTCCGCCCCTTCATCAATCGGTCCATGCCCTCCTGCACCAGCACTGTTTCCACGTCAAACGCGGAAGCAAGTGCTTCTTCCACCATCTTGCGCCCCTCCACCAGAAAGCAGCCGCTTTCCCGGCGGCCCTTGCGGTCTTTGAGCGCCTTCCACGCGGCGACTTTCGGGTTTTTCAGGCTCGTAATGTGTTCCATGATGCTTCTCCCTTAGTTCGTGCCGCGGAAGCCCTTGCCGATGATTTCGCCCGTGTTCATAATCAGCACGAACGCGTGGGGGTCAACCATCTTGACGTACTTGCGCAGCATAATCGCCTCGTGGCGCTTCATCACCGTCATCAGCACCGTGCGGCCCTCGTGCGTGTACGCGCCTTCGCCGTGCAGTTCGGTCGCGCCGCGCTTGAGCACGTTCGTAATATACTGCTCGATTTCGCGCGGTTTGGTGGTAATGATGTGGAAGTATTTATGCGTGTTGATGTTTTCCAGCACCATGTCCACCAGCAGGCTCTTTATCACCAGACCGAGGATGCAGAACAACCCGGTTTCCATGCCGAACGCGACGCACGCCATCAGGGTGATGATGAGGTCGCTGCACATCAGCGCGCGCCCGATGTTGAGGCTGGTGTACTTGCGCAGAATCATGGCGACAATGTCTGTGCCGCCGGAGGACGCGTCGAGGTTGAAGAGAATCGCCGAGCCGACCGCGGGCAGGCTGACAGCGAAAATCAGCTCCATGAGGGGCTGGGAGGTCATCGGCGCGTTCATCGGAATGATGCGCTCCAGCCCCCACGTCAGACCCGACATCAGCAGGCTGACATACGTCGTGCGTCCGCCGAAGCCCTTGCCGAGCACAATGTAGCCGACGATGAGCAGCAGAACGTTGATCATCATGACGAAATCGCCATTGGTGAAGTTCGGAATATAATGGCTCAAAATGACCGCCATACCGCTGACGCCGCCGGTGGAAAAATGGTTCGGAAACTTGAAGAAGTAGATGCCCAGCGTCATAATCACCGTGCCGAGCGTCAGCAATGCGTATTCCTTCACATTTTCCCGTACTTTTGCCTTCTGCATGAATTGCAACTTCCTTTCCCAGAGGCGCTGCCTCTGGATTCCGCCAAAGGGTCTTCGACCCTCTGGACTCCCTTTTTCGCGATTGAGTTGGTGACGCTTGCATACTATGCCCGCGTGTTTATTTGGGGAACGGACTTACCCCTTCAGGATTTCCTTCCCATACTTGCTCACCAAGCGGTCGCGGTCGGCATTCGCCAGCACCACCGTCAGTTCAAGCCCCGTATCCGTGTATTCCTCATTGATCACGCGTCCCAGCGGGCGAATCTGCCCCACCAAGCCGAAGCGGTCAAACGGCAGCACGAACGTTACGGGCGCGTAGGTCTTTTGCAGCTGCTCCGCAATGCGCGCGTGCAGCTCCGCGATGCCCTCGCCCGTTTTTGCGCTCAACCGTACCGCGCCCGGAATCAGCATCGGCGCGCCCGCCTCATCGGTGTACAGGTCGCACTTGTTGATGACCTCAATGCGCGGCTGCTCCGTCGCGCCGAGGTCGGACAGCACTTGCAGCACCGTGTCGTGCTGCTGCGTGATTTCCTCCGATGCGCCGTCGTTGACGATGACCAGCACATCCGCCAGCACAGCTTCTTCCAGCGTCGAGCGGAAGGCGCTGACCAGCGCGTGGGGCAGCTTGCGGATGAACCCAACCGTGTCCACCAGCAGGAACGGCGTGTGCTCCGCCGTCTCGATGCGGCGGCTGACTGCGTCCAGCGTCGCGAACAGTTGGTCTTGCACATACACATCGCTGCCCGTCATCTGGTTCAGCAGTGTCGATTTGCCCGCGTTGGTGTAGCCGACGAGCGCAACGACGGGGACGTCATTTTTCTCGCGCTTGCGGCGCTGTGTCGAGCGCACCTTGCGCACGGCGGCAAGCTCCTCCTCGAGCTTCTGTATCTTCCTGCGGATATGCCGGCGGTCTGTTTCAAGCTGAGTTTCGCCGGGGCCGCGCGTTCCGATAGGCGACGAGCCGCCGGAGGCTGTCTGGCGCACAAGGTGCGTCCACATACCGGTCAGGCGCGGCAGCAGGTATTTGTACTGCGCAAGCTCAACCTGAAGCTGACCCTCGCGCGTCTGTGCGCGCTGGGCGAAAATATCGAGGATAAGCCCCGAGCGGTCGAGCACCTTGACCCCAAGCTCCTCGCCGAGTACCCGCATCTGCGACGGCGACAGCTCGTTGTCGAAAACGGCAAGGTCGCAGTTGTTCATTTCTATAAATTCCTTCAGCTCGGCGACCTTACCGTCGCCGATGAAGCTGCGCGGATCGGGAGTCGGGCGGTTTTGAATCATCATGCCGACGGCCTGACCGCCTGCCGTTTCGACAAGCGCGGCAAGCTCCTGCATCGAGATCTCGCTTGAGCGCTCCGACTGCTCCATCGATGCCGCCGCAAGTCCGGCCAGCACCGCGCGCTCGATTTTTATATCGTTAGTCTCTATTGTTATCAGTCCTTATTTTTGGTTTACATTATATTATACCAAATCCGCCGCCGCTTGTCACGAAAATATGAAAAAGGCTCTCTTTCGGGAGAGCCTTGAGCTTGCGTAAAATCATTTATTTGCCGCCCGACGCGCGATAGAGGAAGGTCACGACCTGTGCGCGCGTGCAGCCTTCGTTCGGGGAAAAGCGCCCGGCGCTCGTGCCCTTGGTTATGCCCTCGGAGCTTGCCCAGATAACAGCGTCATGGCAGAACGAACCGGCGGAAACATCGGAAAAATCGCATGCGCCGCTTACCTTGGGCGAGCCTGCCGAACGGTACAGGAACGTGACTATCTGTCCGCGTGTGCATGGTGCGAATGGTGAAAAGCTCGTGCTGCTCATTCCTTTCGTTATGCCGCGCTCGACCGCCCATTGCACCGCTTCATAGAAAATGTCGCCGGGCTTTACGTCGGCAAAGCTCACGGCCGCCTTGGCCTCGGGCTGACCGGCCGCGCGCCATAGAAACATCACTATCTGGTATCGCGAGCAGACGCTATTCGGCGAGAAGGTGTTTTTCCCCATGCCGTTTGTTATGCCGTTTTTTACAGCCCACTGCACGGCGTCGAAGTAAAACGCACCGGGCTTAACATCGGCAAATTCCGGTACGGCTTCCGCACCCTTCGTGCGGCAGACCGAGCACACGCCGCCGAAAAATTTGTGCCCCGTTGCCGCAACGGTCTTGCCGATCTGTGTCATGTCTCCGCAGCGCATGCAGATAAGATCGCCTGTATAGCCGCTTCCGTTGCATGTCGGCGCTTTGACGCGCGCAGGCTGAGGATCGTGCCCAAGGGCGAATATGACGCTGCCCTGTTTGAACACCTTGCCGCAGAAGGTGCAGACCTCGTCGCCGGTGTAGCCGCCGGTCAGGCAGCCTGCGGTTTTGGCGTTTTGCAGCTGCGTTTTGTGCCCGACGGCGCTGACATAGTCCTTCGTGTAGCACTCGCCGCAGGAGCAGGCGTAGGTCGTGAAGCCCTCGGTCAGGCAGGTGGGCTTTGTGACGGAGGGAATAAAATCATGCTTGTGCTGCGTATCCCCGTTCGGATCGAGTATGCCGCAGCGGACGCATATGCCGCCCTTGTAGCTGTGTCCGAGCGGCGGCGTGTAGCTGTCCTCGCGCTTATCGCCGCATGCGCACAGATGCACGGTGCAGCCGCGCTCGGTGCATGTCGGCGGGATAACGGTGTCGGTGTATTTGTGCTCGTGATCTGTGCGGGTAAAGCTCTTTTCGGCATTGTCGAGTACGTTGTTGCCGGTTTCTTTAGTGACCTGGCTCCAGTCTGTGTCGCTGCCGAGGTAATCGACCTTTTTCAGCGCTGTGCAGCCGTCGAAGGCGTGCTCGTTTATGTGGCTGACGCTTTTCGGTATGGTTATGCTCTCAAGCGATACGCAGCCGGAAAACGCCTCGGTCGGAATGACGGTCACCTCGGCCGGAATTTTCACGCTTTTGAGCGCGGCGCAGCCCGAAAACACCTTTTCGCCGAGCGCTTTAAGGCCGTCGGGCAGCGTGATCTCCGCAAGAGACGCGCAGCCGGAAAAGGTCAATGCTTCAAGCATTGCTATGCTTTTAGGAAGCGTGATGCGCTTTAACGCCGCGCAGTTTTCAAACGCGCTCTTGCCGATCGCCGTCACCGAATCGGGAATGACAAGGCTTTCGAGCTTTGAGCAATCTTTGAACGCGCCGCCGGCAATGGCGACGGTGCCGCTCGGAACGGTGCAGTCTGCCGACTTGCCGACCGGACAGCGCAGAAGCTCTTTGCCGGCGGAAAAAAGCACTCCGCCGTCGGACGAAAACGCCTTGTTGTCCGCTGCGACCTCAAACTCCGCGAGAGCCGTGCAGCCGTCAAATGCATTCAGGTCGATTTGTGCGACCGTGTCGGATATGCTGACTTTTTCAAGAGCAGAGCAGCCGGAAAACGCGCCGCCGGATATGCTCTGCACGCCGCTTTCGATGACGGCGCTTTGGATTTTGTCCTTTTGCTCATCCCATGGCGCCGCGTTTGCGACGGATGAAAAATCGGACATTTTGCCGCTGCCGCTTATGGTGAGAGCGCCGCTGCGCGAAAGCGACCAGCTCAGACCGCCGTCGATGCTTCCGCTGCCCAAGGCTTCCGACAGCGCAGCGCCGCAGACATCGCATATCTCACCGTCGCCCGTGTGTTCCCCTTCGTTTTGCGTTTTTCCGCAGGAGCACTGCTTCCAGTGCTTCTGTTCGTCATATTCCCAGCCGCTGAAATTGCAGATGTGTTCAAGAAAATCTATTTTGTCCTTAGCAATGCCGCAGCCGTCACCGCCGATAGCCGCCCATTTCTCCGGCGTTCCTTCAAAGCTTGCTTTGTCGATTATCGTGCCGCCGAACGCGGCCTTGCCGATGTGCTCTAAAGTTTCCGGGAGAACCAATTCTTCTATCCTTCCGCAGTTTTCAAATGCGGCAGCGCCTATGCTTTTTATGCCGTCCGGCAATCCCGTCAGGCTGAATTCCGTACATTTTGAAAACGCATTCGCGCCGATTTCGGTAACGCTGCCGGGGATATATACGCTGCTAAGCTGCTTGCAGTCTGTAAATATCCCGTCCGGGATTATGGTTAGCATTTGCGGTAAGTAAACCGATTGCAGCCCTTCGCAAAGGGAAAAGGCCTCACTTCCTATGGATTGAACACTGTCGGGGATTGTAACATCAATGAGATTGTTGCAATTGGAAAACGCATTTGCGCCGATGGTTTCGAGGTTGTACGGAAAGTCAAAGTCTCCAAGTGCTTCGCATCCGGCGAATGCGCCGCTGCCTATGCACGTCAAGCCACCCATAAAAGTGACCATAGATAATGCCTTGCAAGAATGAAAGGCATTATCGCCTATGCTTGTAACGCCGTCGCTTATAGTGACATTTGTGATTTCAAGACAGTGTTCGTTCCATGGAGCAAGGTAATCTTCGCTGTAATCATACATATCTCCCGTTCCCGAGATCGTCAGCATGCCGATTTCATCCAAATTCCATGTCAGGCTTTCTCCGCATTTGCTGTTTTCGTCTGCCAATGCGCCGAGGGGTAAAAGAGTTAACGCCATCAGCAGCACGAGCAGTATGCTTAGCAGTCGGTTTTTCATCGTTTATCTCCCTTATAATAGCATTTTTGCCTTGCTGAGAATAATTTTACAAAAAACTGTAGTTTCTTGTAAATGCACTATTATAAACGAAAATCCTGTTGAAATTTTGTGCATTTCAACAGGATCAGGAAAAACATCGGTTATTGACGGCAGACTATTCAATTCGGCAGCGTTCGACAAGAATATCCACGAAGCCCTCGCGCAGCTTGCACAGCTTTGAAAACTGCTCGGATATATTGTAGTTCATTGCGCAGTTGAGCCAGTCGATGATCTGGCCGAAGCACTCGCACTTATAAAACCAGACGAGTATCTCGCGGCTTTCGGGGTCGGCCTTTACATCGCCGAACACCGTGTGCAGATAGTTTTCAACAACGCTGCCGCAGACCTTCATAAGATACAGCTCGTACACGCTGCGGTTTGACGAGTTGTATATATTAAGAACGGTGCGCTTGTGCTCAAGGGCAAACTCCGCCATCTTGTCAATGCAGGCTTCAAGCGAGTGATAGTCGGAATAATCGCTGATGATCTTTTCGGCGGTTTCGATGACGATCTCCTCGACAAGGCAGGGAATGTCGTCATAGTGATAGTAGATCGTGTTTCTGTTGAAGCCACAGCCCTCGGCAATGTCACGGACGCTGATCTGGTTTATCGGCTTTTCGTTCAGCAGCGCTAAAAAGCTCTTTTTTATGGCCGCTTTTGTAAGGTCACTTTTCGCTTTATAGGGCATATGCCACCTCCGTGCAATCGTTTTTGAAATTATATCACAAAATCCATTGCACAATCAATATTTTTAGTGGCGAATTGACGCACCTACGGATACGCATATTGCGGTGACCCGACCGGAAACAATGGGATAAACCATAGCGTTTCGCATCCCGTTAGTACGGCACTGAATTTTTCGCCGCACTCCATTGGCTCTCAGCTAACAGCTATCAGCTATCAGCTACGGTGAAACCGTATCCGTTACTGCCTCAATGCGCCACTAAAAAATTGGAGAAATGTTGTCAAGGAATTTTGCGTGCGAACGGTTGAATATGGTGTGCGGCGGTGATACAATATTGCTGTAAAGTGGGTGCAGTTTTGAGCAAAGTGAGGAAATATCGTCTCTAAACTGCCGCTTTTTCAACACATTTGCGCAAAGCAAAAGAAAGTTTTGCTCGGCAAAACGTGCAATTAAATGGCAAATTTGCAATTTTGGAAAGGATGGAATGAAAATGAAGTTTTCAAGCAAGATCGAAAAATGCGGCCTTTCCCCGATGAGAAAGTTCGCGCCCTACGCCGCCGAGGCTGTCAAGAAGGGCAAAAAGGTTTATCATCTGAACATCGGCCAGCCCGATATAGCGACTCCCGAGGCGTACTTTGAAGCCGTGAAGAATTTCTCGCAGCCGGTTCTGGCGTATGCTCCGTCCGACGGCGTTCCCGAGATGATCGATGCCGTTGTCAATTACTACGGCAAGATAGATGCTCCGATAACCAATAAGCAGGTGCTCATCACGACCGGCGGCTCGGAGGCGCTCCAGATAGCGCTCTCCTGCATCCTCGATGAGGGCGACGAGATAATAATTCCCGAGCCGTTTTACCCCAACTACTCGACCTTTGTCACCCTCACCGGCGCGACGATCCGCCCCGTGACCACAAAGCCCGAGGAGGGCTATAAGTTCGCCGTGCGCGAGCGCATCGAGGCATGTATCAACGAGCACACCCGCGCGATACTGTTCACAAACCCCGGCAACCCGACCGGCACCATTCTCACCGAGGAGGAGCTGAAGCTCATGGCCGACATTGCCAAGGAGCACGACCTGTTCATCATCGGCGACGAGGTGTATCGCGAGTTTGTCTACGGCGGCGAAAAGCTCATGAGCCTTCTCCAGCTTGAGGGCTATGAGGATAACGTAGTTGTCATCGACTCGGTCTCCAAGCGCTTCTCGGCCTGCGGCGCGCGCATCGGCTGCGTCATCACGAGAAACAAGGAGCTGTATAACCACGCAATGAAGTGGTGCCAGGGCCGCCTTTGCGCATCGACCATCGACCAGGTCGCGTCCGCGGCGCTGTATTCGGTCGGCCCCGAGTACTTTGACGCCGTGCGCAAGGAATACTGCGCGCGCAAGGACACGCTCGTTGAGGGACTCAAGAAGATCCCCGGCGTTGTGTATTCCGAGCCTAAGGGCGCGTTCTACGTCATGGCGGCGCTGCCCGTTGACGATGCAGAGAAGTTCCAGATCTGGATGCTCGAAGAGTTCGACGACAACGGCGATACCCTGATGTTCACTCCGGCCGAGAGCTTTTACAAAACTCCGCACACCGGCGTCAACGAGATCCGCATGGCCTACGTCATAAACGAAAAGGACATCACTCGCTGCATGGAGCTGCTCAAAAAAGGCATCGAAGCTTATTCGGAGGCGAATTGAGGCACCTACCGATACGCATATTGCGGTTGCCCGGTGTCGAAATTACTGACGAACCCATATTTGCCTCGCAACCCAGTAGTGCGCTGTTGAATTTTGCGCCGCACCTCGTAGGGGCGGCCATTGGCCGCCCGATTGCCACGGTTTTGCCGGCACCCACCGGTCGTGCTGACGCAGTATGTGTATCGGCAATTA
>ERZ779737.2589-NODE-2589-length-11672-cov-3.510631_pt1 | contig 11672 bp, 10 predicted proteins | sample MGYA00511889_ERZ779737 | MGnify/ENA primary metagenome ERZ779737 (study PRJEB29588, sample SAMEA2163575) | human gut metagenome | biome: human gut; feature: human-associated habitat; material: faeces | place: Denmark | collected 2008/2010 ...
ACAAATGTTCCGGGTCTTTTCTTTTGTAAAACCGCCTTTGTAACGGGAACCTCCGGAGGGTGGTGTCTTTTTCCGCGCGCCCGGCCCGGCAGGGCCTAAAAAGGCCTAGGTCCAAATTCCCTTAAAAATGGGTCCAAAGACCCTCGTAAATAATGCCTTAAAAAGGGATACTTAAGTAAGAGGTAATTATGAAAAACATTCTTTTTATTTTATTTGTCTGCTTACTGGTTACGGCGGTTCACGCCGAGCCGGACTTTGCCGCGCGTCAGGAACGCCGCCAGCAAATGGTGCACGAATACTTGACCCGCGCCCTGTCCGCGCAGGACCTGAACAAGGAAAACGAATTTGGCGACACGCCCGTTTTCACCGCCGCGCAGAACGGCGACGTCAACGCGATTTTGAGATTTGAAAAACAGGCCCCTTCGGGCGCGTTTGTGCTCAGAACCGGCAAAAACGGCAACAATGTTTTCCACGTGGCGCGCAACGCGCAGACTTTCCAGGCCCTGGCCCGCGTGGTGCGTCATTTTTATCCAAGCGATTACAAAATTAAAATCCGCCAGATGATGAACCAGCGCAACAATCAGGGCGAAACCCCGGTGCATGCGCAAATCAGCTACGGCCGCGCGGACACGTTTGCCGTCGCCTTTCCGTACACGGATTTGTATGACAAAATGATGAACGTGAAATCCAAATTAAACAAAGGCGGGCTGGTGGCCGAAGTGGCCAAAACCGAAGCCGCCGCCGTGGCCGAAATGAGCAAAGACGCCAGCGGCCGCACCATCGCCCAGGCCGCGCGGGACAATGCTTCCGCCCCGGGGATGGAAAAAGTCATCGCGTTCTTTCACGAAAATGCCTCTTATTTATAATTTATTCCCCTGTCCTTCTCATACCCCCACACCTCCGGCACCCCCCCGGAGGTGTTCCATTTATAAAGCAAAAACCCGGACAGGGTCTCCGTCCGGGTTTGTTGCGCAACGGCCAGCTCAGCTGAAGAACTTAATGGAGTTGGGCAGGATGACGTCTTCCATCACCCCGAGGGCAAACGAGTCCGTCATTCCGGCGATGTAGTCGGCGATGACGGTGTCTATTTGGGACGGATCTTCGCGGTAGACGTTTTTCATGGATTTCATGTAATTGGCGAATCCGCGCGCGGTCTGTTTGCCTTCTTTGGCGTAGGCGTCGTAATCAAAACCGTAACGTTTAAAAATCACGCGGAAGTAGTCAAACAAATCGCGGATACATTTATCAATGGTTTCTTTGCGCTGGCGCATTTGCTCGTTGTGGTAAATGCGTTCGTAATTAAAGGTGCGCAGTTCGGAAATCAGGCCGAATTTATCGTCCGAAAAACCGATGCAGTCGCGGTCCTTGGAGTGGTTGATCAGGTCCAGCGTGAGCGTGTTGATGATTTCGCCGTTGGACGTGCCGATTTCTTCGCGCACGTGCCGGGGGATATCCGCCGTGGTGATAAGGTCCGCCTTGATGGCGTCTTCAATATCGCGCCCCAGGTAGGCGATTTTGTCCGACAGGCGCACAATGCAGCCTTCGTATGTGGAAGGCATTTGGTTGCGCCCGGTGATTTTTTCCAAATCGTTGGGGTTGCCGGCGGGGCGGAGCCGGTTGTTGGCAAAGTCTTCCCCGCAGTGGCAGATGATGCCGTCTTTCACGGCAAACGTCAGGTTTAATCCTTCGCCGTAGTTGGCCAGGTGCTCCACCACGCGGTAGCTGTTGAGTTCATGCAAAAAGCGGTGGGGGCGCAGGCACGCGTCAATCGCGCGCTCCCCTTCGTGGCCGAACGGCGCGTGGCCGATGTCGTGCCCGAGGCCGATGGCGTAGGCCATATCCTCGCTGAGTTCCCAGTTCCCGCTTTTATTCAGGCCCCGGCAGATGGTGGCCGCGATGGTGGCCACGTGCAGTACGTGTTCTATGCGGGTGCAGATATGGTCGTTATTGGGTGCAAAAAACACCTGCGTTTTGTGTTTTAAACGCCGAAACGGCAGGGAATGGATGATTTTCGTTTGGTCGCGGAAGTATTCGTCGCGCAAATCGGGCGTGTGCGGATGGGTGCGGCGCAAATAGATTTCGTCCTTAAACGGATTTTTTATCATAAAATTATGATACCATAATATAGAAGGCCCCCGCACGGGCCGCAGGAGCAGAAATGACCGATATTCCCGCCGTTTATGCAGGAAGTTTTGACCCCGTAACCAACGGACATATGGACGTAGCCCGCCGCGCGCGCGACGTGTTTGGCTCGGTTGTCGTGTTGCTGATTGGCAACGGATGCAAGCGGCCGCTGTTTGACGAAGCGGAACGGCTGGCCCTCTTGCAGGAAGCGTTTAAAGGGGAACGGGGAATTCGGGTGGAGCACGCCCGGGGCCTGCTGACCGATTATTTGAAAGCCAATAACCTGCGCGTGTTGGTGCGCGGTCTGCGCGGCGCGCCGGATTTGGAACATGAACTGTTAAACGCGCATTACAATAAACTTTTCTATTCGCAGGCGGAGACGGTATTCCTGCCGGCGCGGGCCGAATACGGGTTTTTAAGTTCGTCGGCGGTGCGCGAAGCGGTGCGTTACGGGGCGGATGTGTCCCCGCTGGTGCCTGCCTGCGTGGCGCGGGCGTTAAAAGCCAAACTGTCCGATTGACATTTTTATAAAAACACTCTTCCCGGCGGCCCATTAAGCCCCGGGCTTTTTTATGCCCCGACGGCATATAATGTAAAAGGCCTAGTGTTAAAATGGGCCTTTTATCCGGTTGCCCGGTCCCGCCAAGTTTACTAAAATATATATGGAGACGGATAAAAGGAGCCTTTGAATGTACTGCGCCAGAATGCAAAAATTTGCGTGCCAGTGCTTGCCCCAGCGGTTAAAACCGCAGACGGCGGGGTACACGGCCGTTTTCCTTAATTCCGCCTCTCTTGTCCCTTCCCTTTTCCTTCAAGTTTTCAGAAATATCCAAGCCGTTTCCTATTCCATTTATCTGCAGTGTCAATCAGTCCCATTTTCATATAGGGCCAAAAACCGAATTCATCTAGGTCTTTTGGCCCTATTTTTTTACCGTGGCATTTTGAATAATTTAATAGAGGAGAAATTATGAAAACATTACTGTCGCTGTTATTAAGCGTAAGTATTTTGGTCAGCAGCGTTACCCCGTCGCTGGCGCAGCTCATCCCTGCGGGCCGCCAAGTGGTTAAGGGTGTGGTGCAAAGCGGCGCCGAAGCCGCCGCCGGCCGCACCGGCAAACAACTGCTGGAAGGAGCGGTTAAACAGGGTATTTCCGCCAGCCCGTCCGTCGCTGCCGCCACCCGTTTCTCCTCTTCCGCGTCTTCCGTGCCGCTGGTTTCCGGTGTTCCCGCGGTTTCCTCCGTTGCTTCTTCCGATTTACGCCTGGCGGTGGACCGCACCATCCAGCAGCAGCTGGCCCTGACCGGCAACGATATCCGCGCTTTAGTCAAAGCCGGCGAGGTGGAAGGCCTGGCCGCCCGTATTTTAACCCATTCCAATCCCGCTTTTCGCGCGGGGCTTTTGCGCAACGAATTTGTAACGCTTTCCTTAAAAGGCGGCGCCACGGCGGACCAAATCGCCCAAGCCGTTAAATTCTACCGCGGCGATATCGTCGCCGCTTCTGATGCTTTTGCCCGGCTTCCCGAGGGGGATCTGGCTTCCGTCCTGCGCGTACTGGCCGATAAAAACCATTCCGCCTATTCCGCCGTTTTGCAGTGCCACGGCGCATTGGCCGATGCGGGGGCCCTGGGCCTGTTAGGCTCCAAAGCCGACGCCGCCGCGCTTCTCCAGTTTTACAAACAAGCTTCCCAAAGCGTTTTTAAAGACTCCGCCGCCGTCATCGCGGCGCGCGGCTTGCTGCGCCAGGGCGCTTATAAAGAACTTTCCGCGCTGGCCGCGCTGGCCAAACCCGAAGGCGCGTTCTGGACGGAGCTTTCGGCCTTTGCCAAAGAGCAGGGCCTGCCCGTTGAAATCAGCGCGCTGCCCGCGGCTCAGCCGGCGCAAGTTCCCGCCGAATTATCCGGATTTCTGAAATCGGGCTGCCCGCCCAACGGTTTAAACGCCGACGTTTCCCGCCAGGCCACCGAAGCGTGGCTGGCCCTGGGGTCCGTTAAACCCGCCGTCCGCCCGGCGGCTCAGCCCGTACGGGAGTCCGCTCCCGTGCTGTCCGTAGAACTGCCGGAAGTAACGCTGGCGGGCGCCGACTTATCCCTTTCCCCGATGTCCGTCCCCGCTGGGACGGGCGCCGAACTCGCGGCGGAAACGGCCGCCGCCCCGGCCGCGCAAACGCAGCTGCAGCAAAAAACGGTACAATTTTTCGCCAAGAGCACGCCCGCCGCTTCTTCTTCCGCGTCCGGTATGCTATACAGCGGGCTGCCCATCCCGGAAATGGGCAAAATGTTCAAAAAAGCGGCTTCCTGGATACGCAGCCGCTTCCGCCGGCCGGAACCCGTCGCCCCGTACGAAGAGCCCGGCCTGCATGATGACACCCAAATCCGCGCAGTATATAAAAACCTGCGTTCGCCCGAAGTGCCCGCGTCGGCCGATGAAGTCATCAGCGGCAACGAATTCGGCCCGGTGCCGGTGTCCGAAACCGGGTTCAAGCTGACTTTGGTGGACCAGGGCGGCGTGGAACGCATTTTACCGGTCAATTTGGAAATCAGCAACCGCTTCCGCGTGAAAGGCTACAACCGTATTGCGTTTGCGGTTACGCCCGAATTTAAAAACGGCTACATCGCCGAACTGCGCAACCAGGAACAGGAACCGCTGCGGATGTCCCACTTCTATATGCGCCTGCAGTCCAACCAGGTGGGCGCGCTGGCCGATTTAATCAGCGCGGCGGGGCTTAGCAAGTTCAGCTTGAAACTGGAAAGCACGCCGGACGTGGCGTATAAAACAATGACCCTGCCGGTATATGATCTTGCCACCTCCGAAAAGCTGCCGCTGGAAGTGGACGTGCCGGTTAAAAGTTTTTCGCCGGATACGCGCCTTGTGATTATGGAAACCGGCGGCTTCGGCATGTTGCCCCCCGGCAGCCGGGAGCCGGTCGCCCTGTCCAATTTTTACGTACGCCTGCCGAAGAACCAAATCGGCAATTTTGTGGAAATTTTGAGCTGCAGTCCGACGGTTTTTAACGTCTCCGTCCACCCCACGCAAAACCGCGCGGATTTGATTATACGCGACGCGTCGCTGACCAACGTCAGCCTGGGCAAAACGATGGGGCCGGTGGTCAACAACGCGCTGGACATGAACGTCAACACCGCCAACAGCATGATGTTCACCATCAACTATATTCTGCCCGGCCTGGCTTCGCTTTTAACGCCGGTGCTTAAAAAATACGGCGAAAAGAAACTGATGGTGCTCTCGTTGGCGATGTCCACCGCCGCCGGTGCGCTTGCCAGCGCGGGCGGCTTCTACGGGTTTGTGGAAGGACTGACGCTGGGTCCCGTTTCCAAGGGTATGTTCATCGCGGCCTTGTTCCTGATGAGCGGCTCCAGCATTTTAAAACAGCTGGTTTCCAATATGCTTATCCGCGCCAACCGCGGCGAAGCTATTTTAGACGCGGCGAAAGAAGCCGTTAAAAAATCGGAAACCGAATTCACCGCCGTTGAAAAACAGGGCTTTGAGCGCATGGGCAGACGCCTGCACGAATTTTTTACCAAAAAATCGGATGTAAGCTTGAAAGACGTGGTGCTCTACAACCTCAGCTTTGTATATAAGAACGTCGGCACGCTGGCCTTTTTGGCCTCCCCGTATCTGATTAACCGCGGCATCCGCTGGGTTACGGGAGTGGATTTGGGGCTGGACTACTCCATCAGCTTCCCGATTTACGCCGTCTACAGCGGCACGGTGGCGTGGAAAGTGTGGCGCGCCAAACTGCGCGACGCATATTCCGCCAAAAATCTGATCCAAAGCCAGCAAATGCTGCAAAACACGCTGGACGCCGGCGTGCGTGTGCTGGCCGGGGCGGAGGGGAAGGTTTCCCATACGCTGGTGGACGATGTGGCGCGCGGGTTTAAAGATTCGCTGGACGCCCTGGTGTTTGCGGATATGAAGCTGGATCCGTCTAAAAAGAAATCCGTTTTGTACGACAAGGCCAAAGCTTCCCTGCTGGCGGATTTGCAGTCCCAATTAATCAGCCGGTATCAGGTGCCGGCGGAACGCGCCCAAGATTTAACCGACCAGGTGCGCGCCTCGCTTTCGGTGCAGGAAAATACGCTGGGCAATATGTTCAAAATGCTCAAAGCGCCGGGCGTAACGGCCCTGGCAAGCGCCATGACGCTGGCCACCGTGCACGAGTTCGTCGTTTCCAGCGCTTTCTCCACCACCATGAAAGAGTTGATTAAAGAAGGCGAATTTGCGAACTTCCTGGTGGCCTGCTCGCTGTACGTGCCGCTGATTATGGGCCGCCTGGGCGGCAACGTCATCAGCCGCCGCATCAGCGCGGATACGATGTATATCCTCTGCTCCGGCCTGTCCGCTCTGGGAACGGGTATTATGGCCACCGCGGGCGGGAGCGTGGCGCAGATGATTTCCGGCGCGGCCGTAGCCAGCTTTGGCGTAGGCAACTTCTTTACCCAAATGTACGATTATATTATGAACCGCTACCCCAAACAGAACCGCGAACTTTCTTCCATCCTGGCGCTGACGATGGCCCTGGGCGGTATCGGTGCGATTCCGGCGGGGTATCTGGCCTCCGTAACGGGCTTTGACCCGGCGTCCCTGGTGTATGCGGGCGGCGCGCTGGCCGCCAGCTTAATCCTGACGCCGGCCATGATGGCCAAGTCCACACTGGTGCAGGGCGTAAAATACGAAAGCAAACGGTTATGGGCCGGCGTTAAAAAGCTGTTTAAACGCGGCAACAATAACCATCCGGGCAATTTGGATGACGCCGCATCCGCCCAATAAAATACGTTTTGTTTGATAAAGACCCCGGCGATGTTTCCCCGGGGTCTTTTTTATCCGCCGCTGTTGCCGTAAACCCGGCGTGTTCCGGCCGGAAATTTTCAGGGGAACAAGCCAAGGGTAACAAAAAAACCGGGCGCACCGTAAAGATGCGCCCGGTTTGGTTTACAGAGGGTTTTATTCCATAAAATGCTGCCGTCCGCTGACGATGGACTCCGCGCGCATTAAAGACGCGTCTATGTTTTTGCAGATGTGGTCCTCGCCTATTTTATGCACGAATCCGTATTTTTCAAGCGTCTTAAATACGTGTTTTTGCACGTGCGACAAAATCAGCTGTACGCCGTCTTTCTGGCAGCGCGCGTAAATACGCTCCAGCGCGTGGAAGCCCGTGGCGTCTATGGCGGGCACGCTGCGCATACGCAGGATAAGCACTTTGCAGTCTTTATGGTTTTCCAGGCTGTCTAAAAACTTATTGGCCGCGCCGAAAAAGAACGGTCCGTTGATTTCGTACACGCTTACGTGCCGGGCGATGATTTTGCTGTCTATATCGTCTTTGCGGCGCACTTCGTCAAAAATATCATCGTCGGTATTTTTGATTTGGTATACGTCGGCCATACGCTTCATAAACAGCACCGCCGCCAGCACGAGGCCGAACTCAATCGCCACCACCAGGTCTTCCACCACGGTCAGGGTAAAGGTGGTCAGCAGGACGGCGATGTCGCTGGCCGGCGCTTTAAAAAGCGCGGTAAACGAACGCCAGTCGCTCATGCGGTAGGCGACTAAAAACAAAATGGCGGCGAGCGACGTCATCGGAATAAGGCCGATATATTTCATCAGGCACACCATCATAATCAGCAGAAAGACGGAATGCGCCATCCCGGCAACCGGGGTGCGTCCGCCGTTTTCTATATTGGTGGCGGTGCGCGCTATCGCGCCGGTGGCGGGCAGCCCGCCGAACAGCGCGGAAGCCACATTGGCCGCGCCGGTGGCCACCAGCTCCATGTTGGAGCGGTGTTTTTTGCCGATCATACCGTCGGCCACCACGGCGGAAAGCAGGCTTTCAATACCCGCCAGGAACGCGATGGTAAACGCGGGCGGGAGGAGCTTGCGCACCGTTTCAAAGCTGATTTCCCCGGGCATATGCGGCATAACCAGCGTGCCGTCCACCTGCCCGAAGGTGGAGGTGATGGTGGCCACGTCCAGCCGGGCGAATTTGACGAGCAGCGTGGTGATGATTAACGCCGCCAAAGACCCCGGAAACGCGCGCCATTTTTTAGGCCAGAAAATAATAATAGCCAGCGTTAAAAGGCCGACGGCCAGCGTCTGCGGGTTAAAGGCGGCCAGGTGGTGGAGGTACACGTCCCACTTGGCGAAGAAATCGCTGGGGATATTTTGCAGGCCCAGGCCGAAAAAGTCGTTCATCTGGGTGGAAAACAGCACGACGGCAATCCCGCTGGTAAAGCCGGTGGTGACGGGGTAGGGGATAAATTTAATAAACGCGCCGAATTTCAAGAGGCCCATCAGCATTAAAAACACGCCGGCCATCAGCGTGGCGGTCAGCAGTCCGGCCAGGCCGAACTCCTGTATAATGCCGTAGACGATGACGACAAACGCCCCCGTCGGCCCGCCGATTTGCACCCGGCTCCCGCCCAAAAGCGAAATAATAAATCCGGCCACCACGGCGGTAATCAAGCCCTTTTCGGGGGTTACGCCGGAGGCGATGGCGAGCGCAATGGACAGCGGCAGCGCCACGCAGGCCACCACCAGGCCTGCGCTTAAATCTTTGGCAATCCGTTTGGAAGTAAATTCCTCGGGGCGGTTTTGCAGAAGCGTCAGCAGTTTAGGTCTTAGAATCATTTTTATTGGTTAAACAGTTTACGGAGCAGTTTGTCGTAATGCGGCTGGGGGATTTGCATGCCCGGCGTGCTGTTGCGCCCGCCTTGGGGGCCGTGATAGTCCGACCCGGCGGTGGCCAGCAGCCCGTATTTGCGCGTGATGGCCAGCAGGTCCTGCTTCATAGTAAAAGTATGGGCGGGGTAGAAAACTTCCACGCCGTCCAGCCCGGCTTCGGTCCAGGCTGGAAAGTTCCAGTGTTCGGCCACAATGCCCGGATGCGCGATGACGGCTATGCCGCCCGCGCGCTTGATGTGCCGGATGGCTTCAATGGCGGTTACCCCGGCGGAAGGCACATAGCCCGGCTGGCCGGGCACGAGGTAACGCCGGAAGCCTTCCTGGCGGCTGGAAACGATTTTTTTGGCTTTTAACGCGTCGGCCACGTGGGCGCGCGAAACGGTGTTGGGCGCGCGGGAAAAAACATCCTCGTCCGTAATGTCCACGCCGGCCTGGGCCAGCTGGCGGATGATTTGGCGGATGCGTTCCCGGCGGTTCTGGCGGTTTTGGGCCAAAAAATCCTGGAAGGCTTTGTCGTTCAGGTTCAGGTTATATCCGGTAAAATGCAGGTGGTCGTGCTCCCGGGTGCTGATTTCCACCCCGGGCGTGAATAAAATGCGGTGTTCCCGGCACACGGCTTCGGCGCGGCGCACGCCGTCGGTGGTGTCGTGGTCCGTCAGCGCGTATACGCCGGCGCCGCTTTTTAATGCGGCGTGAACCACTTCCTCCGGCGAGCAGGTGCCGTCCGAAAAATCGGAATGGGTGTGCAGGTCAACCTTGGGCATTTTATACGCGTTCAACCGCGGTTACGCCGGGGACCAGTTCTTTGATTTTCTTTTCCACCACGGCCTGTAAGGTCATCTGCGCGTGCGGGCAGCCGCCGCAGCGGCCGCGCAGGCCCACGGTAACGATGCCGGTTTTTTCGTCCACGCCGATGAGTTCAATGTCGCCGCCGTCGGACTGAAGGATGGGGCGGATGTCGTTAATAACAGCTTGCACTTGTTCTTTCATAATCATTCTCCAAAAGGTGTAAAGTTATTTTATTATAGCTTTTTTGGCGGGACGGCGCGCGCGGCCGGGGGCAAGAAAAACTTGCAAAGTCCCGGGGAGTATTGCTATACTTTTTGGGTAGACTTTTATGCACTTACATACAGGAGACGAAGGTATATGAAAAAATTAGCCGCTTTACTCACGCTTATGCTGTTTGTCAGCGCGCCCGTTTTTGCCCAGAAATATGCCAGCGTAAACGCCAAAAGAGCCAATATCCGCGCGTGCGCCGGTACGAAATGCGCCATTAAATGGTACGCCTGGAGATACACCCCGGTCATCATGGTAAAAACCAATGAAGACAAGAGCTGGGTGCTCGTGAAAGATTTTGAAGGTTTCAACGGCTGGATCTCGGCCGACTTGTTAAGCCCTGCCGGCGGAATGTCCGCCAAGGTGGATTTAAACGTGCGCAAATCCCCTTCCGCCAGCGCCGACATTGTCTGCACCGTGGAAAAGGGCTACCCGTTTAAATACCTGGCCAAAAAAGGCAACTGGATTCAGGTGGTGGACGATCCGGCCAACGCCAAAGACGGCCAGTGCAAAGGCTGGGTGTACAACGCCAACCTGTGGGGCTTCTTTAAACAATAAGCTTTGCCGGACAAAAGGGAGGCTCTGCCGCGGCGGAGTCTCCCTTTTTTGCCCCTTGGGCTTGAAAAACAGCAAGGGGCGGCTATACTGTAAATAAGGCTGTGGGGTCCGCTTGCCAAAAGCGGATGGAAAAGGGTACAATATAAATATGAAAAAGATTTTAGCCGCTGCCGCGGTTGCCAGCATGGCGCTGTGTGTGTTCTGCCTGGCCCGCACCGTCAGCGAAGGACGTTTTAACATCTCGGGTACGGTAAACGTGCCGGAGCGTTTGGCGCGTATGGCCGAAGCGGACAATAATTCCTGCGCCATCATCGTCAAGAACGAGGCGGACGTGCCGGTGGCCATCAAACGCGTGGTGAACCCGAAGTTCCCGCTTGAATTTTCCATGGGCGAGGCCGACTTGCTGGCCGCCAGCCTGGACGGAGCCTTAAAGCTGGAAGTGCAAATCAACAGCCACGGCCAGCTGGGCGTGGTGAAACAGGGCGATATTTTCGGCTCGGCGGACGGACTGATTAAACCGAACGATAAAAACATCATCGTACAGGCGGATAAAACGCTGGGCCGCGTGCAGCTGGCGCGCAACGTGAAAGGCAACTTCTTCCGCACCGCCGCCCGCTAAAAGCAACTCCTTTTACATATACCCGGAACAGGCTTTCTGTTCCGGGTTTTTTGTATGTTGTGAAAGCCCCCGCCTACGCCGGGGAATGTTTTTGCGGCGCAAAAAACCCCGGGCGGGAACCGGCGGCCCGGGGCGGCGGATAACGGGGGTAAGGGTATCCGCCTGGTGAAATTTATTTGGCGGCGGTTTTTTTCCGGCGCAGGCGGCGCGGCTTGCGGGCGGAAAAATTTTCGCCCAGTACGTGCAAAATGACGCGGTGCAGGCGTACGTCCTGCAGTAAAAAATCGGCTTTTACGTGATAATAAGGGTGTGCAAAGCGCAGGCGCGGCAGGAGCTGTTCCAGCGCGTGGTAGTGGGCGTCGGCTTGCGCGAGCAGGGCAAAAATATCCTCGTTTTGGGGCATAGTTTTCCTCGCCGCCCGCGCGCTGCCGTACGAAAATAAAAAGGGCGGACTTCTGATAGGTGGAGCCAACCATTCTAAAAGAAGCCGCCCCTCCGCGCCGCAGCGCGGAAAGCAAACGGACCTCTTTTAGCGGTTGCCGGAAGTCCGTCTGAAAGCAAAAGGGCGGACTTCTAATAGGGGTGAGAGCCGCCTAAAAGAAGCCGCCCCTTCCGCGCCCG
>ERZ779737.2591-NODE-2591-length-11663-cov-2.280582_pt1 | contig 11663 bp, 10 predicted proteins | sample MGYA00511889_ERZ779737 | MGnify/ENA primary metagenome ERZ779737 (study PRJEB29588, sample SAMEA2163575) | human gut metagenome | biome: human gut; feature: human-associated habitat; material: faeces | place: Denmark | collected 2008/2010 ...
GCGGCGACCAACCGCCCTGATATCCTCGACCCCGCGCTTCTGCGTCCCGGCAGATTTGACCGCCAGGTAACAGTCGGCTATCCCGACCTCAAAGGACGCGAGGCTATCCTCAAAGTCCATGCCAAGGGCAAGCCCCTCGGCCCCGATGTTGATCTTGCCACTATTGCAAAAACAACAATCGGCTTTACCGGCGCAGACCTCGAGAATCTGCTCAATGAAGCGGCTCTTCTCGCCGCGCGCCGCGATAAAAAAGCCATCACCATGACCGAGATAGAAGAGGCGATGATAAAGGTCGTCGCGGGCACCGAGAAGAAGAGCCATAAGATGACCGACAAGGAGAAGCGCCTGACCGCCTATCACGAGGCAGGCCATGCAGTCTCTGCCTATTATCTCGAGTATAACGACCCGGTTCACCAGGTCTCTATTGTCCCGAGAGGTCAGATGGGCGGATACACAATGTATCTCCCGACCGAGGATAAGAGCTATCATTCAAAGAACGAGATGCTCGATAACCTCGTCAGCCTGCTCGGCGGCAGAGTTGCCGAAGCGCTGATAATCGGCGATGTCTCGACCGGTGCGTCGAACGATATCGAGCGCGCTACGGATATCGCGCGCAAGATGGTCACGAAGTACGGCATGAGCGAGAAGCTCGGTCCGATAACCTTCGGCTCGGGCAACGACGAAGTGTTCCTCGGCAGAGATTATTCGCATCTGAAGAACTATTCCGAGGAGACCGCCGCAGAGATCGATGAGGAAATCAACCGCATTATCACCACGGCTTACGGCAGAACCGAGGATATCCTCAAAGAGCATATCGACAGGCTCCATGCAGTCGCAGGCGCGCTTATTGAGCGCGAGAAGATAAGCGGCGAGGAGTTTGAGACGATAATGCACGGCGGCACTCTTGATCCGCTCAGTGCACAGAGTGATGACAGCAAACCTGCTGAAGTGCCGGAGCAGTCCGACGCTCAGAACAATGAGGAGGCAGACGGAAATGAGAAAGAATCTGAATAAGATATTTTTCGGAATAGCGGTCGTTGCCGCAGGAATTATATTCCTCGGCTCGGCGTTCGGCTTCTGGGAGATTAGCGAGCTGAGCGGCTGGTGGACAGTGTTTATTATTGTCCCTGCTATCGGCAGCATGATAGCCTCGGGTCTTGACCTGCTTAATGTCGCGGCTGTCGCGGTCGGCGTGTGGCTGCTGCTCAAGTGCAACCCCCAGTGGGTGCCCGCAGAGCGCATGAACCATTTCGCTATCGCTATCGCGCTTGTCACGGTCGGCTTCTGGCTGATATTCAGCACTGTCAAAACAAAGAAGCTTAAAAAGCATCTCGATGACAACAGCGGACCTATTTCGCAGGAGAGCAAGCCCACTTATACAGCGGTCTGCTCGGGCGGCGTTTATAAGAACACGACCGGCAACCTGCTCGGTGCTCATTGCTTCGCAATCCTCGGCGGTCTTGAAGTTGACCTGAGCGAGGCGCAGATAAACGAAGAGATAACGATAAGCGTCACCTCGATTCTCGGCGGAGTCGATATCTATCTGCCCGAGAATGTCAGAGTTGAGTGCTCGGACGGCGCGAGCCTGCTCGGCGGCATCGACAACAAGATGCCCGCGAACAACGACCTGTCTCAGCCGCTCGTCCATATCAAGCATTTCAATGTCCTCGGCGGCACTGATGTTATGACAAGAGTCCATAAAAACGCATAAATGATTTCGCGCCCGGATAATTATTTCCGGGCGTGTTTTATATGGTGAAAAGATGAAAGAACGCAAATTCATAAAACTGCCGCCCGAAAAAGCCCCGCAGATGTTTGACCTTGTTCTCGAACGGATGAAATGGATGGACGAAAAGGGGATAGAGCAGTGGAATGTCATGGGCTATGACGAAGTCTATCCGCTGTCCTACTATGAACAAAAATGCAGAGAGGGTCGAGCTTTTGCGCTTGAAAATAAAGACGGAGCGATACTCTGCGCCGCCGTGCTTCTTGAAAACGACAGCCGTTGGAGCGACGATGTCCCCGCGCTCTATGTGCATAACCTTGTCTCAAAGGTCGGCGCGGGCGATGCGGGCGCGGAATTTCTGCGCCGCGCAGGGGAGTACGCCCTGAGTATAAACAAAAAATATCTCCGCCTCGACTCGTCCGAAGATAACGAACCGCTCGCAAAATATTACGAAAACTTAGGCTTCGTTCCTGTCGGTACCTGCACCGACGGGCCGTATAAAGGCATTCGCCGCGAGAAAAAGTTGAAATAACAGAATCTGCACAATTTTATTGCAACACACTTGTAGGGTGCGGCGACCTCGACGCACCGCTGCCGCCGTCGGCGGCATGAAAGCTTCGCAAAGATTTATCCCACCGACCGTAGGGGCGAATTTCGTTCGCTTGCCTTTGAAGTCTGTGTAGGGCATGGGTCGAGCTTGAATGGTTGTTGCACTTACCGCAAAATCTATCGTGCCGCTCGCGCGTCAAAGGGTCGTAGAGGTCGTCGACCTCTACAACCGACTTTGCGACAGCTCGCACAAAATCCACCGGCATAGGCTCCACTGCAGGGAAGCCGAGACTGAGGGATTGCAGCACAGAACCAACTGAAATCAATAACGCACCATTTCCCACCGCACAAACAACAAAATAACCGGCAGTCACAACACATCATCCGTTGTGACTGCTTCGTTTTTTCTCTACCGCCACCCATTTGTCTGCCGCGCACAAAAATACACGCTTTCACTTCCTCCGAATTTACACTTTGTTTTCATCATTTGTTTGACATGCGGCTCATTTTGAATTACAATAAGTAGATAGCGAGCAGGCTGGGCAGCTGCGGGGATCTTTTAATAAGATCAATGAGGAAAGTCCGAGCTTCACAGAGCAGGATAACGGCTAACGGCCGCCAGGGGCGACCCTAGGGAAAGTGCAACAGAAATATACCGCCAAAATAATTTTGGTAAGGGTGGAACGGCGAGGTAAGCGCTCACCAGCATGTGGGAGACTATGTGGCTCTGCAAACCCTATCCGGAGCAACACCGCAGAGAGATTTTTTCGCATTTGCCCGATGCTTCTCGAGAAGGTGGCATTGAGCTGATTTGGTAACTTTCAGCCAAGATAGATAATTGTTCTCGACAGAACTCGGCTTATAGGTTTGGTCACTTTTATAACCTCATTAATGTGAGGTTATTTTTTTTACTAATTATGTGAAATCCCCCCTAGATTTTATAAAATTTAAGATGACTTCATATGAATGTTCGAAATTGATGAGGAAATATATAAGTTTTTATTCACCTATTAATAAATTGGCTATTTACATTATGTATTTCAATGTTTTGTTTAATTTTTTTAGCGGTTTGTACTTTGTTATTTAGCTTTTCTTTTCGACTGTATTTGTACATCGACGGCTTATGCGACTAAGGGTAAAATAGTATTAAAGACTGACTTTAATTTACAAACGGAATTAAATTATTATTAGAGTTCAATATTGTTTTGCTTTTTATTATATTTTTTCTTGACAAACATTATAAGGTTTGTTATACTACATTTAATAAAGGGATATAGCTCAGATGGTAGAGCAATGGTCTCCAAAACCATGTGTCGAGGGTTCAAGTCCTTCTGTCCCTGCCAAAATAAAAGTCGTGTCTACAATGGGCACGACTTTTATTTTGTGTTGCTTATTTTTTGTTCGAAAGTGGATTTTCATAATTAATAATTAACGGTGCGACAACATTAGTAAAGAAAGAATAGTCACGCGTACACTTTGAGTGCAATTTTTAAAAATATTTTTATTGTTTTTTATAATTGAACTTGTAGTTGTGATTTTGGCATAGATTAACCCGCAAAAGAATAATATTACTAAAGAAAAATTTGAAATTTGAGGGTGAAACAAAGTGAGCGTAAATGTTATAAAAAAATATAGTAAAATTATAATCAGCTTGATGCTTGCCTTTTCATTTATTTTGATATCGGTGAAAAAAGTTTACTCTGCTGGTGAAGAAAACATAGAAATTTCAGCTCCGGCGGCAATTTTGATGGAACCTAAAACCGGAAAAGTAATTTATGAAAAAAATTCTCATGAAGTACGTTGTTGTGCATCTATAACAAAAGTTATGACAATGATTTTGGTTATGGAGGCTATAGATGCAGGGAAAATAAGTTTTAATGATGTAGTGTCAGCAAGTGAGCATGCGGCATCTATGGGAGGCTCTGATATTTGGTTAAAACCTGGCGAAACTATGACTGTAGATGAACTTATAAAAGCAACGATGGTGGCTTCAGCGAATGATGCGGCAGTGGCACTAGCAGAACATGTTTGTGGTTCAGAAGATGCTTTTGTTTCAGAAATGAACCGTAAAGCAAAAGAATTGTCAATGGCAGAGACGGTATTTAAAAACTGTAACGGACTTGATGAAGACGGACATGTAACAAGTGCTTATGACGTTGCTTTGATGTCACGAGAACTTATAAAACATAAAAAAATATTCGATTATACTTCAATTTGGATGGATTACCTTAGAGACGGCAAAACTCAATTAGTAAATACAAACAAACTTTTGAAAAGCTATAATGGAATTACCGGTTTAAAAACTGGAACAACATCTCATGCAGGAAGTTGTGTTACGGCAACTGCGACAAGAGGGAATTTAAGTCTGAATGCAGTAATATTAGGTGGAGCTAACGGAAAAGAACGATTTAAAGATGCAGCAACACTGTTGGACTTTGGATTTGCAAATTATAATATGTTAAAGCCAGTTATTGATGAAAGCATTTTTGAGCCTATTAAAGTTATTGAAGGAATGAAACCAGAGGTAGGCGTAGAGGTGAATATTGATGATGAAATAATGATTCCAAAGGGAAAGGAACACAGCATCGATAACAGTATGGAGGTTGTTTCAGAAATAAATGCACCAGTCAAAAAAGGGCAAAGTTTAGGAAGGTTAATTTATAAACTAAATGATGAAATAATTGCAGAATACGATATTATTGCAGCGGAAAGTATAGATGCGATTAATTTTGGTTCGGTTTTTCATGTGCTGATTAATGGTTTTTTCAAAATATAATTATATTTTGAGGTTGTTGCAAAAAGGAGTTTTATATTGTACAATGAATTAAAATAGCTGTGGGAGTGTGAAAGTTATGCCGGTTGAGTTGAATACAAAATATTTAGAAACTTTTATTAACACTCAAGAGTATTATTCTATCAAGCCTCACGTAGAGCTGGTTCATAATTTATTGCACAACAAAACTGGGTTAGGAAGTGAAAACACTGGTTGGTTAACGCTTCCAACAGATTTTGACAAGGAAGAATTTGGACGAATAAAGGAAGTCGCTCAAGAAATAAATTTAAAAGCAGACGTTTTTCTTGTAATAGGTATTGGCGGCTCATATTTAGGCGCAAGAGCCGTTATTGAACTTATAAAATCACAAAATTACAATGCTTTATCAAAGAACACTCCAGATATTTATTTTGTAGGAAATAATATCAGTGCATCCACGTTGAACGACGTTTTGAGAATTTGTGAAGGTAAAGATGTTTGTGTAAATGTGATATCAAAGTCAGGAACTACAATGGAACCTGCGATTGCGTTTAGGATATTTAGAAAATTTTTAGAAGATAAATACGGCAAAGATGAAGCTAAAAAAAGAATTTTTTGTACAACTGATAGGAAAAAAGGTACATTGAAACAAATTGCTGACCAAGAGGGCTATGAGATATTTACTATTCCAAATGATGTAGGTGGTAGATACTCTGTTTTGACTTCTGTTGGACTTTTACCAATCGCTGTTGCAGGGATCAATATTGATGCATTGATGCTTGGAGCAAAATGTGCTCAAGATAAATTTAATTGTTCTGATTTAGAAAAAAATGACTGTTACAAATATGCCGCGATTAGAAATTTATTGTATCAAAAAGGCAAAAACATAGAAATTTTAGTAAATTACGAACCGAATTTTACAATGTTGAATGAGTGGTTCAAACAGTTGTTTGGCGAAAGCGAGGGCAAATGTCATAAAGGAATTTTTCCTGCATCGGCGATTTTTTCTACAGATTTGCACTCTATGGGGCAGTATATTCAAGATGGTATGCGAAATTTATTTGAAACCGTTGTGTATGTAGAAGAACCAAGTAGCGATGTTTTGATTGAAGCGCTTGATGATAATTCTGATGGTTTAAATTTTTTAGCAGGAAAATCCATTTCTTTTGTAAATGAAAATGCATTTTTAGGGACATTATTTGCGCATACTGATGGAGGTGTGCCTAACATTATTTTAGAACTGCCTCAAATCAACCCTTTTGAAGTTGGTTATCTTATATATTTTTTTGAAAAAGCTTGCGCGGTTTCTAGCTATATTATGGGAGTAAATCCATTTAATCAGCCTGGAGTCGAAAGTTATAAAGAAAATATGTTTGCACTTTTAGGTAAACCCGGTTATGAAACTTGTCGGGAGGTTCTTTTTGAAAGATTTAAATAAATAAAAATTTTAGGAGGAACAGCATATGATAAACTTAATAATTGGCAAAAAAGGTTCTGGGAAAACAAAAAAGTTGATAGAACTTTCTAACCAACTGACAGCGAAAAGTGATGGAAATGTTGTTTTAGTTAGTAATGAAAAGAAACTTACTTTTGATCTAAGCCACAAAGTCCGTTTGATTAGCGTTAATGAGTATGGTATTTCAAATTTTTGTGGGCTGTATGGATTTGTTTGCGGAATTTGTGCTGGAAATTATGATGTTACTGACATTTTAGTAGATTCAATTTTTGTACTTGACAAGACTGATAATGATGACCTGGAATCCTTTATAGAAAGATTATCTTTAGTTTGTGAAAGAAATGGTATAAAATTGACGTTAGGTCTTTCTTTAGAAAAATCCGATTTATCAAGCAAAATATTGGATTTGGCTGAAGTAAAATAATTTTAGTTGATATAAAAATTAAACAATTTATTAAAAGAGCTCTCAAATGGGCTCTTTTTTTATTTAATTTATAATTATGTGTAAGTGAAGATGTTAGTTTAGTTAATTTTTGAAAACGGAGAAATACACAAAATAAAAATACTCTCTATAAATTTAATTTAAACTGAAGTGGTCTTGAATTTTGGATTTATAGAGAGTATACTCATTTAGTTTTTAATTAGTTGTTTTTCATTAATTTTTCAGCACATTTACGAAGTTCTTCTTCGGAATTTATATCAATTCCACTTTGTTTAATAGTTTCTTGAACGTAAGTGGGAAGAGTTTGAAAGTAGCGATTAGAATCGATATTTTCTTTAAAAGTATTATTCATAATTATCACCTCATAATAATTATTAGCAAGAATCAAATAAATATTCAAAGAATAAATTTTTTACAAATAGAGAAATATCTGATATAATAGTACAAAGAAATGTAAAGGTTAAGTGTATTTGTTGCTGTGAAATATAAAAACAGAGAGGCAAGATATGGCAGTTATTGAAAATCAACCCAAAGAAGAGGTTATAGTTTCTATAATAATACCGGTGAAAAATGAAGAAAAATATATTTCAAAGTGTATAAAGTCAGTACTAAGACAGAACTTTGACAAAAAAAATATGGAATTAATTTTAATTGATGGAAATTCAAAAGATGAAACAGTAAAAATAATAAGAAATTTTATGAATGATTACGGTTTTATAAAAGTTTATAAAAATCCACAAGAAACGGTACAATATGCACTAAATATAGGCATAAAAAATGCGGCAGGAAAGTATATTGTTCGAATGGATGCACATTCAGAATATGCTGATGATTATGTCTCAAAATGTGTGGAATACATTGAAAAAACCGGAGCGGAGAATGTAGGCGGGCCAATGATAGCTCAAGGCAAAACTCCAACTCAAAATGTAATAGCGGCAGCATATCATAGTCCATTTGCGATGGGCGGAGGCAAATTTCACAATGAAAATTATGAAGGTTATGCTGATACAGTATATTTGGGTGCGTTAAAAAAAGAGACATTATTGCATTTAAATATGTACGATGAACGTTTGCCGAGAAGCGAAGATGACGATTTAAATTTTAGAATTTTGGAGAATGGCGGAAAGATATTTGTTACACCCAAAATAAAAAGTGTGTATTATCCGAGAAGTACATATAGCGATGTTTTTAAACAATTTTTTGAGTATGGACTTTGGAAAGTTGCAGTTATAAAAAAGCATAAAAAACCTGCTCGTTTATCACATTTAGTGCCAATATCATTTGTTATTTTTATCATTTTATTTTCAATTTTATCTTTTTTTAGCGCAATTGCTCGTAATATTTTTTTATTTATTATGCTTATTTATTTTGGTTTGAATTTATATTTTTCTTTAAAAAATAAGCGCTTAAATGTTTTATTAGATAAATTTAGGCTAGTTTGGGTGCATTTTGTTTTGCACATTTCTTATGGTTTGGGATTTTTATGTGGAATTTTTAAATTTTGGAGAATAGATTTTTAAAATGGGAAAAAAATACGAATTTTCAAAAGAAAAATTAAGACAGTTGCAATTAAAAAGCCTTGAAATGGCTGTATATTTTAGAGATTTTTGCAAAGAAAATAATCTTAAATTCTTTCTTTGCGGAGGAGGTTGCATAGGGGCATTAAGGCACAAAGGCTTTATTCCTTGGGATGACGATATTGATGTGTTTATGCCTCGTGATGACTATGAAAAATTGGGAGAGATATGGGCCAAAAATGCGGATACAGACCAGTTTTCTTATTGCAGACCTGATGAAAAACATCATTACAAAAGTTTATTTGCCACAATAAATGACAATAACACAACATTCATAAAAACACATCAAGCAGATTTAGATATAAATCACGGAATAGTTTTAGATATTTTGCCACTTGATGGTTATCCAAATTCAAGTGTGGCAAGGGTTTGCCAGTTGTTTTGGGCGTTGACTTATTCTATCTTTTGTGTACAAATGGTTCCAACTAATCACGGCGTGATGGTTAACTTGTTGGGAAGATTAGCTTTAAAATGTGTACCGTCAAAAAAAGTGAGATACAAAATTTGGAGGTTTGCCGAAAAGCAAATGTCTAAGTACAAAATAAGCAATTGTGACAACATCACAGAGCTCTGCTCTGGACCTCATTATATGATGAAAAAATATCCAAAATCGGCGTTTAAGAAGGCTATTTATGTAGATTTTGAAGGAGAGTTAATGCCAATTCCAAATGGATATGATGACTATTTGCGTACGGCGTTTGGCGATTATATGAAATTGCCACCGAAGCAAGAGCAAGTAGCACATCACGATGTGGTGTTTTGTGACCTTTCAAATGGCTACGAAAAATATAAAGGTATATATTATTGCAGAGGTGAAAAAAAATGATTTTTGGCGCGATATTAGCCGGCGGAGTGGGTTCCAGAATGAATATTGCTGACATGCCAAAGCAATTTTTAATGTTGGGCAGCAAGCCGATTATAATTCATACGATAGAAAAATTTTTAATGTGTGCTCGTTTTGATAAAATTTATATTGGTGTGCATCCAGATTGGCTTTTGCACATGAGTGACTTGATAAAAAAATATAACTTGGACGCAGAAAAATTAGTTTGTTTGACAGGTGGTAAGGACAGAAATAGTACAATTTTTAATATTATAAGGCATATTAAAGAAAGTTATGGAAATAATGATGACGATATAATTGTCACGCACGACTCAGTTCGTCCGTTTGTGACTAGCAGAATCATTGAGGAAAATATTGATGCAGCGCTTAGTTTTGGAGCTTGTGATACTGTAATTAATGCAACGGACACAATTGTTATATCTGAAAATGATAACACAATTACAAATATTCCAAATAGAAAGTTTATGTATCAAGGCCAAACCCCTCAAAGTTTTAAGATTAATTTAATTTTTGACTTGTACAATGATTTGAATGACGAAGAGAAGGCTACTTTGACGGATGCATGCAAAATTTGTGTTGTAAGAAATTGTCCAGTACATTTGGTTGCTGGAGAAGTTTCGAATATGAAAATTACAACTGTTACAGATTATAAAATTGCGATAGCTATGGTAGGAGGAATTAAAGTTGATTAATAGTGTATATCAACTGGTTTATCCTCGTGCTTTTTCTGTAAAATATTCTGATGTTGATATCGAAAATGATGTCATTGTAAAGCCGCGATATATGGCAATTTGCCACGCGGACCAAAGGTATTATTTGGGGCAGCGAGAGGCCTCAGTTTTGCGAAAAAAATTACCTATGGCGCTTATTCATGAATGTTGTGGAGAGGTTGTTTATGACAAATCTGGCAGTTTCAAAGTTGGACAAAATGTTGTTATGATTCCTAATGTGCCGGGAAATGTTCGTACAGGTGAGTATGAAAATTATGCACAAGGAGCAAAATTTTTGTCAAGTGGTTTTGATGGATTTATGCGAGAGTTTGTTGCTATGCCTAGTGACAGACTTGTCGCTTTTGAAAATGTTCCACTACAAACGGCGGCAATTTGTGAATTTGTAAGCGTTGGGATGCATGCAGTTAATCGTTTTAACTTGTGCTCACATAAGTACCGAAACAGAATTGCTATTTGGGGCGATGGCAGCTTATCTTATGTGGTTTCATGCATTTTGAAAAACACTTATAAAAATTCAAAAATTATTGTTATTGGCAAAAATAAAACTAAACTATCTTATTTTTCTTTTGCCGATGAAACTTATCTTTCTGATGAACTTCCAGATAAGTTACAAATTGACCACGCGTTTGAATGTGTTGGCGGCAATGGAAGTTTTTATGCGATAAATGATATTGTTAGACATATTAATCCACAGGGGACGGCTGTTTTATTGGGTGTTAGTGAAGAAAAAATTGGCATCAACACGCGAGATATCCTGGAAAAGGGTTTAACTTTAATTGGATGTAGCCGTTCTGGCAAGATTGATTTTGAAAATGCGGTTGATTTTTTGAAAAATAGTAATTTTCAAAGGCGTTTGTCTGCAATCATATATGAAGCCGGTTCGATAGGGAGTATTGATGATATCCACAGAGCATTTGCGGAAGATGCTGGAACAATGTTTAAAACAGTTTTTGAATGGAAGTTATAGGTGCGAAAATGGCAAAAGTTAGTATTATTGTACCTGTTTATAGGGTAGAAAATTATTTAGATAAATGTGTAACGTCACTGATAAATCAGACTTTAAAAGATATAGAAATAATTTTGGTGGATGATGGGTCTCCGGATAATTGTGGAAAAATTTGTGATGAATATGCGGAAAAAGATGGTCGTGTAAAAATTATTCATAAACAAAACGAAGGACTTAGTGAAGCGCGTAATGTAGGAATAATGGCGGCTAAAAGTCCGTATATTGGTTTTGTAGACAGTGACGATTACGTTGCGGAGGATATGTACGAAATTTTATATTCAAACTTGATTAAAAACGATGCGGAAGTTTCAATTTGTGGCTTGTATGACTGCTATAGCAATAAAAAAGTTTCTCAGTTTGCTGGTGATGAGTTTTTAATTTTAGACAGTAAGCAGGCTTTAAAAACAGCGTTGGAGGGGGTTAAGTTTTCAGTAAATGCGGTGAATAAATTGTACAAAAAGGAGTTGTTTTCAGAAGTAAAATTTCCTAAAGGAAAGCTTTCTGAAGATGCTTTTACTATTCCCCAAATTTTATCGAAAGCTTCGAAGGTTGTGTTTGATTCTGTGCCAAAGTATTATTA
>ERZ779737.2592-NODE-2592-length-11660-cov-3.556915_pt1 | contig 11660 bp, 17 predicted proteins | sample MGYA00511889_ERZ779737 | MGnify/ENA primary metagenome ERZ779737 (study PRJEB29588, sample SAMEA2163575) | human gut metagenome | biome: human gut; feature: human-associated habitat; material: faeces | place: Denmark | collected 2008/2010 ...
CAGCCGGACCGCGGCAGGACTCACTGGAAAGCACGAAGCATTTTTACAATGCAGAGCATTGCGGTATGTCCTGATTTTTTTATCAGGACTGTTTTTGTTCTTTCCGCTGCGAGAAGAGCCAGCGCAGATTCTCATGATCCGCATAAGTCCGTGTCCAGGAATCGTGATTGATTCCGGGGTATTCCGTATAATAGACCCTGGTTCCGCCGGCCGCCCGGATTGCATTCACCATGTCCCGGGAACGTTTTACCATCACGGCTCCGTCCTGATCTCCGTGAAAGACGCGGATCGGAATTTCCGTAAGTTTTGCCGCCTGCTTCACGTCGCCGCCTCCGCAGATTGCGATGGCTCCGGCGAACAGATCGGGGCGCCGGGAGAGCGCATCCCAGGTCCCGAACGATCCCATGGAAATTCCGCTGATGTAAACCCGGTCCGGATCGCAGTTTTCCGCTGCGAGAGTTGCCTCCAGCAGCTCGAGAGCATGTTTCAGTTCCGGTGTCGGGAGTTCACTCATTGCATGTTCCGGCAGCGACCATGACGCCTGAATCCACATCCGCTCCGCCGGACACTGCGGGAAGAGAAGGACCGCCTTGATCTGTTCCGACTCGCAGAAATCCACAAGATCCGCGGCGCAGTGCACAAGCTGGCGGTAATTGTCCTCTCCCCGCTCCCCCGCCGTGCAGGAACATCATGAGCGCGGCTTTCCCCGGATCGGCGGGGTTTCCGGTTTTCCTGAGACAGTAGTTCAGCATTCCGCCATCCGGGGAATGAAACGTTTTCTGAGTCATGGCGAGTTTTTGCGCAAGATTTTCAGAATTCATACTGCAATCCTTTTATCCTTTTTTTCGTTCAATATTTTCCGCCGGCGCGGGATTGTTCATCAAATATTTTCCAGGCGCAATCCGGTTTCCCCTGCCGCGGAAGCCTGAGTCCGGATTGCCGTGCCGCATACAGGCGGTATTATATCCTTTCGGGATGATGCTGTCAAGGTGGAAACAGATCTGGACCTGATAATTCAAATGGCAAAGCGGAAAAACAGACCGACGTGCGGGCAGGCAGGAGAAAATTGCATTTTTCGCCGGTGTGGAAGGGCCTGGAGGCGGACAGGCGGGAGTTGAAAGTGTTTTTTGAATCGGGCGGATGCTTGAAAAAGTGAATTCCTGCGGTACCTTAAGAGAGAGCGGAATTTACAGAATCAGGGAAACAGGCAATGCCGATGAGAATCATTTTTTATCTTCTGCCCTGCGTGATGAACATCATCATGGGGCTTTTTTTCTTTATTACAATGCGCCGGCTTGCGGCCAGCGGCGCGGATTCCTTTGCTGTTGCGGGCACCATGGCGGTCTGGGCGTTCGTATATGCGATTGTTTCCGCTTTGCTGGGGGCCGTCCAGCAGAAAGGGAATGCGACGAAATTCATTCTGGCGGGGGAGGGAATTCTGGTTCTTTCCATGATCGGTTTTCTTCTGTTTCCCGGCATGAGCATGCAGTATGTCTGGCTGTTCGTTTCCGGCATCGGAACGGCGATGTTTTTTGCACCGTTCCAGGTGATCGTGAAAATGCTGGACGGGAAGGAATCTTCCCGGGAAACCGTGCCGCGGACAGCTGCGATTTACACGTTTTCCTGGAGTTTCGGATTTGCCTCCGGACCGTTCATCGCCGCCTTGATCTGGGGGTTGCTTTCTCCGGAAACCGGCTGGAGAACCTGCTATAAAATCAATATTCTTCTGGTTCTGATTGTCAGCTGTTTCGTCTGGTTTCTCCACTGTTTCATACGGAGAAAGAATGCGGATCAGGATTCCGCCGCGGAGCCTCATGAAGATGCTGCGGACGCCGGGAAGGATCCCGGAACGCCGGAAAAACTTCCGGATCTGGCGTATCTCGGCTGGATTGTGGCCGGGACGGGATTTGTGACAATTGCGATGCTCCGCACACAGATTCCCTATCGCTGCAACCTTCTGGGGATGTCCACCGCGCAGCAGGGAATCATTCTTGCCGCAGTGAGCTATGTGCAGGCGTTTCTCGCCCTGAGCCTCTGGAAAAGCCGCCGCTGGATGTATCATCCTTTTCCGATGGCATTTGCCGCTTTCTGCGGATTGTGCGCACTGCTTCTTTTCGCGTTTGCGCAATCGTATCCGGTCTATGTGTTCGCCGGCCTTCTTTACGGGTGCTATTCCGGCGGCTTCTGTTTCTTTTTCGCTTACCATTCGCTGGCGAATCCGGCGAAAAGCCACCGTTATGTCGCCGTCAATGAAGTCATTGTCGGAAGCACATCCGTATTCGCACCGCTGGGAGCCGGTATTCTTGCGGATGTGACGGGAGACAGCGCAGCTCCGTTCCTCGTCGGCGCAGTCCTCATCTTTCTTGCCGTTCTCTGTCAAATCGCCGCAACCTGGCGCTATCGGCATCTGTGACTGCGGAAAGGCGGATCAAGGCAAGGCATGGCGCGATTGCAGAACGGGATAAAAAACGCCGTTGCAATCCGCGGGATTGAATAAAAAAAAGACGGCCCCGCGGGAGGAGTCCGCGGAACCGCCGAAAGGGGTCTGTCGAAGATAACACGGGAACAGCCGTGCAGAATGTCTGGATTTCAGCTGATGCCGTGCGCCTTGAGGAAATCGACTGCCATGGTGATATCGGCTTTCGGATTGTCGCCGACCTCCCGTTCAATCGTCAGGAAGCCGTCATAGCCGATCGCCTTCAATGCGGCAATGTATTCCTTCCAGTTCACCTGTCCCTGTCCGAGCGCAACTTCGCGGAAGACGGGTCCTTCGCCCTTGCTCTGCTGCTCCGGCGGTGTCAGATCGTAGGTATCCATGGAACCGTAAACATCAGCCGGATTGCAGTCGCGCAGATGCAGGCCGTCTTTCGCATGGGTGTGAACGATGTATTTCGCGAGAACGGGAACCGCTTCAGCGGGATTGACATTCAGGACCATTGCCAGATTTGCCGGATCGAAATTCACGCCGATTCCCTTTCCTCCGGCGTTCTCGATGAATTTCCGGAGTCTGTCGGCCGGCTCCGGACCGGTTTCAATTGCAAGTGTCACGCCGTGTGCCGCGGCATATGCGGCGACTTCCCTTGCCGCGGCAAGCATAGTCTGATAAACCGGTGATTCCTCGCGGGTCGGGACTACGCCGATATGAGTCGTCATGACTTTCGTATCAAAATCCGCGCAGATATCAATGATCTGCTTGCTGAGACGAACGCGCTCAGGGTTTCCTGCGGCATCCTGAAAACCGTGTCCGCCAAGATCGCCGCAGATGGCGGAGACCTTGAGTCCCAGTTCATCAAGACGTTTTTTCAGGGCTGCGCGCTCCTCTTTCGTCATGGTAATCAGATTGTGGTCCTTGCAGACCGCATACATCTGGACTCCCTGCGCTCCGATTTTTGCTGCGGATTCGAACGCGGTATATAACGGTTCGCGGAATGATTCTACGATGACACCAATCTTCATTGCCGAAAACTCCTTTTTTATCTTTTGTCTGTTACATTAGTCTTACTAAACGGCTTTTGCAAGTTGTTTTTGAAAAAATAAAGCGATAAATCATTCTTCTTGGATTTTTACTGCAAGGGACCGTGCACTCATTCTTCAAGGGAGGGGATATTTTCTATTCAGATCAGAAAAATGCAAACAGGATGCGATATGAAAAATTAAAGATATTTTTTCGAAGATCGCTTGTTTTTTTCAGCAAAACGGATATATTAAGGTCACTAGTTCAGGTTAAACTGTGCGCCCATAGCTCAGTCGGTAGAGCAAATGACTCTTAATCATTGGGTCCAAGGTTCGAGTCCTTGTGGGCGCACCATTTCTGACATTTATTCGAACTTTTCGGTTCTTTCGGTATGATTTTGAAGTCCCCATTTTCCATAAGACGGATTTCGTTTATATAAAGTGGTATGAGAGTTCTCAACCTATCCGGATTATGTTCCAGACTTAAAATATCAGCAAATTGTGTCATTCGTTGTATAAAATCCATACCGGCACGATAATATTCGTCATCATAGGAATTTTCTAAACTCATAATGGAATCTATTTGAGATTGCAATAACGCAAGTTTCTGTTCTATATCACTAATCCGTTTATTCAACTCATCTACGATGTAATGATTCAAATTATCAGTAAACAGAATCTTATCAACGATGCTTTTCTTATCTTTTATCAATTTCTTTTGTAATTCTTTATATTCAATAAGTTTTGGCTGTTTCTCCTGAAAAGATTCCTGATTTCTCTTTTTAACTTCTTCTATTACAGCATTGATAATCCGTGAATCATATTTATTCCCTTTCAAATGCTCTATCACTGCCTGTTCAACCTTAGATGCAGAAATACGGCGATGGCATACAATATCGGTACATGTGTAATAGGCATACTGTCCAGATTTTGCGGTTCCAGGTGTTAAACGTTTCCCACAGTGGCAGAAGATTATCCCGGTAAGCAAGAATGGATATGAATATGATTTTGGACGTGAAGCATATTTCTTTTGGGGCAATTTATCTTGCACAAGTTGAAACAACTCATCGCTTATAATTCGTTCATGTTGTCCGGGAAATATCTGCCCTCCATATTTTATTTTACCAATATATACTGGATCATGCAGAATAGATAGAATTTTGGAGCGTGCAAGAACAGATTTATATTTCAGCAAGATAGAACGTGTAGTATATCTATCGCCAGCATACATGGTAAAAATATCCTTGACAATCAACGCTTTTTCAGGATCGACATACAGTTTATTGTCTTTGTGAATTCCACGCCGATATCCGTATGGTGCCCATCCAGCGGGCCATAATCCTTTTGACGCAATAGACATCATCTTATCGCGGACATTGGCAGCAGATTGTTTCCGCATGTATTGATTGATGTGTGTTATGATTCCCATCATCATTTCACCCTGAAATGTTGAGAAATCAAATTCTGGCTCCCTTACAGAAAGAAACTTTTTATTGTTCCTGCTTAAAATTCCCATAATATGATACATATCTTTAGGCTCACGCGTAAGCCGAGAGAGATTGTATACGCAGAGACAATCCCAGTTTGCTACGCCGTATTCTAAATCAGAGAGAATGGTTTGAATTCCCGGACGCTTCAAATTTTTACCACTCAAGAATTCATCTTTAACCGTATTTACGACGATACCGCCTTTTTCCTTGATATGTGCCTTGCAGTAATCAATCTGCATTTCAGTGGAATTTTCAGCAGATGTATCAAAGTCAGAGCCACGGGGAGAAATTCGCGCATAGATAAGATATTTCATAATTCCTCCCGTTTTGCTTTTTGGCTATTAAGAAAATCCTGATATGCCATTGCTTGCGCTTTTTTTAAGATATCGTTTCTAAGAGCTTTATTTTGTTCCATATTGAGATACGCAATAATCATATTATCATCAACCTCTTTTGCGGATTTCGTTTCTATTTGTCTTCCGTCAGGGTAAAATGTGGTGATACTTTCAATATGAAATACATTTTTTGGTGGAACTTCTATTTTTTCTAAATATTGCTTATAATCTTCATCAGATAATAATGATTTTACCATCCGTAAAATCAAAATATAGATATTGTCATGAACTGATTTCGTTTTGCCATTCATCCAACGATAAATTGTTGATCTTTTAGTTGCAAAATATACAGTTGCTTTTGGGATACTTCCTCTTTCTGATAAAATTTGAGACAGTAAACCACGTAATCTGTCATCAAGTTCAACCATTTTTCATCTCCTTTTTTTTCTTATTCATTATAAAATACATCCATTAAACGTATAATCCATATATTTTCATTTTTTTTATTGTTTTTCGCATTTATCGCTTGCTTTTTGTCGCATTTGATACAATATTATAATAAATGCGACAGAAAGGAGAACAAAATTCTGAATCAGAAAAAAAGGAAATCTGGAATGACCTTTACAAAAAAGTCGGAACTGAAATCATTGGATTCGAGCATTACATCAATGGGAAACGATTCAATGCTTGCGGCTCAATCAATTGAAAACCACGCCGGGGCAACCCGGCATAACAAACAGGAGAAAGTAAAATGACTAAAGCAAAAGTAATCGATAGGCTGAATCAGGATGCAAATTATTACCGCGAAGAAATCGCATTTCTTGAAAGATATATAGTTTCAGCTACTGATGAAATGAAAAGCGAAGATGTGAAATACATCATAAGCCAGGCGGAACGTATTATCCGCTATGCTAAGGACATAGAGAACAGAAAGTCGAAACTTAGAGAGATTGAAAACAGCATCTCCATCATTGAAAGAATCAACAGTATCTGAAACTCAACGGGACAGCCCCGAGATAACAAAAACAGGAGGAAATATGAAGTTTTACGCAGAGAATTTTAAGCGGATCCGTAAATCCTCAGGATTGACACAGGATGATGTTGCTAAAGCCTTGAATCTTTCAGCTGGAAACATTGGATTCTGGGAAAATGAACGTTGCAAACCAAGAATTCATTTGATTCCCCATATAGCAGAGCTTTTGAAATGCAAAATATCAGACATCTGCGATCTTGAAGTAAATGAAGAATCCGACTACGACAGTCTTATCCGATCGGTTCTAACCGAAGAATTGAAACACCTTGATATCAACGGCAAGCGGAGACTTCTCCGCACAATTATCGTATATACAACCGACAATATCAAATTCAGAAAGGAGCGTGCAACGGCAGAATAAAAAGAAGTCTCGCAATATCAGGAAACATCAAACAAAAGGAAAACACATGAACGAATTGATCAGAACAGCGGTTGCCGTAATCGGCGGGGAAGAACAGCGAACCGTAAACGCCCGTGATCTTTGGAAAGCACTGCAAAGCAAACGTCAGTTTGGAAATTGGATCGATGACCGGCTTTCCGACTTCATCGAGGGAGAAGATTTCACCATTAACAAAATTGTTAAAACGGGAAAAGGAGCCTCGGGAAAACAACTCTACAAAGAATATATCATTACACTTGATGTTGCCAAACATCTTGCCATGCTTGAGCGCAATGAACATGGACGGAAGATCAGGGATTACTTTATCGAAGTGGAAAAGGAATTCCGTCGGAAAGCCAATGCAAACATGGAACTGATTCAGATCGTCCGGTTCCATGAACGTTGCGCTGATCCGGTATTTGAATTTCTTGACCCATTTTGCAATCGCCTTTCCCTTTGCCTGATTGCAGGTGACTTCCTCCTCTTCGATCTCCGGCGTGATGGATACCGGCCCGTTTGTTCCGCCGAGAATTTTCTCTCCGAACTTGACCGCGCAGGGGAAATGCGCGAATGCGGCGAACGAATAGCTTTCCGCTTCGGTGGGGTTTGGCATTACTGACCTCCTGTTGTTAAGGGTTTGTCATGTGCGGGATCGTCAACTCTTCACTTATGGACAAGAATTTTCAGATTGAGGGAAACACCCCATGCGTCCTGTCCGTTCCAGCTGGTTGAATAAATGCCGGCATCGGAGTCCTTGACGATCATGCACCGGGAGGAATAGAGCGGGAGCACGTCGTCGATCTTTCCGCAGAAGGCGAGTGCGTCTTCGCGCTTCCGGTATCGGCCGAGAACCTGTGCCGAATAGACTTTCCCGGCGGAATAGTTTCCCTGTCTTGACCCGTTGAACACGACAGCCGCCGCGTCTATTCTGTCTGCTGGAATCTGTGTGGAAAAGAAGTTCTCCGCGATTGTCAGTTCGAATGCTTCCGCGAGAAGACGCCCGATCTTTTTTTCTTCCTCGACGATTTCCGCCATGATTCACTCCTTGAGATTGTCCTTGATGATTTCCTCATACTCCGGGATTCCGGCCTCCGCGCCGCGCGTGAGGTATTTCCGACCGACTTCGACGCCTGCGGACGCCTGCTTTGCCAGAGATTTTTCCCCGGGCCGGTATTGATCCTCGTGCATTGCGAGCGCATAGGCGGCTCCCGGCGCATTGACCGGCACCATGACACGGGCGATCTGCCCCTCCGCGCTTTCGCCTGTCTCCTTTGTGATGGAGGATGCAAGCATTCCCTCGTCGACCGGTGCGCGCCTTGCCGCCTCACGCACGCCTACGTCCCCGCATTCGGAAACGGCCTTCCTGACCTTCGCATGAAACATTGCGATGTTGCGCTCCAGGTTTCCGCGCAGGATTCCAAGCCCGATGACTTTCACCTTGACCGCCATGCCCGCACCGTGAGTTTGTTGAATTCAAACACATTGTCGAAGTGGTTGAAGATGAATTTTGCCGTTTCGATGCTGTATGCCGTTCCGTCGTCGGCAAGAAAAATGGAGTTCGGCGGAACCGGTTCTTCAAAGTTTTTGCAGTAGAAATTTGTTTCGGACTGGATGGCGCCGTCCCGGTCCCGGTAGGATGTTTCCATTGCAAAATAGGATACCGGATGATCTTCCATTTCCCGGTCACCGGTTTCGTTGTATTTTCCTGCCGGGATCCGGATGATCCCGTGTTTTCTGCAAAGTTCCTCGAACATAGAAAAGCCCTCCGTTTTACGGGAGGGCAAAGCGTCAATCAAAGAACTTATTTATTACTTTGAAATGTTATGATAATATTTTCAGCGTTGACGCCTAGTTCATTCAGTGCTGATTTACTTTTATTTTCGGCATCACATAATTCTTGTATTGGTTTCACTATTTCTTTCAGTTTTGTTTTACCTTCACTCCAATGGTAAAACAAACAAAAAAAATAGAGACAAAGTGGTGACAGATAAAGCAAGTTAAAAATATGAGCATCTTTTACCCATGAATAGCCGTTGCAAATGACAGCAATTAAAGTGGCGGTCATGCCCAGATATGTAATATTCCTGATATGTTTTGAGCATTGGTCTATAGATGTATCATAAGCTAAGTCTAATTTTGTCAGCTTTTCCTGTATGCCTTCAGATGGTATCTTTCTTCCCTCAAGCTCAGTGATAACTTCAGCTTTTATTTTGTCAAATGAATCTTTAAATTTTAATGCCAGCCATTCCCGGACTTGTTTCCATGAAAAACCGGCATTAATAGCAAAACAGATTCCGAGATAATCAACAATACTTTCTCCAGGAAGAATCTTTGTAAAAGGTCCGAAAAAATTGATAACCCATAAAATAATGAAGATAAGCACAAGGAGTGCTATCTCGTAGTAAATTAATTTCCGCATACTGTAATCATTTCATGTTGTGGAGCAAAAACATCAGAAGCATCCCAAAGAATATTAAATAATTTTCTGTATGTTTTAGCCACGGTAGAATTGTTTGCACAACCAAGAGCGGTAGCCCCATCATGATCTATTTCTACACGAAAAGCTTTTTCATCTGATTCAGTAAAATGCCTTAAATTATTAATTTCACCGGAATAATGTTTAATAGAAATTAAATCTCGCGGATATTTTTCCAAAATATCCGCGACGGTAGAAGAATCCAACCTCTGCCTCTGAAGAATAAAACGTACCGTAACGCCACGTGTCACAGCATTTCTGATAGCATTTGCCAAAAACTCATCATCAAAAATCTCTTTCTTTGCATTATCACAAAAAACATTTACTTGATCTTTGGCATAATTAAAAATTGAGCCGAGCAAAATAATTGCATGTTTCGCATCTGTATTGGGAATGGAAGCATCAGACCCCAAGCGAAACATGGTGTCTACAGATGTTTTATAATTTTCCATCTTCTCCTCCATGTTTAAATATAATATTTCTTTTCCGGAAATACAATGTGTCCTTAGAAAAAATTAGAAAAAAATAGACTTTGGATGCATCTGAACTGTTTTTACAGACCGTTGTCATGAGAAAAAGTTCCCTCAAAGCGTCAATCAAGTGCAGGCCGGGAGATTCTATAAAATGTAAATGATTCTGTTCAGCAGTTCTGCAAAATGTGTTGACATGGCACGGTTGGTCGGTCCGGCCTGATTGCAGTCCACCCATTGAAACGCATTGAATTCAGATTTAAACTGCGCCATTGCTTCTTTCAACCGTTTCGGTTTTCCGCTGAAAAGATAATACCATGAAAGTTCATCCAGAAGATTCAGGCATTCCACATCAAGATTATTGACCATTTGGATAATGTGCGGTTCCTTGACCTTGTAAATGTTTGTGGTCTGAAATGCAGTCCGCAAGGCATTCACATTCGCCCTGAATGTATTGATTGAAATCATGATTTCACCTCTGTTTCTGATTTTGAGCCGGAATGCAACCACCGCGATAAAAGCCGTAACGATGATTCCGATCATTGTAGAGATGAAAACGTCAATCATGAGTCAGTCGCTTAATAGTCAGTCGGAACGGGAATTTCTTGCCACATAGTATCATCAGCAGGTATATCAAGTGCTGAAAAAAACACTTTGCCTGTTTCTTTTTTCACCATGGGGCAAATATTGACCTGTCCGCGATTCACTCTTTTTTCATCCATAAAAACCCAGCATGTTTTTGTCTCAATGATTTTGACGATCGGCCCGCCACATTCTTTTTCCCCGATTTTGCAGGCTTCCTTCAGAGTGATCATTTCCCGCCTCCTGTATCACAGCATTCCTTTACCATATCATTGAACTTCCGATTGTCAAGCCGCATAATGGAAACATATTGTCCGGTTGCCCTGGAAAAGATATCAGATGCGTCTTTCCTGTTGGTTTGCGGATCAATAAATACAGCTTTTCCATTTTTCAAGTATTCATAAATATTTTCATCTTGGTGATTTGATTTTTTCAGATTGCGAGGTATCGTTATTGATATGGTTCTGGTTTTGTGTGGCGGTCCGCACAGGCGTTTTTTCGTCTCCGGTCGGTTCAACTCCGACAGCCGGAACCTTTTTTTTATGTTTGCTTCCGATATGATCGACATACTGTTTGTTTGGATACCAGCCGTCGATAATTTCAAATACGGCTTTCCCTTCATTGTCTTTTGTGACCCAGACATTGACCAGTTTATAACGATTTCCGTCTTTCACGTAGAAGCTGATACGTCTTCGTGTTCCAACAGTATCTTCTTTAATTTCCGCATCCGGATTCCATATTGTGCTGCTAAAAAGATCAATCGCGTCTTTTTCATTTAATGTGTCTGAATGATGTCTGCGCCAGTGATTCGGCCCGACTCTTGAATTTCCTTTTTCATGTTTGAAAATGATATCCTCATTGTAATTTTTCAAGCCCAGCCGTTCCGCATGTTCCGGTAATATTTTACCGGCTGAAATTTTGAACTCATTATCTTTTCCCTGTTCGATATCGCGGAAAACATTACGGATTGAACCGGTATCCGGTTTTGCTTTCCATTCCGATTTCCCCGCAACCTCTTTCTCAAGTTCCTTCCCCTTTGCATCATAATATTTCCTTGCCACGCTCTCGGGGACGGCGATGATCCGGTGCGCGCAGTTCGGATGAAACAGCCCGGAACTCATTGCGCTTTGCAGAGTCGGAAGCCCCGGAGTCTTGCCGCTGATCGAAAGCAGACGGTTCTCCCACTGGCGGCAGTGTTCGCACGGGTTTCCGGAGATGCTGACCGTTACAATATCATTTCCCTCTTTGGCACATGCGGCAATGTAAGTCTCACGGGAATTATTGTGCAGCAGCGTCCGTCCGAGCATCTTGAAATAGGTGTCCGTCTTCCATTCGCGGTTTGCGGCGTCGCGGTAAACCTCCCACGAGCCGTCGCCGCGCTGCATGTTGACTATGTATTCCGCGATTTCGCCGTTCTTTTCGCACTCTATATCGCAAAATAT
>ERZ779737.2595-NODE-2595-length-11645-cov-3.752200_pt1 | contig 11645 bp, 10 predicted proteins | sample MGYA00511889_ERZ779737 | MGnify/ENA primary metagenome ERZ779737 (study PRJEB29588, sample SAMEA2163575) | human gut metagenome | biome: human gut; feature: human-associated habitat; material: faeces | place: Denmark | collected 2008/2010 ...
CTTGCAGGCCGTGCAGACTTTACGTTGCTTGGCAACATTGTTTAAACGGTGTAGCTCAATTAGTCGGATGTACCCTTATAGAGAACCGCCCCCTGCTACATCCCCGAATGTTTCTCTCTCAAGTATCTAAAAGCACCGTATTTTGCTGAGCTCTGGTTAGGCCAGAGCTCCAGGGCCTGGAAGGCCTTGATTTGTTTTTTTTTTTTGATAAATTGGGATTATTACCTTATATAAATAGGGGGATATATCCCATGCAGAAAAGCCTCGGATTTACGCTTATAGAGTTATTAGTAGTGGTATTAATCATCGGTATTTTGGCGGCGGTCGCTTTGCCGCAATATGAAAAAGCGGTGGAAAAATCGCGCTCTGTAGAGGCTCTGACCAACCTGCGTTCTATCGTGCAGGCGATGCAGCTTTTTAAAATGGCTAACGGAGAACCGGCCCAGGCGCTGGACGATTTGGATATTACGTTAACGGGTACGAAAATAAATGACCGAACTATTGAACTTAAAAACTTTACGTACGATATACGCAATTTTAGGCCGGAAACGTCGGAAGGTTTTGAAGCCGTTGCCACCCGTAATGACCAGGATTCGGACATTAAAAAATATTATATTTACTTTTCTTACGTCGGAGGGATGCACTGTGTGGCAAAAACTAAGGCGGCGGAAGTGCCGTGCGCCGTCGTGTGCGGGCACGCGCAGTTTAAACCGCACTCTCCGTCTAGCTATACGATTTGCTCCATTAACTAATACTGTTTGCTGATATCAAAAATCCCCGCGAGAAGCGGGGATTTTTGATGTTTGGCACCCCTGATAGGTTCTTGTGGGGCTATTCAATAAACCTTACACGGTAAATAAGACCGGGCCCAAACAACAGGCCCGGTTTGTGATGCTAAATTTCCAGCTGGCAAAAAAGTTCCTGCCTTATTTCGCTAATGCGACTAAGCCAGGCAATTCTTTCGGCAAAAAATAGACCAGCCCTTTGCAAAAGCAAAGGGCTGGTTTGTGGCAGTTGGAATAAAATAGCCGAAAGGCTTGCCGTGTTTATTTGGCTAACGCCACCAAACCCGGCAATTCTTTCCCTTCCACAAATTCCATGCTGGCGCCGCCGCCAGTGGAAACGTGGGAGAGTTCTTTCTGGTTGAATTTGCCTTTCTTGAGCACGTTTACGCTGTCGCCGCCGCCGATGATGGTGGTCGCGCCCGCTTTCGTGGCGTCAATCATCGCCTGGGCGATGGCAAAGCTGCCTTTGGCAAAATTCGGGAACTCAAACACGCCCATCGGGCCGTTCCAGAAAATGGTCTTGCATTTCAGCAGTTCTTCGCTGAAAAGCGCAACGGTTTTGGGGCCGATGTCCAGGCCCATCAAATCGGCCGGGATGTTGACGTTGTCCACGTCCACGGGTTCGGCGGTTTCGGCAAATTCTTTGCCGCAGATATGGTCCACGGGCAGCAGAATTTTGACGCCTTTTTCCTGGGCTTTGGCGAGCACGGCTTTGGCTTCGGCTTCTTTTTCGGCGTCAAACAGCGATTTGCCGATTTCGCAGCCCTGCACTTTAAGGAACGTGTAGGCCATACCGCCGCCGATGACGAGGACGTTTACTTTGTCCATCAAATTGTTAAGCAGCATAATTTTGTCGGACACTTTGGCGCCGCCCACCACGGACGCAAACGGGCGGGCCGGGTTTTCCAGGGCTTTACCCAAAAATTCCACTTCTTTCTGCACGAGGAAACCCGCGCAGCCGGGCAAAAATTCGGTAATGGCGCTGGTGGAGGCGTGGGCGCGGTGAACGGTGCCGAACGCTTCCTGCACGAAAATTTCGCCGTGTTTGGCCAGCTGTTTGGCAAATTCGGGGTCGTTCTTTTCTTCTTCGGGGTGGAAGCGGAGATTTTCCAGCAGGACGATTTCGCCGTTTTTGGCGGCTTCAACCACTTTGTCGGCTTCGGGGCCTACGCAGTCCTTGGCAAAATGCACCGGCACGCCGAACAGTTTTTCCACTTCGGCGGCTACGGGCGCCAGGCTGAATTCCGGCGCCACTTTGCCTTTCGGGCGGCCCAAGTGAGCCATTAAAACGATGCGGCAGTTGTTTTCCAGCAGGAACTTAATGGTTTTTTCCGTCGCGACGATGCGTTTGTTGTTATCCACTTTACCGTCTTTCAAGGGCACGTTGTAATCCACGCGCACCAAGACTTTTTTGTTTTTCAGGTCCATATCCTGAATTTTTTTGATGCTGTCAAAATTCATAGTTTTTGTGACTCCTTTTTGTGTTATAGCCGCCCGGCGGGGCCGGGCGCGCTCTTACTTCTTAAATTTTACAAAATTTGAACGCTTCCGGCACGCGCTTATCTGCGCTGCAATTTGCCCAACAGGTTCAAAATTTCCACGTACAGCCAGACCAGCGTTACCAACAGCCCGAATCCCGCATACCATTCCATATATTTGGGCGCGGCGTAGTGCCCGGTCATCTGGTCAATAAAATGAAAGTCCAGCAGGAAGTTAAACGCGGCCACGCCGCACACCACCACGCTGATGCCGATGGACAGCGGCGAGGAAGACGTTAAATACGCCGTGCTGACGCCGAAGAGCGATAAAATCCACGAGCCGACGTAGAGCAGTAAAATCGCCGCAGTGGCCGAGAAAATACCCACCGCCAGCCCGCGCGTTACGCGGATAATGCCCGTGCGGTACACAAAAAGCATCACAAAAAACACCAGCACCGTAACGGCCACGGCGTTAAACACGATGCCCTGGAACTGCGCGTTGTACATCGCGGAAATAATGCCCAAAAACAGCCCTTCCGCAAACGCGTACATCGGCGCGGTAACGGGCGCCGCCGCCGGTTTGAAAGACGTAATCAGCGCCATTACAAAACCGACGATGGCAATCGGCCAGAGGTATCCGGCCCAGGACTGATAATGGGTCCAGGTCAGCATACCGCCGATGACGCAAATAAACAGCAGCAGGAATGTTTTGTTGATGGTGCCCTGCAGGGTCATCGGCTGTACGGCGCGGACGGATTCTTGCGCGCGTTTAAACGCGGCTTCGTTTAGCATTGGATTGGTTGCCATAAGTTTCCCCCTTACTAATATAGTTTTATTGTAGAAAATTTTAACATAAAAAGCCCGCCTTTTCAGCGGGCTTTTAGAGAGGAAGAATGCTTATTTGGTAAAGTACGGCGTAACTGTTTGATTAAAGAAAAGGCGGTTTTTAATGCGCGCCCAATCACTCGGACGGTGCTGGGTAACGGTAGATTTGATGAAATTCAAATCTTCTTTAGTCAAAGAGTACCAAATATCCGAAGGCTGTCCATCAAAGGTGTGAAATGCATCGTCAAACGTCATATTATACGCATAAGAGATGGTACCGTTATTATAAGCGGCCAGGAATTCGTTTCCGTTGGCAGAAATCATAAACAAAGGATCTGTTGCCGTGCCGGAAAGATCCGTAGCTCCTTCATCCAGTTTAAACGTATTGTTTTTAACCGAGTTTGTCAGCAGTTTTCTCTTTTTAACCGCATCTGTGCCGAAGCGAGCTGTATTGATTTTAACAGTATGATTGGCAGTTAAAGCGAATAAATTGTTGGGCGAAGCGGTGGCCAGAACATTGACAAACGGAGCGGCGTATTGAGCTTTAGCGGACCACATAAGCATAACGCTACCGTTTTCAGCGTAGCCGTCCATGGACGGGGAAGCGGATTTGATGGTGCGACCATGACGTTCCATATATTCGTGGTCTCCCACTTCCCGGATATCTCCTTCTGTATAGTAGCGCATGCACGTGCCCGCCAACAACAGCCAATGCGTATCTAATGCATAGGCTTTGCAGGCCAGGTCTACGCGGAACGGACCGTTATTTTGATCAAGCCGTTCATCATAAAAAGATTCATCAATTACAAAATCTACACGTTTGTTATTTTTTATGGCACCGGCGTTGTTGGTTAAAGACTTTTTAACGGCAGCTTGTACTGCTTGAGTGGAAACTTCGGCTGCACTTACGGGCATGTGCAGCGTTACCAACGCTAACAACATGTATGCTGATATTAATTTTTTCATAGGGCTCCTCTCCGATTTGGAAAATTTCCTTCTATATCTATATCATAAGAATTTTTGTGTAAAATTACCAGGGCCAAAAGGCCTAACGTGTCCGGCCGGAGGGCCCAGGTCCTGCTGGGCCCCGGCATAAAAAATACCCGCCGGGAAGGGCGGGTATTTGGCAGGAAAGCGTTGGCTTATTTGCTCATCAAAGCCGCGATGCGGTGGATGCGCGGCGCAAAGTCTTGTAACCACAGGGTAACGATTTTGTGGTTGTAGAACTTTTTGGTGTTTTGCAGTTCGTTATAGACCGGACCGTTTTTCGGCAGGTCAAAGCGGACCCGGGTCGGGCGGTCGGCCACGTCGTTTTGCGCGCGGTTGTCAAGGGCGGTGGCTGTACCGTTAAAAAAGAAGCCTTTGCCGTTGGCGTATTTGCCCATGCCGGCCAGGTTCAGGTAGAAATCGCCTTTTCCGCCAAATTCGGCCAAGAGGCCATCGTAATATTCGTAGGATTTGTAGCTGGTTATTACGGCGTCGCCCTGGCGGTTGATAAATACCGCATAGCCGTTGACATCCTCGTACTTATCGGCATCAATATAATTGCGCATGGCTACCGGGCCGCCCAGAACGGAGGCGTAGTATTTTAAATCTTTATCCAGCACGGTCAGGAATTTTTGGAATCCGGCCACGGAAGAGGCGGGATAGTTGCGGCGTTCATCATAGCCGGGCGCGCCCGAGTTAAAGCTGGAGGGGCGTTCGCTTTTGCGGAAAAAGTAGCCTTTGTTCGCGTCGGACATACCTGCTAAGGAAGGCAGTTTGGCGATGGCGTTTTTAACTTCCGGGGTCCTCACCGGGAGCTGGAACACGGCCAAGCCGTTTTCCTGCACGCGGAAGCTTTTCGGATCCGGGACGCCCGTATATTCAAAGGCTTGCCCTTTGAGGGAGCCGGAAGAGTAGGCGCCCAGTTTGGAAAGGTCTACGGTCATATAGACGGGGAAGCCGTTGGTGTAGGAAACGGCCAGCGCTTCGGTGCAGGGCGTGTCTAACGTTAAAGAGGCGTTATTGTCCAGCAGGGCGCTGCAGGAAACCAGCCAGCTGCCGCCGTTGACGCCGGACTCCAAGCGGACGCGCATGATATTGCGCATACCGGCTTGCTGCTGCTGTTTGACGGCTTCTGCGTTAATTTTTTTCGCCAATGCTTCGGATTTTGGCGTATTCTTGGCGCTCAGTACGGCGGCGCAGCCGCAGAAAACCAACATAAAAACCAATAATTTTTTCATAGGGCTCCTCGCTGAGAGAAATATCTTTCTACAATATATATCATAAAAATTTTTAGGCAACATTACCAGGGCCAAAAGGCCTAACCGTCCCGGGAGATGGGACCTACGCGCGCCTGGGTCCTGCGTAGACCCCTTTTTACGGACAAAAAGCCGGCCCTGTCGGGGGCCGGCTTTTTGTTGTACGGCGTTTAAATTACATCATACCGCCCATTCCCCCCATGCCGGGCATAGCCGGGCCGTGGGAATGCCCTTCTTTTTCGGGAGCGTCGGCCACCAGGGCTTCGGTGAGCAGCACCGTGCCGGTGATGGAAGCCGCGTTTTCCAGCGCGGTGCGGACCACTTTGGCCGGGTCCACCACGCCCGCTTTCAAGAGGTCGCAGTATTGGTTGGTTTCGGCGTCGTAACCGTCGGCCGCGCCCGTCATTTTGAGCACGTTGTCCACGACTACCGCTCCGTCCAGCCCCGCGTTGACGGCGATTTGTTTTAAAGGAGCCGTCAGGGCTTTGCGTACGATGTTGATACCGGTGCGGACGTCTTCGTTGTCCGTTTTAATGCCGTCCAGGGCTTTTTGGCTGCGGGCCAAAGCCACGCCGCCGCCGGGAACGATGCCTTCTTCCACGCCGGCTTTGGTGGCGTTTTTGGCGTCTTCCACTTTGGCTTTTTTGGCTTTAAGCTCGGTTTCCGTGGCCGCGCCTACGCTGATGACGGCTACGCCGCCGGAGAGCTTGGCCAGGCGTTCCTGGAGTTTTTCTTTATCGTACTCGCTCTTGGAGTTTTCAATTTGTTTGCGGATTTGTTCGGCGCGCGAAGCGATGGCTTCTTTGCTGCCTTTGCCGCTGACGATGGTGGTGTTTTCTTTATCAATCACCACGCGGGCGCACTGGCCGAGCATGGCGAGTTCGGCTTTATCCAGCTTGATGCCGCGTTCTTCGCTCAGTACGTCGCCGCCGGTAAGGATGGCGATGTCTTCCAGCATTTCTTTGCGTCTGTCGCCAAAACCGGGGGCTTTTACGGCGCAGCCTTTCAGGGTGCCGCGCAGTTTGTTCACCACCAGGGTGGCCAGCGCTTCGCCGTCCACGTCTTCGGCGATGATGAGGAACTGTTTGCCGCTCTGCACGATTTTTTCAAGCACGGGCAAGAGTTCGTTCATAGACGAGATTTTTTTGTCGGTGATAATGATGTACGGGTTTTCCAGCACGCATTCCATTCTTTCGGAATCGGTTACAAAGTAAGGCGAGATGTAGCCGCGGTCAAACTGCATACCTTCCACAATGTCCAGCTGCGTGGTGGCCGTTTTGCCTTCTTCTACGGTGATGACGCCTTCCGCACCCACTTTTTCAATGGCTTCGGCAATCATATTGCCGATTTCGCGGTCGTTGGAAGAAATGGTGGCGATTTGCGCTTTTTCTTCTTTGGTTTTGACCGGTTTGTGCATTTTGTTCAATGCTTCGCGGGTGGTTTCCACGGCCAGCTCAATACCTTTTTTGACTAAAGTCGGGTTGGCGCCGGCGGTGATGTTTTTGATGCCTTCGGTGAGCATCGCGTTGGCGAGCACGGTGGCGGTGGTGGTGCCGTCGCCGGCGACGTCGTTGGTTTTGGAAGCCACTTCGCGGATGAGCTGCGCGCCCATATTTTCAAACTTGTCTTCCAGTTCAATGTCTTTGGCGATGGTTACGCCGTCGTCAATGATAAGCGGAGAGCCGAACTTTTTTTCCAGCACTACGCTTCTGCCCTTGGGCCCCAAAGTAACTTTTACAGCATTGGCCACTTTTTCAATGCCCGATTTCATTTTGGCGCGGGCTTCGTCGCCGTAAATAATTTGCTTAGCCATATGTATTAATTCCCCCTAATTACCCCAAAATACCCAGAATTTCGTCCTGGTGAATGATTAAATAAGCTTCGTCGTCCAGCTTGATTTCGGTGCCGGAGTATTTGCCGTACAGCACGCGGTCGCCTTTTTTTACGTCCATGGGCGCGCGTTCGCCTTTGTCGCCCAGTTTGCCCGGGCCGACAGCCAGTACTTCGCCTTCCATCGGCTTTTCTTTGGCGGTGTCCGGAATGATGATTCCCCCTTTCATCGTTTCTCTTTCAATGGGCTTGACGATTACGCGGTCGCCCAACGGTTTGATTTTGACTTCTGCCATATTCAGTTCACTCCTTATGAATTGCTCTGTCTCTTAAAAATACGCCCAAGGAATGTTATTAGCACTCACTCAAGCTTAATGCTAATTTAGCATATCTGTGCAAAATTGTCAACCCCTTTCTTAGAGTGCTAAAAAAGGGGTTGTATTTATAGACGGAAATAAGCGGTTTTTAAGCCTTGGAAAAAAAGCGTTTCAAACGCTGTTTGAAGGTAACTTTTTTAGCCGGAAGGATTTTGATGAGAACGGCGGAAATATTGTCCTGTCCGTCGCGCTCGTTGGATACGCGCACCAGCTGCTTGCACAGCTTGACGATAGGCGTCTGAGAGCCGGATTTTAAGAGCTCGGCCATATCGCATTCGCGCAGGCCTTTGTAGAGGCCGTCCGAGCACAGAAGCAGCGTATCGCCCACTTTGACGGGGAATTTTAACAGGTCAAATTCAATGTTCTTTTTAATGCCCATGGCGCGGGTAAGCACGTTCTGGATTTTGGAGCGGTCGGCTTCCGCGCGGGTTAACAGGCCGCGGCGCACGTGTTCCATCGCCAGGGAGTGGTCCGTAGTGATTTGGACGATTTTATTGTCCCTGAACAGGTATAGGCGCGAATCCCCCACGTGTACGGCGGTGGCGCAGTCTTTGTCAAACAGCACGCCGGTGAGCGTGGTGCCCATCATGCGGTAAATGTCGGACGACTGGGCCGTGGAATAAATCGCCGCGTTGGCCAGGTTGGCGGCCATTAACAGCTTGCGTTCAACGGGGTCTAATTTGGGCAGAAAGTTGTCTGGCACTTTAAGCTGCTGGTTGTTTACTTTGCGCACCGTTTCGGCCAGGACAGACACCGCAATGTTGCTGGCGATTTCGCCGGCGCTGTGCCCCCCCATGCCGTCGGCCACTACGCCCAGGCCCAAATCGGAGGAAATCAGCACGTTGTCTTCATTTTTTTCGCGGATTTTGCCAATGTCGGTTACGGCTGCGAATTCAATGTCAAAGCTGCTCATAATTCCTCGCTGAAGAAAATGGTTCCCGCGCAGGAGACGGTTCCAAACGCGTAGAGCAGCGTGAGCAGGAAGAAATAGGCGTTGTTTTCCTGCGCGTTGCGGTTAAAATTTTTGACCGGGAAGCTGAGTGCATAATCCCATACGCTGAGTTTCATTTTATTGTCGCCGCCGCGGTAGTAGTTTAACAGAAAACTGATAAACAGCGGCTGCGTTTCGTCGGTAAATACGCCGGGAGCCACCTGGTTGACCTGGCGTTCCAGAAAAGCGGCGGCTTCGTCGTCGGGCATATTGGTGAGTTCGTTGGTTTTGTCAAAATGGGCAAATACCTGCCGGCGGGAATCCAGCCCCACGAGCTTTTCCACTTTGGCGTTGGACTGGGCCACTTCGGAAGATTTCACCACAATCGTCTGCGTCAGGGCCGAAAGCGTGCGGTTGGCCGTGCCCGCGAGGCCGGAGACGGAATAGGCCCATATGCCGAACACGCCTGCAAACAGCAATACAAACGGCAGCAGGATGCTGTCTTTTTCGCTCCGGGCCGCCAGGTAGTAGGCGCAAAGGAGCGCGCAGAATAAAGCGACGTAAAACATCAGTTTAATTAACAGCGAGTGGCTGTCGGGCGCGATGGTTAAATGGGCGGACAGAAACGCCAGCACCATAGATAACGCCACCAGCGAAGCGGCCAGCACGCCCTGCGCGGCCGTGCGGTTGAGCGTCCAGCACAGGCCCAAGGCCCACGCCATGGCAAATACCAGATAGCACAAGTAGTATTCCGGCGTAAAAATAAACTGGCTTACGCTGGAAAGCTCCATAAACGGCACTTCGGGCGTAAACAAGCCCGCCATATACGCTACCAGCGCCAGCACGAGAAGGAGCGTAGTGGACCGCGCATAAGCGCGGATGGCCGAGGACGCAAAAATCAGCGCCAGCGCGGCGGCGGCCAGGCCTGTCATCAGGAGCTGGTTCGGCTCGTATTGCGTGGCGAGGAAGGGCATAACCAGATTGGAAAGCAGTCCCGCGTCCGGGTTTACGTGTACGGAGCAGATTTTGCCCAGCGAATAAAACAGATACGCGATGCCGCCCGCAAAAGCCATAAATATCGGCACGAATACCGCCAGTCTGCCCAGCGTGCGCAGACCGTTGGCCATTTTATTTTCGGAAGCGAAGCGCACCGGGCGGGACGGCTTGGCCGGCACGAAAACGTCCACGGGTTTTACGTCTGCGGCTTCCAGCATTTGGCCGGGTGCGGTCTTTTGTTTTTTGCGCGCGGGCGCGGGGGCGGCCGCGTCCAGCTGCGGTATAAGCGGCAGGCGGGAGGAGGAGGTAGTCGGCCGCGCGGCGGCTTCCTGCGCGCGCTGTTTTTTAATGCTGTCCGTGGTTACTTTTTCTTCTTTTACGATGCGAAGCGGCCCTTCTTCCCCCAAATCAATGGCGCGGCCGGAGTTGCCCATTTTCACGCGGAGCTGGTCTTCGGCGCGCATTTTTTTAAAGTATTGGTATGTTTCTTTGGCGGTTTGGAAGCGTTCGTCCGGGTTTTTGCTCATCAGTTTTTGCACGGCGAGCGAAAGCCAGCCGGGCATGTCGGAGCGGATTTTGGCCGGGTTGGGCACCGGATCGTTGATGTGTTTTTGAATGATATCAATGGTGTTTTTGCCGTTGTACGGAAACTGCCCCGTCAGCACGTAATACAAGCTGGCGCCGATGGAATACAGGTCGGCGCGCGTGTCCAAATCCTTTCCCAGGGCCTGTTCGGGCGCGATGAAATACGCGGTGCCGGCGAGCTCGGTGGTTTTGGTGGAGCCTTTTTCTTTATCCACTTTTTTGGCGATACCGAAGTCCACCACTTTGGGCTGGCCCTGCGGGTTGATTAAAATATTGGAAGGTTTTATATCGCGGTGAATAATGCCTTTGGCGTGTGCGGCGTCCAGCCCCAACAGTACGCCTTCAAACAAATCCAGCACCAGCCCGATCGGCAGGATTTTGTTTTTCTTGAGCATCATGGAAAGCGTCTGCCCTTCAATAAAGGACATAACGATGAAGTAATAGCCTTTTTCTTTCCCTACGTTATAAACGTTTACGATATTGGGATGGTCCAGCTCCGCGATGGCGCGGGCTTCGGTAAGAAACAGCTCCACGGCTTTTTTATCGTTGGCCAGGGCGGGGCTTAAAATTTTGACGCAGACAATGCGGTTCAGCGCTTTGTGGCGCGCTTTATACACCGCGCCCATTCCGCCTTCGGCTACTTTATTCAAAATCTCGCATCCGGAAATTTCTTTTCCTACCAGAGAAGGGTTTTCGCTCATATTCTTCCTTACCGTAAAAAGTGGAAAATACCTAAACCATTATACAAAAACTGCTTGATTTTATCCCAATCAAACACTAGAATATAACTACAGGTATCATATCATATTTTACCTAGGTAATAACAGGGGGCCCGCCGCTTTGTGTGCGCCGGGGAAAAAGGATGAGCGAAAGCAGCTTTACATTACTTAGAGATATCGGCGCGCTGGCGCTGGACAACGGCGAAGAGGTGCGCTTTAGCATTGACGCCTACCGCGGATACCGTTACGTATCCGTGCGGCGGTATGTACTGTCGGACACGTTTTCAGGCGCCACGCGGGACGGCATTACGATGACGCCGGAAATTTTGCGCGCATTGGCGCCTTTGGTGGCCGCGCTTGCGGATAATCCGGCCGCCGTTAAAGACGGGCAGCTGGGCAAATTTGCCAAGCGGCCGGGCATTTGCGTAGTGGTTTCCGTCGGCACGTTTAAAGGCCGGCGCGGATTGGATTTGCGCCAATGGCAGGAAGACGTCGGATATACCAAAAAAGGCATTTGGCTGCCGCTTGAAAAACTGCCCGAGATTAAAGCTTTATTTGCGCAGACGAAAGAAGCGCTGGACGAACGCCCGGCGGATGATTTTTAAGCCGGTTTTTACAGACACTAATTGAGCCCCGCCCTTAACCCGGCGGGGTTTTTTATCGGTGCAGGCGGCGTATGCGGGCCTGTGCTGTTCCTTCCTAACCCCTAGCTTACTCCCCCCCTTGTCCAAAAGGCCCTGCGGGCGGCTGGCAGTCTTTTTGTTCCTTACGTCCCCGAATGTTTCTCTCCCAAGTATCTAAAAGCACCGTATATGGCTAAACCCTGGTTGAGGCCAGAGCCCCAAGGCCTGGAAGGCCTTGACGCGTTTTTTTTTT
>ERZ779737.2596-NODE-2596-length-11642-cov-3.976439_pt1 | contig 11642 bp, 14 predicted proteins | sample MGYA00511889_ERZ779737 | MGnify/ENA primary metagenome ERZ779737 (study PRJEB29588, sample SAMEA2163575) | human gut metagenome | biome: human gut; feature: human-associated habitat; material: faeces | place: Denmark | collected 2008/2010 ...
CCCGCCGTGTCCGGCGGGGCAGAGACATAAGGCTGAGCGTCAGTCAAACCACTCGTCCGCCGGATCAAACGCGGGGAGAGAGACATTCACGACCTTCAGCTCCCCGACCGCGCGATGGCGGCAGTATTCCCGGATCAGAACCGATACGCCGGGTTCCACGGGCACGGTTTCCCCATCCACTTCCAGAGCGCCCCTCCCCTCGAGAATATAATAAATCTCCAGATGGTTTTTGTGATAATGCAGCTGCGCGTCCTTTTTGATTTCAACGACATGAAAGGAAATGCGCGCGCCGGACTCTTCGGCAAAAGCGCGGCGGGTCATCCCGCAGGGGCACGGAACCGGAGGAATCTCGGACATTTTCAGTTTCCGGAATCTCTTTTCCATCATGACAGGCCTTTCTCTTTGAGTGGTTGTCCGTCCGTGGCAAGCTCCACGGGACGGCCGAGGCGTCCGCTTTCCTCGATCGCTTCGGCAAGTCCCTGCACCCGGACGGCGGTCCGCAGATCCGCCGCGGGAGGCACTCCGTCGCGGACCATGCGCACAAAATCATACATGATATTTTCATTCGCCGCATTCAGAGACTGGGAAAAATTGACGATCTGCGGACGGCAGAAACTTTCATACGATTCGTTGAAACTGTGGAAGTCCTTGCGCTCGGAAGGCGCGCTTCCGATCTGCGAGGTCCGGAATCTGGGACGGCGGAAGAACTCCAGCTGATTCATGCCCGCATTCATTTTAAAACTGTAGTTCTCCGCATGGAAACGATAGGACATCTCCGTATAATACACCATGCTCGAATAGTGGAAACGCCCGTTTGCCCCGTTTGCAAATTCAAGGTTCGCAATCAGATCGTCCGGACTCGGATAGGGACGCTCCGTCACTTTGATCCGCTGCGAGGAGACACGCCGCACCGGTCCGCCCATCAGCAGAAGGAGATCCAGCATGTGGCAGCAGTGAAACGGGATCTGCGAAACCTGAAGCCGGAAATTTCCCGGCTGCTGGAATAAACAGAAATTCATCTCCGTGTCGCCATGATGGAACCAGTTGCAGTCCACGCAGAAAAGTCTTCCCGGATCGTTCTCCCTCAGATAGGCGAGCGCGGCGATTGATTCAGGCAGATACCTCCGCATGAATCCCACCTGAACCGGAACGCGGTGCTGCTCCGCGAGCGCGGCGAGTTCCGCCACTTCCGAAGCGGAGAAGGAAACCGGTTTTTCGACAAACACAGGCTTGCCCGCGGGGATGGTTTTCCTGAGGGCCTCCGCATGGGCGAACGGCGAAAGGCTGATGAGAAACGCATCGACGCCTTCCAGTGAAACAAGCTCTTCCGGAGTCCGGCAGACGGCTCCTCCGTATTTCGACGTGAGAGCTTCCGCGGAGTCCCGGTTGAGATCATAAGCTCCATGCACCTTGTAGAAATCGTCGTTGCACAGGGAATCCAGCAGAGCCTTCGTCCGGTTCCCCGTTCCATAGAGTCCGAGTCTGATCATTCTGAATCTGCTCCTTTGTTAAAAATACCGTTATGCCGCACCGGATGGCGGACGGGCATGATTTCCGAATGGAATCCCCCTCCCCCGCGCATCGATTTCAGCAAATGAATGGCTGCGCGCTCCCCCAGTTTCCACTGAACTGCGGACCAGTCGTAGGAGGGAATGCGGATCTTCAAATCCGGATATTTCCGCTGCACCTGAAACGCATGAGGTACCGGATCCAGAACGAGGGTCACATTCCGCAATTCCGGCAGGGAGCGGTGCAGTTCCGGCAGGAAAAAGAAAATTCTTCCGTCGGCAACCAGGCAATCCGCTCCGTCGGCAAGAATCATGCGGATTCCGGCAATTCCGCTTTCCAGTCTGGTGCAGCGATGATTCATGATATACTCCCGTTCGGAACACGGGAAAAAATCAAGAAAGGCCTGAAAGGTGGGGCTTTCCGTTCCGAAATACGCGATTCTGCCACATCCTGCATCCCTCACGCATTGCGCCCGAAGGATGCCGATCTGGGTAAAATCAGGCTGAATGCAGTTCTTTGCGGGGAGCGGATAACTGGATTTGTGCGGAGGCGCGACGACGACGAAAGGAAAGTTCCGGCGTGAAAGTTCTTCGATGACCGGAATGTCGCGGGACGGCGGAGAACACCAGAGCAGTCCGTCCAGTCCGCAGTTCAGAATTTCCTCCACGGCATCCTGCGGTTCCGACGACGCGATTTCCAGATAATGATAGTCGGCGGACAAATTCCGCAGTTTGCCGGCGAAACCGCTGATGAGAAGCTGCGTCCCGCTGTCCAGATAACGATTCGCACGTTCCTGCGTCATAATCCCGAGGAAATAATAGTCGCCGATTGCTCTTGCCGCCGCCGGATTCATGAAGAGACCGCGCCGTCCGGGAATCCGGATCAGCCTGCCGTCGTTTTCAAAAGCGGAAAGCGCGCGGCGGATCGTCAAACGGTTTGTCCGGAACTTCTTCGCAAGTTCCAGTTCGCCGAGGGGCTGCGGTTCATCGGACGGATTGTGCATCAGACAGCTGTATACGTACCGCATGATTTCCGCCTGCCGGACAACTTTTCCACTCCTCGCTGACATAAGCTCCCCACAAGTGTATATTTTAGTATACACAAAAAAGTGTTAAAATCAAGAAGCGCGCAAAAAAATCAGGGAAAATACCATGGTTCAGGAAAGAGAACGGCAGGAGGAATTCACTCCGCATCCTGATTTTTTTCATCCGGCAATGTACCATCTCTTCCGGATATCGCAAACTTTTTTGAAAGGGTTTTCCTTTTTTTTCTTGAGTTTCCCGGGGAGAATGTTATATTGGGGATCAAGGAAAACGGGATGACTTCGGAATGAGCAAAGAAGTTTTTGTAACAGACAACCTGCATCGGATCAGCGGTCAGATCGCGGAGGCCGCGCGCAAACCGTCCGGCGCGCCCGGAGACGGAGAAAATACCCTGGAACCACATCCGGAGGAACCGCACCAGCCGCTTCCGCCCAAAACAAGGGAGAAGATGAGTTCTGAAACGGAACATGCCCTCCGGCTGCGCCATGAGGAGTTCCTGCGTTTCAAATCCGATCTGACGGCACGCCTGACGGAGGCGGAGGCGGAAGTTGCCGCCGCATCCGCCCGTTACCGCAAATCGGCGGATGAATTCTATGCCGCGGAAATGCAGTTTGCCGAGGCGTTGAAAAAAATCGAAAAACTGAGGGAACCGGATGTCAACGCTCATGACTATCAGATCCGTCTTGCGGAAGCCTGCCGCAGCCTGGAGCTGATCCGTCTGGAAATGATCTCCCGGCAGGGACGTCTGGAATCTCCCGACCACCGTCCCAGGCCGGCCGCAAAAACGGAAGTCAATCTTTTTGCGGAAATGGCCTCCGTTTCCTTTTCGCAGCTCTTCCGGATCGGATTGGGCGTTGGACTGCCGCTGCTGATTGCCCTGTTCATCAGCAGCATTCTGATCGGCGGAGTCATCATTCTGACCTTCCGCCTGGGAATTTGACATGCGCCGCAGACCACACGAGAGAATCGACTATTTCAGGAGCGAAGACGAACGGCGGCGTCTCACGGAATATCTGCGCAACGGAAATTTCAAAAAGATTGCCGGATCAAAGGAACTGGGAGGAGATTTCCGCCGGCGGCGCCTCCTCTTCTGCGGCATCGCCTCCCTCTTTCTTCTGACCGGACTCTTTTTCATCATATTCTAATTCTGCCAGGAGGGATGAATGTTCGAGGTGACACAGCTTGCCGTCGGCGGACTGGATGACAATTTCTCCTATCTGATTCATGCCGCAAACGGTGACACCGCAGTCGTGGATCCCTGCGGCGATCTCTCAAAAATCTTCGCCGCGCTCCAAAGCCATGCCCGGGTCAATCCGGCATACATTCTCATTACCCACGGGCACAGGGATCATATCTCCGGACTGGAGGAAGTGCGGAAGGTTTTTCCCGCACCGGTCGCCGCCCATCCGGCATGCCGGGCGCATCCGGACATTGCACTGACCGACCGTCAGCGTCTGCCGTTCGGCGACTCCTGGATCGAATGTCTTTTTACACCCGGGCACGATGACAGCAGCGTCTGCTACCGTCTGGGAGACGATTCCGCGATTTTCACCGGGGACACGCTGTTCATCGACTGCTGCGGTTACTGCGATCCGGATCTCATGTTTCACACCATGCGCGAGGTTCTGCATCCCCTGCCGGACTCCCTGATCGTGTATTCCGGACATGATTACGGACATGCCCCCTTCGAATCGCTCGGCGCACAGAAACGGACGAATCCTTATCTTTATACCGATACGCTTCCGGCTTTCCGCCGGGAAATCAAAAAACTCTGACACGGAAAAATTTCCGCCGCATGACGGGCTCCCGATGCCACAAGTTCAGCGGAATGCGCGGAAACGATACTCCTTCGGCGAAAACCAGGTTTCTCAGCGCGGCCAGTTTCCGACGGCCGGATGAAGGGGATGTGTTATCGATTCTTTTTGAGATCGGAAAGAAAGTCTCATCGGAATATGGTATCACAGATTCAAAACCGGGAAAAGCAAATCGGGGGCGGATTCCGGTGGATGACAGATGGTGCCTCTCTTCCTGTTCCGGGGAGTGCCGGACTTGCGCCGCTGCCGGAAAATCATGACGGACACCCCTGTCTCCCGTGAGGAAATCGCATAACGCGGAGACGCGCGGGACTTTTTTCATTGTCCGCGCGGAGGCGCCTTTTCCTCTCCTTCCGCAATCCGGCGTCATGCCGATTTCAGGCCTGCGGCAGGATGCAATCCGCAGGGAAACCCGCTGACTCCGCATTCCCGCCGTGAGCGCGCCGGCGCGCTGCGCATTCCGGAAAGGCCGGTCAGCTTTCCTTCCGGTAACGGATGGGGGATATTCCGTTGTAATCACGGAAGACTTTGGAGAAATGATAACGGTTGCTGTATCCGGTTTCAAGAGCAATCTCGTCCAGTGATTTTTCCGTATTCGCCAGCAGGGTCACAGCCCGGAGCATCCGCAGTTCCAGCAGAAAAAATTTAGGAGTCTTTTTCGTCTCCTTCTGAAACAGGCGGTAGAAATTATTACGGGACATATTGACTCTGCGGCACAGTTCCTCGTTGGAGGGGGGAGATGCGAGCTCATGTTCCAGAATATAAGCGGCTTTGGCAATCCGCGGGTCCAGATCTTCCATGCCGGTCGTTTGAAAATCATCCTGTGGAATCTTGCTCAGATAATATGCGGTGATGCTGCAGATCACCATCAGCCTTGCGGTTTCGTCCTTCAGGCGGGCAAATTCCAGCAGTCTGCTGAAGAGAAAATCCGGTTCCATGATAAAAATCTTGTGCTTGATTTTTTCAAAAGGACCGCCGACTTTGAAATTGATTGAGAAATGAGGAACCATATTTTTCAGGTGCGTGGCGGTTGCGATGTGGGATGGAATCAGAAAAACCTTGTCCGGAGTGATTTCATATACCTCATCCTGGAACACTATCTGCGCACCTGTTTTCTGATTCCAGTACAGACGCCAGAATTGTCCGAAATTCCTGGGATGCTCCCATTTTTCCAGCATGGTGAAATTGTAATTGCAGATCTGCAGGTTCGGATGAAAAGCGACATCCTTCTGTTCCCAGAAAAGAGGGGATATTTTTTTAATAATGGGATTTTTCTGTATTTTTTTAGGAGGAAAAGACATTTTCAATTGCCCCTTTCAAGTTATAATTAATATAGAATCTGAAAATCCCTTGTCAACCGGAAAAAAGTAGACTTGAACCTGAATCCGTGAAATAATTGGTGAAATCGACGATAAAATAGAAAAAAAAGATGTTGAGTCGCAGTATATTATGTATGTGTTTCGAGACATGGATAAACTCAACCCGACGGGTGAAATGAATGGCGACTCGGTTTAAAATAACTCAAAGCAAGGAAGATATTATAGCCACTGGCGGTATCGCCATGGTTGGAGCCTTGCTGAAAGACAATCGCGGATTGGCACGTGTGGATAAAATGACAACGGATCGCATCAAAAAAGGTTGGATATCCAACAGCGGAATCATCAAATCGGTGGTCGGGCTGTTCACGCTTGCGCGCACTGATTTTGCCGATATCGAGTTGTTCCGGGATGAGTTGGCGTTTCGGCTTGCGCTGGAACTGGAACGTGTTCCGTCTGAAGAGACCTTGCGTCAACGTCTGGATTTAATCGCGAAGCTCAATTCCCGGCAGACGTTGTTGGATTATGCTATGCGCGATCTTCTGCGCAAGGTCGAATCGTTTGGAACGGTAAAAATCGGAAAACACAAATTGATTCCGCTGGATATCGACGTTGCCGCATTGCTGAATCCCGGCTGCAAGAAAGAGGGGATTGCCCGAACCTATCATCAAATTGATGGATACGCGCCAATCTTCGCCTATCTCGGGAGCGAGGGCTATATGCTCGCCAATGAATTGCGGATTGGCAGTCAGCACAGCGAGAATGGAGCGGTGGAATTTCTCCGGCGCTGCTTGGAACAGGTGAAAGCGTTGAAAACTGATCTCCGACAAATCGTTGTCCGGGTTGATTCCGGTCACGACGACCGGAAATTCATCAAAGTTCTGGATGAATACGGGGTGAAATTCATCGTGAAACGCAACCATCGCAAGGAGCCTCGGGAGCGTTATTTGGAACTTGGGAAACAGTATGGTGAAAAACAGCCGTCCCGTGATGGAAAAAATGTCTGGCATTATTCATGGGGAAATGTTCCTGTCGACAAGTCGGCTGAACTGTTCGAGTCGGAAGAAGAATCCATGCGGGGAACCATGACGATGGTGGTTGCCGCGACCGAACGCCTGACCAATGCGAAAACCGGGGAAGTTTTCCTGTTTCCGGAAATCGAAATTGATTCATGGTGGACAAATATTGATTGCACGGAAGAAGAATGTATCGCGGGATATCACGATCACGGAACCAGTGAACAGTTCCACAGTGAGCTGAAGACTGATATGAACATTGAAAAACTGCCGAGCGGCAAGTTTGCGACGAATGCCTTGATCTTAAATATTGCGGCCTTAGCGTTCAATTGTTTGCGGATCATGGGACAACGTTTTCTGAACAAGCCGCAGTTGCTTCATCGGGAATATAAGGTGGCCCGCCGCCGGTTGCGCTCCGTGATGCAGGACTTAATCTATATCGCCTGCAAGGTGGTGAAACACGCTGGATATATTTGGCTCTCATTCGGTCGCGGTAATCCGCATTACCGGATTTTTAAGGATTTGTATGCACGATGTTGAACAATAAAGCAACCTAAATTGGATATGAAATGGAGGTGATTTAGAACATCTGTAGATGACTATGCCCAAAAATCGGGATTTTCGAATCATTTAAAGCGTTTTTTTCGTGAAATCGACAATACATGGCGATGAATCGGAAAATCAGCGGAATCAGGATCGGAAATCAGAACAAAAAACACCGGGAAATCCGGCAAAAATCAACATTTGAATCCGAATGAAAAATACATCAACAAAAATTCACGGATTCAGGTTTTTATATGAACAGAATAAATATTGTTGCAAGTCTTTCGGAAAAACATATTTTAAATCGCGAATCGATTCTTGAAAAACATACGCAGACAGTTTATATTATTACTTCTGAAGGCTACCTCTAAAAAACCATTTTTCAGAGTGTTTGTGTTAAATTTACTTCCGATTTTTTGAAATTACAAATTTTTAGTTATTGAGCCAATTTCAAAAGTATTGGCTCTCTCGTGTTAATCACTTGTTTTTTCGTGCGTCAAAACCGTTTCGGCGCACTAATCCAGACTTTTTCACAAAAAACGGCAAAAAATCAAATTTCGGGCCGTTTTCCTCCTCTCCCGTCAACGCGGGATGTTCTCGATATCCTGTTGTTTACGTCAGCTTAATAAGTTCTATTCAAGCATGTTGAATAGTTGTTTCACTGTAATGGCGATCACGCCGAACATCAGGTGGCAAAGAACTTTCCAATGTCCCTTCACTCTGACATGACGTGCACCGTAGTTGTCTTTCAAATCCGAATTGCCGCGTTCCACCGTCGAACGCTCCCGATAACGAATCTTTCGTGCCGGGGCAAGTTCAACCTTGTCTCCCCGGCGCGGATTGGGATCAATCACCGGAACATGACCGAGCTTTTCCGAAAACGCTCTGATCTCTTCCGCATCATAAGCCGAATCGGCCAAGTCATACAGAATGGTTGCGCGCTCCGAAGCCATTTGCATCAAAGGAATTGCGGCTTGACTGTCGTGCATGGACGCCGAACTCAAAAGCGCCGCCAATGGAACTCCGCCGTCTCCCAGCGATAAATGCAACTTGTATCCGCACCAAAAGCTTGTTTTCCCCTTGCTGTCCCGTTTACCTCCCCAATCACAGCCTTGCGTCAAATCGCCGACGTTTTCAGCAAGCGTCCGATTCGGTTGGAGTTCAAGACGCCGGGTTTTGGTTTCGGAAAGTTCCTGTTCCGCCAGTGCCGCTTTTTCCGCTTTGCTTTTCCGGCCCCGCTTCTTTTTGAGCTTGATCTTCGGCGTATTCTTGCGGCAAGCCTTTTCTCTTCCGACGATTGCCGTGGAATCGATGCTTGCGTGTCCGACCAGCTTTCCCGTGTAGTTTTCCTTCACAATCATCGCGTGAACGGCATCCGGAACTTTTTCCTCTGCAAAAACTTTGAACGCTCGGGAAAACGTCGCTTCTGACGGAACCTCACAACGAGATTCCCAGCCGCAAAGACGTCGCAAACTCGGATTCGTCTTCAGATTTTCAATCAGCGCCTTCGTCGTCGGAAGGTCGTATACCGCTTTCAGAAAAAACGCCCGAAGCATTTTCTCGCGGTCCTTCATCGGTCGGCCCAAGCCGCACCAGCGTAGCGCACTGGTGATGAACCGGGACGGCCGAACCACTTCGACAATCCGCAAAAATTCCCTCATCTTCGCGGTTAATTCGCCCAATTCTTCTTCCAGCAGTGGAAAAAGATATCTTTCCATCGTAAAGTAAAGCTTCGGCAGATCGTTCATTTTTCCTCCAGGTTTGATAGTCCCAGAGTTAAGATGAACCTTCTGCCTCTTTTTTCATCCCGCCGAATTAAAAACTTTTGAAATTACCTCTATGAGAGTAAATTCAGTTCCGCCTTTTCCCTGACAATCTGTTCAATCCGCTCTTTTGTCATTTATTTATCCAGTTCGTTTCCGCAGGCCTTGACAACCCAGGAATAGGTTCTCTCTGCTTTGTCCAAATCTCCCTGAAACAGGGAGGGCATGATACGAACACGATCAAATCCAGAAATGACCTGAGTGGCGATCTCGTCCAGATAGACGTTCAAACCATCCGGACCAGACACGCATTGATGATAGAGATTCATCGCCTGGATCCGCACTGTCAGTGAACGGGGATAATCCGAACACATCAAATTCCACGGATCGCTGGAGACCGTCTGATCCCCGGCATTTCGGAAATCCGTCCGCAGGAGGACACAGGGAATATCCAGCATCTTGGCGATCATGAACTCGACCACGGTTCCGGAGTCAAGATCCGTCCCGTCAAAATTGAAAAGAGCCAGATGACAGCTCATAACCAAGTCCAGATCCCCATTGCGGATACTTGTGTCGCGAAGTTTATTGCCCTCGGTGTTCTGAGGCAAAACCGTCCGGTAAAATCCGTGAGAGTTTTTCCAGATGGCGTTGCTCAAAAGTAAATTGCCGGAGAGGTGCTGGAAATCGAAAAGGTCTCCTGCATGATAGATATTCATTGTCGCACTCATTCTTTAAAAACCTTTATTTCCGGCTATGCGTTGAAGTTGACAACGGATTTTCAACCGAATCATTTCATCTGCGGCGACTCCGCCATTTCGGAAAAGATTGCTCCGCTTATGTCGAGAATGTCGTCGAGCCGGATTGCCTGACCGCTGTTCAAAGTAATGATTCGTTCCGGAAGGGATATGGTCTTTATCATTCCGGTAACAGATTGATATTCCCCTCCGGACTTCCGTTCATCCGGAACGAAATATATTATATCCGCCTCCGGATTGCTTTTCAAGCTCTTTGCCAGAAAGTTAATCCGCCTGTTAAGCTCTGTCTGCTCAGTCTCGCTTAATTCACGACGTTCTTCGGTCAATCGTCCCGCTTCGACAATACTCTCTTCATATCCGGTCAAAGCGGAAAACGGAGCAAACTGCGCGGCACGGTCGTGCATGGACATCCGCTGACGAGTCGGAGAAACATGGTGTGGCAGATTTATAATGTCATCGTATCGGCTCATTTGTTTTTCCTTCTCCATACAAGCCCCTTCAGCAAACCAAAATATAGGATGATTGCCAGAATTACTCCAATTCCGATACGGTATGGAGTTCTGTTATAAAATGGTATGAATGACAGTACCGTTCCGACTGTTACCATAATGAAAATAACAAGAAAAGGCAAAATTTTCTTGAGAATGTTCATGCCTTATGCCCTCCAACTTGCTGATTGCGGTCTTTGGCGGTCGCACCATCCTGCAAACTCATCGCTTTGAGGACAGCGTTCTTGCCAAACTGTTTTTTGATACTCAACAGCGCATCCTGCAATCGGCGTTCCTTGGCAAGTTCGGCATCTTCGGCCGCCTTTTGTTTTGCCAACGCCTCGTGATCGGCAAAGAGATCCGGTTGTTCCTGGACATCTTCCGGAACATCGCTTTCATTCAGAATATGGTTCGCCCCAATGGTAATTTTACGTACCAGCAGATTCGGATCGGTGATCCGGTCAAAGAGCTGCATCATATGTTCAATAATGATTTTCGAAGAAGAGGTGTGCCGGGGCAGATCAATTGAGCCGTGAGCATCCTTGGGAGCTTGCCTTCCATAAGAATCCGTTTTGATTGGCCCGGTGTACTTCCGCCGCCGTTCCGGATCAGTCAGATTGAGAACATCGTAAGCAATATTTAAAGTCAGTTGGTCTGTCACGATCCGTTTTTCAACGAGGTCAAGAGCAAGAATATCCGTCATTTCCATAACGACCAGCCGAGCTTTGTCGTGTTCGTATGGATCTTGAAGAACCTGTCCGGAACTTACCGAACTGTTCTCCGGACGGTACGATTTGATGTCGGCAATGGTACAAGGCTCCCATCCCCAGGCGTGATCAATCAGGAGCTCAGCATTGATCCCGAACAGTTTGTAAAGCAAATCCTCGTTCCTTAGAGACATCCGTGCCACATCACCCATAGTGAACATCCCGGCGGCCTCCAGCTTGCCGGCATAGCCTTTGCCAACTCTCCAAAAGTCTGTCAATGGCCGATGCGTCCAGAGCTTCTCCCGGTAGGACGGCTCATCGAGTTCGGCAAGCCGGACTCCGTTTTTGTCGGCGGGAATGTGTTTTGCCACAATGTCCATAGCGACCTTGGCCAGATACAGGTTCGTACCAATGCCCGCCGTGGCGGTGATCCCGGTTGCGGCGAGGACTTCCCGGATCAGCTTCACGGCAAAATCGCGGGCGGAGAGTTTGTAGAGTTTCAGGTAGGAGGTCGCATCGATGAACACCTCGTCGATGGAATAGACATGGATGTCGTCCGGTGAGACGTATTTCAGGTAGATGCAGTAAATTTGCGAACTGACTTCGATGTAACGCGCCATACGCGGCACGGCGATGATGCAGTCCCATCCGAGAGCCGGATTCTCCGCCAGTTCCGGCGCGCTCGCGG
>ERZ779737.2601-NODE-2601-length-11619-cov-3.395451_pt1 | contig 11619 bp, 14 predicted proteins | sample MGYA00511889_ERZ779737 | MGnify/ENA primary metagenome ERZ779737 (study PRJEB29588, sample SAMEA2163575) | human gut metagenome | biome: human gut; feature: human-associated habitat; material: faeces | place: Denmark | collected 2008/2010 ...
GTTATCCCTTCCATCAAAGATAAATCCCAATCCTGATTTGCCAGCCGCATTTATTCCTTTTTTCAGGAGAATTTTCTTTATGGCTATCGCCATGAAAATTCACCTGAAAAAGAATGCGGCGGCAAACGGATTAGAATTAAAGGAAAGATTACAGGGATTAACTGCGACCGACGTGACGCATAGCCGTAAATCAAAGGCGGCTATCCTTATATTCCATATATGACCTCATAAATACTGTGAAAGTTCATCATGCTCAATAATAAAACATAATCTGCTTATCCAATTCCGAAATAAGACAGGGATTTCAGCTCCCTCCGATCTGCATAGTCCGGTGACTTCGCTATGACATCTGATGTCATATTATGAACTTTGATGATAATCTCTTGTGTTCCACAGCTTTCTATTCTATTTTTACCCAACTTCTTAAACTAATGATTATGGAGATAGTGAACATAGAGGCCAGCGCATTTATGGAAATGAACGACATATTGTTTAAGATAGAAAAACAACTGAAAGGACTGAACTCTTCCAAATCTGAACTGAATGAATGGTTGGATAATCAGGATGTATGTATTCTTATGAATATATCAGACAGAAAACTATTGTCTCTAAGGCAGAAAGGGCTAATCACTTTCAGTCGCATAGACAGAAAAATATATTATAAAAAAGAAGATATTCTAAACTATATGAAGAGAGACCTTAAAACATATACAAATAATGGAAATGGGACAGATGATATTGAATAAGGATAGTAATGAGGTCAAGAGATTTATTGAAGTCATGGAAGGTATATCCAAAATGTTGGATGCAAATTCTTTAATCTACAGACCTATATTGAATGGAAACCGCTATATAACAGAACAAGAGTTATCAAAGGCTCTCAAAATTACAAAAAGAACACTCATTGAATATAGAATGAATGGCAAATTGCCATATTACAAAATAGGAGGAAAGATTCTGTATAAGGAACAGGAAATTATAGATATATTGGAAAGAAACAAAGTTTTGGCATTTGAGTAATATTCCTTAATACATTTATAATCAAAGGCTAAACTTTATACAAATATCTTGTAATCACTCTAAATAACTATATAAATATTTGGAGGAATAGAACCGAACACTTACCTTTGTAAAGTCAAAGGATGATTAACGAGAATCTATCGAAAATTGGTGAATTTGGCATATGGCTGATTCAGTGGTTCGGGGATTTTTCCAAAGATATTAAAGTGCTGTAATTTAGGATTTTGAATTTAAACATTCGATTCCTGGTGGCACCACTGATAATAAAGCAGTTACTTCTAAAAGTGACTGCTTTTTTTATGTCTTTCCCGGTGGTTTTCCATTCAATTCTCATTATTTTATGTGTTTTTCGTGGTCTGTTTAAACCGATGTTTAAACCAGCGTTTAAACCATGAGTACAACTATCAATGTCGTATGTTACAAATCTAAAGTATTGAAAAACAATGAATCACCTTTGATGATTAGAATCTGCAAAGACAGAAAGATGAAGTATGAAAGCATTGGAATCTCTCTTAATCCCAAATATTGGGACTTCAAAGCTAATAAACCTACTTCCAAATGTCCCAACAAAGAGTATATCGAAAAGGTGATTACAGAGAAAACGAAAGCCTATACAGATAAAATTCTGGAATTAAAGGCTATGGAAAGGGAGTTTACAGCAACCACTTTAGCGGAAAAAGTAAACAACCCCGTAAAACTGAAAACCGTTGGCGATGTCTTTTTAGACTATATGGAGAGGCTTTCAGCAGAGAAACGCACTGGATATATGCTTTCTATCAAACAGGTGTATAACTCGCTTATCAAGTTCAACAAACATCTGAATATCTATTTCCCAGATATTGATATGGCTTGGCTACGGAAATACGAAACGTGGCTACGCTCAAACAATATCAAAGAAAACACAATCGGTATTCGTTTCAGGACTTTGAGAGCGATCTACAATCTGGCTATTGAAGAAAACATTGTCAAAGCTGAATATTATCCTTTCAAAAAGTATAAAGTATCCAAGCTGCATGAAGAGACAGCCAAAAGAGCTATCACCAAAGAGGACATAAACAAGGTTCTTTCTTACAAGTCAAACAATCCGTTTACAAGACTGCCTATCGACCTGTTTACTTTCTCTTACTTCATGGGTGGAATCAACTTCGTGGATATGGCATACCTTACAAAAGATAATATCATTGACAACCGTTTGATCTATTCCAGACGCAAGACAAGTAAGCTGATAAAGCTACCATTGCAGCCAAAAGCGATCGAACTGATCCATAAATATGCTGATCCAGATAATCCTTATCTATTCCCTATCCTTTCCACATTCCATAAAACGGAACAACAGCAAAGAAACAGGATTCATAAGGTGATCTCTAAAGTGAATGACCGTTTGAAAACCATTGGCAAAGAATTAAACTTGCCTATCGACTTGACAACATACGTCGCAAGACATAGTTTTGCCACATCATTAAAGAGATCAGGCGTGAATACCTCTTTAATCTGTGAGGCTTTAGGGCACAGTTCAGAGAGAGTAACACAAATCTATCTGGACAGCTTCGGTAATGACCAGATGGAAGACGCAATGAAAAACCTACTCTAAACCAAAGAATCCTGTTTCCAGAAATAGAGACGGGATTCTTTTTATCTTAATTTTGCCACATCAAACAAGTAAAAGGAAATGATACTGGATATAGACAACCCGCTATTAACGTATGTGCTGAAATACTTCGGTTCATATCAAGCTATCTTAGAAACAGACGAAGATGGCAAGACGTATTTAATGAATACTTGGTATCCCGTTGGATTCTCCCATTGGTATGAGGATATTTTAAAATCAATCCCTTTCAATAGATCAGACTATGATAAGCACGAGCGTTTACAGGAACTTCTAACAGAATTGAATCTGGACAAGGAATCATTCTGGGGACTGATCCTGTACCTGTATGACTATACTATGGACGCTTGCAAGAATCTACTTGTACCACAAAAGACACACCAAGAAACCTACAATGAATTTTGTGCTTTCTTAGAGCAGAATCCCCGTATTGAATCACTGACATTTAAAACCACCAATAAAAAGACTTATACTATATCTGATAAACTGATCCTTGACTTTTTGGCTATCCGTTTACAAGAAGAGAAGATGAGTAACCGCCAAAAGCAACGGTTCAACAGTGAACTCAGATCATTATCAGCAGCAGAGAAAGCGGATTCCAGACGAAAGATCAGCTATTTCTTTGCACGTCAATTAACCCAATTCTTGCAAATAGAAGGAATCTCTAATATTAAAAGAAGGGGAAAAGCCACTATCTCAAATAAAGAAAAGGAGTTGATCCTATGTTCCCTCTATGTATGCAAATTCGCGGATAATCCAGAAAACTACTTGGACTTAGGCTATTACAACAAACTGATGAAAGACTTCAAAGGCTTATCCATGAATATGTCCCATAAATATGAATTGGAAATACATGCTGGCTGGATATTAAAATAAAGGATACAAATCGCACCGCCAAAACTTATCCTATATACGTTCCCTTACCGCTATACTTTTGCAGCGCAATCGACAAAGAGAGGTGCACATCTCTAAGATCGAAAGCCTGAAATCCTGAACAGAAAAGAGGGAACGATTAAAAAATAAAACAAAATGCAGACTTTAAACATCAACTTCGAGAACCAGACAGTAAAAGCGTATGATAACAATGGTGCACACAGTGCAGCCAAATTGATTATGAGAAAGTTCGAGAACATGAACATCCAATTCAAGACGGGCAAAGACAATTTTCCTTATGCTTGGTTGGAATCCAAAAGCACGGCAGGTTTCAAACTGATCTTGAATCAAAAAGAACTTACTTGGCTGATGGGATATTTGAAAGAGGAAAAAACGGAAGACTTTGGAACAGAACCCGAAAAGGTGGAAGCCTACAAAGATGGAGAATATAATGATTTACAGATGTCAATTTTCAAACAACTTATAGAAAGTGGGAAAATCCTTCAATTTGTACCGATGTTCCGTGAAACAAATGGCTATATAACCGCTTATGCCTCTTACAAAAAAGGGAAGATCATATTTCGATTGAAAAGAACGGATGATTTGATGGAGTACCTGACTGAAAAAGAATTGATCTGATAAAAGAAAAACAATGAGGGGAAGTGTTTTTGCTTCCTCTCTTATTTACAAACCATTAAAAAAGAAACAATGATGAAAACTCAAACAATCCAAATAGGTAAAGACAAGAGTGGCAAAATCCAATATCTGACAGAGGTACTTCCAATGATTCCAGCCAATACCATCTTATATAAGACACTTACAGGTCTGGGAGCCACTTACGGAGAATTAAAAGCAGACCGTAATTCCATCATTATCGAACCGAATGTTCCTGTTATTGTTGGCAAATGCAATGACCCCAAACATAGAGGAGATAACCTGTTTGGCGTTTATGAAGGCATTTATACGGATGATCTTGTCAAATATCTGGAGGCTTCCACAAATAAGAGAATAAAGATACTTACCACTCCCGAAAGTTTCGCAAAAGTAAAAGACGCTTTTGAGTTAATGGACATGGATGTATATGGTACATGCTTTCTTTTGTTCGACGAATGCCATAAGATCGTTAAAGACGTGGATTATAGATCGGATATAATACTTCCGTTCGATGATTTCTTTCTGTTCAATGAAAAGGCTTTGGTCTCAGCAACCCCTATTTTATTCAGTGATCCCCGCTTTGAAAGCCAAAATTTCCAGACCATAAAGATAGAACCGACCTTTGAGTATAAACTCCCGATCAAGCTGATCCATACTAATAATGTATTGGAGCAGTTAAAAAGGGAACTTGGCAAATTGGACACGACAATATGTTTCTTTATCAATTCAACAGATATGATTTATTCATTTATCAAGCAACTGGATATTGAAAATGAATCCACTGTATTTTGCGCAAAGAAGAGTGTGGAGAAATTGAGGAACAATCATTTTAAACACGCATTCGAACAATGGAGCGAATCCAGAATGAAGAAATACAATTTCTTTACCAGTCGTTTTTATAATGCGTTGGACATTGAATTGGAGATAAAACCTACAGTCATTATGATAACCGAGGTTTATTTCTCTGAATATTCGATGATCGACCCTAACACAGACGCTATACAGGCAATAGGGAGATTTCGTAACGGGATTGAACAGGTCTGTCATATTTTTAATACGAACACAAATTTCCCGGTTCGCACAATGGAAGAGATAGACGGATATATAGCAGGTTGCGAGGATGTCTACAAAAAATTGAAAACATTATATGATTGCGCCGCAACGGAAGGTGCGAGAGATTCATTCAGAGCTGCATTGGAAATAGTCCCCTACAATAAAATGCTGGACAAGGAAGGGAGAAAAAATTACTTTGCGATAGACAATTATAAAGATGAAGCCCTGTTAAAGTCCTGTTTCAATAACAGGTTTGGAGTGTTCAAGTGTTACCAAGACAACAAACTTTTTGATGTGTTCCATGTACATTCCCCTTTTCCACTTGGAGACTATGAACGTTTGAGAAGAGAGAATAAATCAGTCTCACTCAAAGAAAAGCGCAAAGAGATTGTCCGTCAGTTGGAATTGTTGAAAGGTGATGATGAAACAGAAATGATTCGGGAATATAAAAATGATTTGAGAAAGGCTGATCCATTTATTTATGGAGCATACGAAGAGATTGGAAAGGAGATGATCGAATCGCTGGATTATTCCGTAAAACGAATCAAAGAGGCTATGGTTTTGAAGCAATACAGGGAAAAGACAGAAGGCACGGAATTTATCCAGTTGATAAAGAACTCATTCAAGGAGGGACAGAAATATACGCTGAAATATATAAAAACGGAATTGACCCGAATTTATGAACTGGTTGGTGTCAGACCCCAGAAAACGATAACAGGACAATTCATAAAAGAGTTTTTCAGTGTGAGGGAGTGCAAGAAGGGAAATAGCAAAGCGTTATTGTTAGTTGAACCATTGATATAAATGATAGTACTTTTTTTCTAAGATAATGGTTTTATAGACCCTGTTCAAAAAAGGTACTCATATTGAAAATACAAACTTTAGACAGCTCTAAAAACTGATTTTCACACTTCCTGCTATTACAGACTGGAAGTGTTTTTTGTATCTACCAAATAGAAAACGGACATTCCCATTTCTGGAAACATCCGTCTTAAAATACTTAATTATCAATGCAAAATAGGTTAGGAACTTTTCTTCTTTTTCCTGATCCGATTTTTAACAACGGGAACAGATATATAAGTCTCTGTTGGCAAAATGTGTCTTTTTTTGATGGTTTCCACAATTTCCCTGTAAACTTCGATTCTGTCAAATGGTCTATATTCTTGCATAATGAGTTTCTTTGGAATGAATATTGGATTATCTGGAAACATGGAGAATCTCTTTAACTTGGAAGAACATACGAAGTTACAGATAAATAGGAACTGAAAAAAGTAAAAAGCCAATAAGCCGAAATTGAGATATTCGGAGTAAACGGATAGCGTGATCTATCCATAGACTTTTCCCCTCTATACATTATTATATATAGATTATTCCTCTTACTTGGGTAACGTCAAAGAGTAAGCCTAACCAAGCAAGAAGTATATCCTATGCGTTCATAAGTCCACTACCTTTTATGCCCCCATCCGGTATGGAGAAGAAAAAGGAATATCCTACGCAAAAGCCTACAGGATCAGCCGATCACGATTTCATGTTCAGACGGGTACATTACCATTCAATCCAGAATAGAATATATTTAGCTGATTGAATCTACTATCTGACATTGAAAAGATAGGCTATATCTCTTACTTGGTGGTATTCCTTTCATTCTTGCAAATCCGTAATTCATAATCAATTAACTTATTAAACTACAAACGTATGGAAGGAATGTATAAGGTATGTGACGTTAAATTGACGTACAACACGAAAGTTAAGAGTTCGGAAAGGGCTGTTATCAAGGATTCCAACAGTGCTTATTCCTTATTAATGAATCATATATATGATTCTGAGACAATTCAATACAGGGAGTATATGAAACTGATCCTGTTGAACAACGCTAAAAGGGTATTGGGGATTGTACATATATCAGAAGGTGGATTGGATTCAACATCTGCCGATATACGGATCATTATGCAGGCTGCGATATTGGGAAACGCCTCTGCAATGATCCTTAGCCATAATCACCCATCCGGGAATAAACAACCAAGCAGTCAAGACGATTTATTAACGGACAGGGTGAAAAAGGCTGCAAAACTATTTGATATTCAGTTGTTGGATCATATAATAGTGACAGATAGCGGATATTACTCTTATTTGGATGAAGGGAGGATATTATGAAGTGGTTGGCTTTCTTGGTGGTTCTTTTTTGTTTGATTGGGAATCCTGATTTATATCCAATCATAGCTATTCTTTATATGCTATTTTATGGCTGTTGGTTTCTCTTTTTCTGGATAAGAGAAAAATTCAAGGATAAGTAAAGATTTTTCATTCTCTTACTTGGTTGAGGTATAAACACTTTTCGTAACTTTGTGGCAATTCTACACGTTCATAGCGTTGAACCTCTGTGGAAGGACATAAATTAACGAAAGGTGTTATTGATATTATCTTCTATTATCAAATCTCGCAAATTTGTATAATTGGAATGAAGATGATAGCAATAGCACCCGCATCATTTGATATATACTTACCTGTGAAGGGTAAACTATATCCTATTGGTGTGGGTTGCTGTTGCTTTATCCATTCCAAAGGCAATGCGAGAGCCTGATAATAGGATAAAGTAAATAGTGTTCCCACACCTTTTTTATTATTTCACTTTCCGTAGGGGAACAAGGAGAAATAAATATTCTAATTATGGCAGATATGTCAAAAAGTAATCTGGAAAAAGAATTAAACTCTTATATCAGAAAAGAATGGCGTACATTATCTTTTAATCACATTGACAATTTAGAAGGTATTTCAGAACTTGGATTGAAGTTAGTTAATGAATATGAAGGAATGGGGTTATATCCATTTGAGGGAGATATTGCTTTCAAATTAAATACAAAAAACGGATATATAACAAATTACTATTATATTGAAGGTAAAGTTTATATTGAAGAAAGTGATAAATCTCCTATGCTAAAAATCAGTGACAATATTTCAACTCGTAAAAAATATACATTCATCTAATTATGGAATATTACATTTTAATTAATGGTTCAAAACAAGGACCATTTTCTATAGAAGAGTTAAGGAGTAAGGACATTTCAAGAAATTCAATGATATGGAAAATTGGACAGTCACAGTGGCTACCAGCAAATCAAATTCCAGAATTAAGTAATTTATTGAATGAAATTCCCCCAGAGCCACCAAGTTGTGTCAATTCAATACCCCCTAAAACATGGCTTGTGGAATCAATATTAGTGACTTTGTTTTGTTGCATGCCTTTTGGAATAATGGGTATTGTAAAAGCATCTAATGTGGAATCCGCATATAATTCTGGAAGAATAGAATTAGCACTCCAATATTCTAATCAAGCAAAAAAATGGGTATTGTGGGGATTCTTTACAATGTTGGGTATTATTGCCTTATATATCTTAGCGGTAATAGTTATAGCTGTAATATCTTATGTCTATTCATAAAGTATGGTATATAGTTGTCATCTTATTGCTACTATCTATTTTGTATTATTGCTGTAATCCAGAACAATATAAGCTATTTCCAAAATGTCCTTTTGTATCGTTGACAGGATATAAATGTATAGGATGCGGTTCCCAAAGAGCTATCCACAGCTTGTTACATTTAGATATTGCACAAGCATTTAAATATAACATGTTATTAGTTATTTCTATACCATATTTGGGATTGCTTATATATACAAAATATTACAAGAAAAACTTGAAATTATATTTATTAATACATAACTATAAAGTTACAATAGGATATTTGTTGCTTATTTTAACTTGGTGGGTATTCAGAAATGTTTGGAATTTATAATATGAAAGCATATAAACTACTATCAATTATAATAATTATAGTTGCAAGTATTCCAGTATGGATAGTTGGATTAAAAATACATGGAGATTATAAAGAACTTAGATCATGTAAAAGTATAAATGATTATGAAAATTACATTAGAAAGCAAAGATATATATGTAAATGGAATAATAAAATATTACTATATCCCAATATTTTTCAGAATAGAGCCATTAAAATATATTCTTCCAAACAGAAAGAGATGATAAATATGGCTAAAAAAGATTTTGAGATATGTAATACTGTAACACAATATAATGAATTTATAAATAAGTATGAACGTTATTATGATAATGAAGCAGAAATACAAAGTCTCATTAATAAGGCTTTTTGTGAATTACGTTCTTTAAAAACGGTTGGTGATAGTTCTTGGTATATAGATAATACCGATTGGATACGATTTTCAGAAAAGCACTCAAACGCAAAAAAATATAATGAAAAATGAAACAAATTAGTACATTTTTTCTCTTACTTGTGATTATAACAAGTTGCCAAAGAAATGAACTTCAAACAATTTCAAAAGAGATTCTATCTAAAGAACTGACAGAAGTACAAGCTGATTCAGGCTTGGTGATCCTGATAAAGGATAATGAGATTGCAGCCAAAGTAAATCTTATATCAGATAATGGAATATATAAAGAGGGTGATGAACAATCCTTCCAGACTAAAAAGGATATGGGTACATTGCTTTCTACAGCCTGTATGATGGCTGCACTGGATTGTATATCTCCTACTGATACGGTTGATGTTGGAGCAGGTATTTATCTGAAAGATGGAAAAGAAGTAAGAGATCATAATGCGGATAAGGGAGGATATGGAGTATTGACAGCGGAACAAGTGATCGCATACGATTCCAAGATAGGAATTATGAAGATTATGGAGCGATGTAACCAAGTAAAAGATAACCTATCCAAGATGGGATTTTCTTCTTTACATGTTTCACCTATGGAAATAGCCACATTTTACAATCGGATAGCCAACGAAGATACTACCTTGTGTTCAGAAAAGATAATGAATGAGATTTGGGATATGTTATTCAAAGTCATTTTGGAAGGGACAGGGAAAAGTATCTTTTTAGAAGATGTTCCATTGGCAGGTAAAACAGGATATTCAGAGCAGGATGGAAAGAAAGATGTTTCTTGTTGTACCTTCTTTAATGTGGATGGTTCTTTATATACTTGTCTGGTTATTATTTCCAATCCGAAACAAGGTTATCCGTCTGGTGGTGTAATGGCTGGGAATGTGATTAAAGGGATTGTTAATAGTTTAAATAATAAATAAATATAATATGGTGATGAAATATTTATTGATTTTATTCGGGTTGTGTTTGATGGCTTGCAATAGGCAATCTGTTAAACAAGAAGAAAAAACAGATTCCAATATAACACCAAACGAAAGATTGGAAGAAAGTATTGAAATTCCAGACGGCTCACTAACGAAAGGAGAACAAGATTCTTTAATAGTGGTATTGTCTCCTTATCTGGAAGTCGATACAGCTTATGCAAAACGCAGTAATAAAAATGCAGAATTAATTTCTAAAGTATTGGATGATATGGAAGAATTTGATGAGAACTATCAACAGCAAAATATACTTCATGTGGATTCGGTTATCAAGCAATGTATAAATCATGTTCAGTCGAATGAGCCTAAGCGGTTATTGGATTTGTTTGATAAAGAGAAAATGAGTATTTATTCCCATCCTTCCAATACGATAGAGCATGAGAAGGATTTGCATTATATGATTTTATCATTGTATGATAAATATTATCGTTCATCAAACGAACGTTTTTTTGCGGAAAAGCTGGCAGAGTTATATGAGTTTTCTTTAATACATATAACAGGATTGGAACTGTTTGGAGGTTACTATCATCCAGACTATATTCCATTGGCAAAAGTGTTGGTGGATTGTTACTCAGATGGATTAGGCAATTATGAAAGAGCGATTGAATTACAGAAACAAGTATGTGAACGGATTAGTCAAGAAGAACAAGAAGGAAAGGCAAGCGAAAGTTACGGATATGAATTGATGGAATTGGCAACACTTTATTTAGCTAATAAAGATACAATTCGTACAGATTCATGTACACAAGAATTACGAAAGAATCCATATATAAAAAGTTATCTTGAAACATTTAAAAATTAGAAAGATAAAATACTATATTCTCTTACTTGGATTATGCTTACTTGGTTGTAACAGTCAATCGAATAAACAAAATCATTTATCATATTAGAGAAATGACTTTTTCTTATTTAAAGCCCCCACCCAGTAGCAAGGATATAAAGAAGATCACCCAAGCGAGCAAAGAGTATTCTTCCTTACTTGGGTGATCTTGCGTATATTTGAATTGAAAATGAGACAATTAACAATAGTATTAATCTAACATCTGTTTAAACCAATACTTAAACCAGCTTAAAACCAGAATATTCTGGATGATAAAGAGGGGAAGGAAGTAACTGTATAAGGTACTATAGCTCAGTTGGTTGCTTCGGAAACTTTGACCGCAGATCAAGGTTTTTGAAGCGGAAAGAGCAAAGGACTGAAAATCCTTGTGTCCCCGGTTCGATTCCTGGTGGCACCACTT
>ERZ779737.2607-NODE-2607-length-11603-cov-4.903273_pt1 | contig 11603 bp, 9 predicted proteins | sample MGYA00511889_ERZ779737 | MGnify/ENA primary metagenome ERZ779737 (study PRJEB29588, sample SAMEA2163575) | human gut metagenome | biome: human gut; feature: human-associated habitat; material: faeces | place: Denmark | collected 2008/2010 ...
GGAAGAGCCTTGATGAACCGTCCTGCGATTCTTTTGGCAGACGAACCAACCGGTAATCTGGATTCCAAGGCAAGTGCAGAGATTATGGAGCTGCTGAAGGTCTTTAATCAAAAGTATAAGCAGACATTGGTTATGATTACACATGATTTGGAACTGGCAAAGCAGGCAGACCGTGTGCTGAATATGGAAGACGGCAGATTGGTAGAGATTCGACGCTGGAGCAAGGAAGGAAAGCAGGTGATCTAGATGAAAGCATTAGGCAAGATTACCCTGCGGAATATCAGACTGAATAAGAAACGTGCATGGGTCACGATTATCGGAATTATGCTGGCAACCGCCTTAATTGTAGTAGTGGCAGATATGGCGGCAAGCTTCCGGGCAAGTATGGTGGAATATGAGAAGGTAAATAGTGGAGACTACCATTATTGTTTCCATGATGTAGCACCGGAGAATCTGAAGTATTTTCAGGAGAATCGGAGCATTGAAAGGATAGGCTATTCTGTGGATATGGGATATACCGAACTGACGGGCGGGAAAAATCCCGATAAGCCGTATCTTTTTTTGCGGGCAATGGACGAAAATGCGATGAAGACAGCCAATGTTACGCTGGTAGAGGGCAGGCTTCCGGAAAATTCGCATGAAGTAGTTATATCGGAAACGATTCGTACCAATGGTAGAGTTACTTATCAGCTGGGGGATGTAATACAATTGACAAATAACAAACGACAGAATGCGGATGGAATCGAGTGGGACCAGACGGTTGAATATGTGGAGGGCGAATCTCTGACAAAGGAAGGAACCGCACCCGGAGAATATACGGTAGTTGGAGTCATGGAGCGTCTGATGCGGGATCAGGAGCAATATTATGCACCGGGCTATACCGTAATCACGAAGCTTGAAAGTCCGGAAGAGTATGAACATGTGACGGTATATGCAACGTATACAAAAGCTGGTTTAAAGAATCGGGAAGCAGTAACAGCAGGCCTCATGGGAGTGTCGGAGGAATTATATCAAAGATATGAAAATGGCGGCGATATTAGCGAGGAAGAATGGAAACAACTGGAGAGAATTACACCTTATGTAGAATGTAATATATGGTTACTAAAGTATGAGCTGCTCCTATTCTCAAGCGGAAACCTTAAAATGTTATATTCTATGGCGGGAATTGCAATTGCTATTATTATTGTAACCAGTGTCTTTTGCATCCGGAATAGCTTTGTTATTTCCTTGACAGAAAAGCAACGGTTATATGGCATTCTTTCTTCCATCGGAACAACTTGCAGGCAGAGAAAAAAGCTGATTTACGGAGAAGCCTTTGCATTGGGTGTAATAGGGATTCCGCTTGGAATTGCGTTGGGACTTCTGGCAGGCTGGATTGTCGTAAAGGTTGCCGGTCATTTGATGCTGGAAGGCTTGAATATCGACTTGGTATATGTAATATCCATTCCTGCAATTATAATCGGAGTGGGATTGGCAGTTGTTACCTTGGCGTTATCTGCCGGATATTCTGCACGAAAGGCAGCAAAATTATCTCCAATTCAGGCAATTCGGGGAAATGAAAGCATAAAAATTTCTCCAAAGGAGATTCGGATGCCGCATTACCTGGAGTCATGGTTCGGTGTTGGCGGAAAAATAGCGTATAAGAATCTGCGGCGTGCAAGAGTAAAGTATCGTACCACAATCATATCTATCGTTGTAAGTGTGGCAGTCTTTATAGGAATGGCTGGGTTTATGAAGGTAAGCATGGAAGTTGTTCACATCCATTATGAAGAATGTGATTATCAGTTAGCAGTTTATGTAGATGGCTTGGAGCAGAGCGAGGAAGCAAAGAAAATAGCGTATCTGGAAGGGGTAAATCAGGCAGAGATTGTGTCAATCGGTTATTTTCAAATGCCGACAGAGGATGTGAAGTATAGCGAACAATCAAAGACGATGATAGATGCAGATGAACAGGCAGCAGGAGAATACGAATTATTTACGGTTGTGGCATTAGACCCGGACTCCTTCCGCGAATATGAAAAACAACAGGGGGTTACAGTTGAAAATACAGAGAATCAGGCATTTCTTATCTCCGAGGTAACAAAGGTAGTTGAGAAAGGAAATACCGTTAAATATGTGACCGGTGATTTATATGATTATCGTGCCGGGGATGTTTTGACCGGAGTAATGGAAGAGACAGAAAATCCAATAGAGTTTCACATTTTGAAAAAGACTACAGAGCAGCCGATGGGACTGAATATTCAGGGAATCGGAGTGCTGGTAGTAAGCAGTGAGTGGTTGCAGGACAGAACAGAGGGTTTCATGGACGATTTAACTGTTTATATCGATTGTGATGACCCGGATGCGGTAGAAACAGAAATTCGGGATAATATGAATTTGTCCACCTACAGTACTAATAATCTAAAGGATAGTTATGAAGCATCAAAGGCACTGTTTACATTGATTGGTATTTTTGTGTACGGCTTTATTATAGTGATTGCGTTAATCGGTATTACCAATATATTTAATACAATTACAACCAATATGGAGCTGCGTTCCAGAGAATTTGCAACCTTGAAATCCATAGGCATGACGAAAAAGGAATTTCGGCGTGTAATCTGGCTTGAAAGTCTGTTTTACGGAGTGAAATCCTTGTTGATTGGCGTGCCGGTAGGAATTTTATTATCCATTGCATTTCATTATGCCATGGGCAACAATGTAGAAGCACCGTACCAGGTGCCTTGGCTTGGAATCATGATTGCCGTAGGAGCCGTATTTATACTGTTGTTTAGTATCATGCGGTATTCCATGGGAAAAATAAACCGAAAAAATATTATTGAAACCATACAAAACGAGAATATATAAAGAAAATATATAAAGAGAAAAAACAATCCCGGACAAATGGCTATTCAGCGTTTATCATTTGTTCGGGATTGTCATATTCTTTGGGATTGTTATATTCCTGTGTAAAGAGTGTTATGTCGGTTCTCCGAGTCAGGCTTCTGCCGGCTGATTCTTTGGAAAGAAATCCTGTGTTTCATCCCACAATACAATCTTACCGGACTTCAGAGAATCCTTTACACGAATAATTCTCTGATTAGCGGAGCCACGAAACCGTAAGCCGACCTCATGCTGCTCCTCGATAAACGGTCCGTCAACTAAAACATCTATATAAGACAACAGCTCTGTAGTTTCAGGCCAGATAGGAACCATATTCTTTAATATGGCTTCATCAAAAAGATAACCGGTATAGCACCAGATACTCTTATTCGGATACCGTTCCTTTACCGCACGAACCAGAGGAAGCAGTCCGAACTGATTCGTATGTTCAAAGGGCTCACCACCCAGAAGCGTAAGACCCCGAATATAATCCGGCTTCATATATTCTAAAATGGTCTTAATGGTACCGGAGGAAAATAAGGTTCCGTAATTAAAATCCCATGCCTCCTGATTAAAGCATCCCTTACAGTGATGCGTACAACCGCTGACAAAAAGGGAAATCCGCACACCGGGTCCATTCGCTATATCATACTGTTTTATATCTGCATAATTCATAATCTCACCCACCCCTTAAATATTACAGATGAAGCACGCGGGCTTTGATTTCCTTGGTCTTGCCTACATTCCAAAAGTTCTCACCCAGATAACCGCAGGTTCTTCTGGTAACATTCATCTTGGAGTGGTCCTTGTTGTGACATTGCGGACATTCCCATTCGTTATCATCATTAATTGTGATTTCACCGTCCCAGCCGCATACGTGGCAATAATCGGATTTGGTGTTAAATTCCGCATATTGAATATTATCGTAAATATACCGAACAACCTCTGACAATGCCTCTAAGTTGTTTCGCATATTCGGAATCTCAACATAAGAGATAGCACCACCGGAAGAAATCTCCTGAAATTGACTTTCAAACTGGAACTTACTGAAAGCATCAATCTTTTCACGCACATCTACATGATAAGAATTGGTGTAGTAGCCCTTGTCGGTAACATCTTCAATGGTTCCGAAACGCTCTTTATCAATTCGAGCAAAACGATAGCACAGAGATTCTGCAGGTGTACCGTACAGACCAAAGCCGATACCGGTCTGCTCCTTCCAACGGTCGGTAGCCTCTCGTAAATGATTCATAACACGGAGTGCAAAATCTAAGCCCTCCGGGTCTGTATGACTGACACCCTTCATCAGCTTGGTTACTTCATATAAACCGATATAGCCGAGTGAAATGGTAGAGTAGCCGTTATATAATAACCGGTCAATCTTTTCGCCCTTCTTCAAGCGGGCAATGGCACCGTACTGCCAGTGAATCGGGCTGACATCAGAGGTGACACCAACCAATGCATTATGGCGGCACATCAAAGCCTCATAGCATAATTCCAAACGCTCATCCAGCAGCTTCCAGAAGGTTTCCTCGTTCTTCTTAGCGAGAATACCAATCTGCGGCAGATTAATGGATACAACACCCTGATTAAAACGACCTTCAAACTTATAGTTGCCGCTTTCATCCTGCCAAGGAGATAAGAAGCTGCGGCAGCCCATAGGACTAAAGACATTTCCTTCATAATTCTGACGCATCATTTTAGCACTGATGTAGTCCGGGTACATACGCTTTGCAGAGCAGCGAACCGCCATCTCTGTAATATAATCGTATTTACCGCCCTTTAAACAGTTACATTCATCCAATACATAAATCAGTTTCGGGAACGCAGGGGTTACATAAATGCCCTTTTCATTTTTAATGCCTTCCATTCTCTGACGAAGAATTTCCTCAATAATCTGGGCATTCTCCTGAATATATTCATCGTTTTCATCCAGATATAGGAATAAGGTTACAAACGGTGACTGACCGTTCGTAGTCATCAAAGTATTAATCTGGTACTGAATCGTCTGGACACCAGAGCGTAATTCATCGTTAACCCGTTCCTTTACCATGTCTTCAATGATGTCGGCAGATAAACGGTCTCCGAATTGTTCTTCAAAACGATTCTTATATTTATTGTAGCTTTTTCTCAAATATTTTCCCAGATGACGGACATCTACGGATTGACCGCCGTACTGGCTGCTGGCAACCGAAGAAATAATCTGGGTCATAACCGTACATGCAACCTGAAAGCTCTTAGGGCTCTCAATTAATTTTCCATTCATAACCGTACCGTTATCAAGCATATCTCCGATGTTAATCAGGCAGCAGTTGAAAATCGGCTGCAAGAAATAATCGGAATCGTGAAAGTGAAGGACACCTTCTTCATGTGCCTTGGAAATTTTTTCCGGAAGTAAAATTCGCTTTGTCAAATCCTTCGATACTTCGCCGGCAATCAAATCCCGCTGTGTAGAAGCAACCGTTGCATTCTTATTTGAATTTTCCTCCATAACATCCTTATTGCTGTTCTTAATTAGACTGAGGATGGATTCATCGGTGGTATTGGCCTTACGAACCAATTCTCTCGAATAGCGATAGATAATATAGGTCTTTGCCAATACGAATTTGCCGTCAGCCATTAACTTCTGTTCAATAATGTCCTGAATGTCCTCCACCAGCATACGGGTACGATTTTTGCTTTCAATGTATTCGATAATACTGTCAATCGTCTCGTCGGATACCTTTTCCGGAGCCGGAACCTCGGCATTTGCTTTTTGAATTGCGGTTACAATTTTGCTACGGTCATAAGTAACCGCACGACCATCACGCTTAATAACTTGCATAATTTGTTTCCCCACCTTGTTTCATTATATTTGGTATCGTTTCAAAACCCTTCGAGAAAATATTATAGCACCATGAAAATGGTTTGTCTACCATATATGGGATTTATTTTTAAATAAAACCACAAGATATAGTGGTTGGCATGTAAAGAGAAATGTAAAAAGGTGAGAAAACAAGGCAAAGTTCTTGTAAAATGGCAGACAATTTGTGACAAATGGTTACAATTTGTTTCAAAAGATACAATATTTTGTGATTTTGAAAATATACCATCTATATATAGTAGTGGTTAAAAAGGAAAATGTGATAATTTTATGAACATCTTTTATTTTGCAATGGATTGTGGTATGGTTAGTATTAGCTTTTAAAAATGTATATATAATGGAAGGAATTGGAATATGAAGAAGTTAAAGATATGGAGCATGGTAATGGGACTCGGTCTGTGTATGGGTATGCTGGCAGGCTGCGGAAAGAGTACAGACAGCACGAAGATGCCGGATTATAGCCAGTATGTTACATTGGGCGAATACAAGCAGATAGAGTATACACCGTTATCGACAGAGGTTACGGATGCAGAATTACAGGAGCAGGTAGATAGCTTCCTGCAGCAGTTGGGAACAACCGAGGAAGTAAAAGAAGGAACGGTTACGGAAGGAGATACCATTAATCTGGACTATATCGGATATGCAGATGGAGAAGCCTTCGAGGGCGGCAGCACCGATGGTGCAGGTACAACGTTATTGATTGGTTCTCATTCGTATATTGATGATTTTGAAGAACAGTTAATTGGGCATGAGGTTGGTGAAGAAGGAATAGAGGTCAATGTAACATTCCCGGATGACTATAAAAATCAGGATAATACAATCTCTGAGTTGGCAGGAAAGGATGCAACTTTTGTTTGTACCATTAACAGCATTTTAAAGACCACATATCCGGAGGAGCTGACGAATGAACTGGTGGCAGAAAATACAGAATATGACACCGTAAATTCATTTATGGATGCCCTGAAGATGGATTATGAAAATTATAAGAAGACACAGGCAGAAAGCCAGATGAAAGCAGACCTGATTACAAAGGCAATTGAGAATGCCACTTTTAACAGCTATCCGGAGGATGAGATTGCAACTCTGGCAGAGCAGACAATTCAGGGGGCAAAGGATACCGCAACTTCCTACGGAATTGATTATACGACATATTTATCTTATCTGAAGGATGAGGACGGAAATGCATACACAGAGCTGTCTTACGCAGATGCCGTTAAAGATTATATGAAGGAATTAATGGAAGAAAAAATGGTAGTCTGTGAGATAGCAAAAGCAGAGAAGCTTACAGTGACCGAAGCAGAGGTAGAAGACTACGTGAATGCGGAGTGTGCAGCCAATACCAGTTTGGATGCAGATACCATATATGAGAATTATTCAAAGCAGGATTTGGCATATGCGGTACTTTATGATAAAGTAATGGAAATTTTAATTGAAAATTCTATTGCAATTGGCGAATAAATGATGTATAATAGCGTCTGTTGGTGCTGGTGGCGAATCGATGATGCGTCAGGCATCAACGGATATATGCAGTTGTGGCGGAATTGGCATACGCGCATGATTCAGGTTCATGTCCACGCAAGTGGGTTCGGGTTCAAGTCCCGTCAACTGCACTGAACGAAAGAGCCGGGAATGTTGAGAAATCAATGTTTCCGGCTTTTGCGTTGTTATTTTTGTGGGTGTTAAAATTATAAAGGGGACAGATAGGTGGCAAGATATTTTTTGATAATCGGATGAGGGACAAGATGGAAGCAGGACTTGCCGGAAGGTGGGTATGGACATAGGTTCTGATGGTTGACAGGGTAGAATGAGTGAGATATAATACATGAATACGATTGGGTGTTTGTGCCTATCAGGCATGAAACGGCGAAAATGTGCGAAATGGTAGAAAGGATTAAGTGCAAATGGCTGAGAGAATGATTATCACATATGCAGGTCTGAAGGAGATGGAGGATGAACTTCATCATTTGAAGGTTGTTACCAGAAAGGAAATTGCTCAGAAGATTAAGGAAGCAAGAGAGCAGGGGGACTTATCCGAGAATGCAGAGTACGATGCAGCAATGGATGAACAGCGGGACATTGAGGCAAGAATTAAAGAACTGGAAAAAATGCTGAAAAATGTTGATGTTGTAGATGAAGATGAAATTGACTTACAGACGGTAAATGTAGGATGTACTGTTAAAGTATTAGATATGGAATTTGATGAAGAAGTAGAATATAAGCTGGTGGGTTCTAAGGAAGCAGATATTTTGAAGAATAAGATTTCCAATGAAGCACCAATCGGTAAGGCATTGATTGGAGCAAAGGTTGGGGATGTTGTAGAAGTGGAAGCACCGGATGGCAATTATCAATACAAGGTTCTGGATATTCAGAGATTAAGCTAATAGGATGAAGCAGAGGGACTGGTACAGGCGTTGCCAATCCCTTTTCTATCGATAAGGAAAGGAAGAAAGACATGGCAGAGCAGAAGGGACAGAATAATCAGCCAAAGCAGCAGGATGTTAATCAGTTGTTGAAGGTTCGGCGTGAAAAGTTAGCGGACTTACAGACCGCAGGAAAGGACCCATTTGTAATTACAAAATATGATGTTACACATCACAGTTCAGAGGTCAAAGAATTATATAATGCACATGAAGCAGAGCTTCTTGCAGGCAGACAGGCACCTGTAGTAGAGGGACTTGAAGAAGAACAGAAGAAAGAGGTTCTGAATCAGGATTATAATGAGAGAAGAGCCATTATGGATGCATCTCCTATTTCCGTCAGCATCGCGGGTCGGATGATGTTCAAGCGGGTAATGGGAAAGGCTTCTTTCTGTAATATTCAGGATTTAAAGGGAAATATTCAGGTATATGTGGCAAGAGACCAGATAGGGGAAGAATCCTATGCCGATTTTAAGAAATCAGATATTGGTGACATTTTTGGTGTAAAGGGCTATGCATTTCGGACAAAAACCGGGGAAATTTCTATCCATGCAGAAGAAATAACCTTATTAACCAAATCATTACAGATTCTTCCGGAAAAATTCCATGGCCTTCGTGATACAGATTTGCGCTATCGCATGCGCTATGTTGACCTTATCATGAACCCCGAGGTTCGCACAACTTTCATTAAGCGCAGCCGAATTATTTCCGAAATTCGCAGATACCTGGATGAGCGTGGATTTTTGGAAGTTGAGACCCCTATTATCAACACCGTTGCAAGCGGTGCGAATGCGCGTCCCTTCATAAGCCATTATAACGCGCTTGATTTGGACGTTTTTATGCGCATTGCAACCGAGCTTCCGCTCAAAATGTGCATCGTCGGCGGTTTGGAAAAGGTTTATGAGATAGGTCACCAGTTCCGCAACGAGGGCATGGATGCGACGCATAATCCTGAATATACAAGCATGGAGCTTTATCAGGCTTACACCGATTACCACGGAATGATGGAACTTGCCGAAAATCTGCTCTCCCACTGCGCGAAAACGATTCTCGGTTCTACAAAAATTACGTATCAGGGCAAAGAAATTGACCTCACTCCCCCCTTCCGCCGTCAAACCATGAATGACGCGGTTCTTGAGCACACCGGTGTTGATTTCTATGCCTGCAGGGACGGCGCGGAGGCAATAGAAAAAGCGAAGTCCCTCGGCCTCGAAATTGAGGATAAAACTGCGCCCATCGGCAAGGTTCTTTTTGCGGCATTTGATGAATTTGTTGAGAGCAAGCTCATCCAGCCCACGTTTATTATTGATTATCCCGTTGAGGTTTCTCCGCTTACAAAGCGTAAACCTGATAATCCCGGGATCGTTGAACGCTTTGAGCTTTTCATTGCCGGCGCAGAGTATTGCAATGCTTTCAGCGAGCTGAACGACCCCATCGACCAGAAGGGCCGCTTCGAGCGTCAGGTGGCCGAGCGCAAGGCCATTGAGCCGGACTGCAAGGCCCAGGTGGACTACGACTACGTCAACGCTCTGGAGTACGGCCTGCCCCCCACGGGCGGCCTCGGCTTCGGCGTTGACCGTCTCGTCATGCTCCTGACCGACAGCGCCTCCATCCGCGATGTTCTGCTGTTCCCCACGATGAAGCCTGTTGATTGAAATTTGACGTACAGCCGCTATAAAATGGCGTAAAAGTGCGAATTTCTGACACCATTACACCACTACTACACCAACTTTTCCTATTTTATATAAAGGAGCCTTACAAATAGTGGTGTAAAAACGCCCTGCAAATAGTCCTAAGCCCCCAAGCCTGACCCGCTTGAGGGCTTTTTGTATGCGGTGAACTTGACAGTTTGGCAAAAAACCTCTACAATAAAATTAGGTGATAGGATGATTTTAGAGTTTCAGCGCTATGGGCGAAATAAAGAAACCACGGTTGACAGCAGTTATATCAGCGGTGGAGAGTACCGCCGCAAATTTGATAGTATTATAGATAACGCAGCCGTCAGCCGCATCCTGTACAGCAAAGCCAAAGAAATGCTGCTGCACCGCAGCGGCACGTTGTTTGAAGATATGTACTGGTTCGATGGTGCAAGCGGTGCTGTCCTTGCCAGCGTCTTAGACGAGACAGCCGAAGAACAAATCGGCTACACAACGGCTGTTGCCCGCGCCATTGATGGCGTTGTAAACCTGATTGCAATGCACACGCATCCGAACAGTATGCCGCCGAGCATTGCAGATTTCAATTCGGCCTTCCGGCATAAATACGCTGTGAGTATCGTAATTTGTCACGATGGTTCGGTCTATATTTACGCATCCGCACAGGAAGTCCCAGAATATTTGTACAAATTGTATGTAGAAAATTTTCTCCGAATCGGGTATACTGATAAAGAGGCACAGTTAGCTGCCTTAGATAAAATTAAGCAATCCTACGACATTGATTACTGTGAGGTGAGATGATATGAAAGAGTATTATGAAGATGACCGCTGCATTATCCCCGAAGAAATCAAGAAAATGAGCAACGAGGAACTCCAGAAGAAGATTGCGCAATTTGAGCAGGCCGGAAAGACGCATAAGGCCGCGCAAGTACCGTATCGTCCGACCCGTGTAACACTACCGTATCATTTGGCATAATACAATACGAATGGCTACCCTTTCGTGGGGTAGCCACTTTTATTTGAAATAGAAATTTTTCTTTAGGCGTATAGCGCCATCATCACAGATTACAAAGAGGTCTTGTTCCAAATGTGCAAGGTCAGCTGGCTTGATGATGGGGTGCGGTTTCTGGTAGGGGTCTGTTGCCAACAAAGAGCGCTTCTCACCAATCATTTTGGAGAAATACTCCTGTGTTTCGGTGTCCTTGCAGCCCAGTATGACCGTAAATTTGAAGTTGCCGAGCATTGCTTTCCGTTCATCTTTACCGTAAATCATATCGAGGTCGGCTAACGACTGGGTCAGAACAAGGATTCTAATTCTGCGTTTCCGCAGCTTGCGCAGACTTTCAACAATTTGCAGTTTGCCGAATGAAGCAAACTCATCAAGACAAAACAGAATCGTTTGCTTGTTTTCTGGCGGTCTGGATGAAAAATATTCCATCGACTGCGCCGTGATAATACGTAGTAGGTCGCCGTAAATTTTGAGCTTTTCATCGGGGATATAGATGTGATTTTACTACACCACTTTTACACCAACTGTGTTGAGAGATTTGAAAAAGTTATTGAGGGTTACACCAAATGACTAAGTAAGACATCCTATAAAGTAAGGGTTTTATAACCTTTTAGAGACATCTAAGGATGCCAACTTAGAATCCCGACGATGAAGCCCCTCGACTAATTTTATGTCGTAGCTGCGATATAAAATTGCTAAAAACAGACGGTTTTGAGGCGAAATGTACCAAATTTATCCCATTTGCCTGAAAATGTCCACAAGCGATTTTGCGCGCATCCTGCCGAAAAGCAGGATGCGCT
>ERZ779737.2608-NODE-2608-length-11602-cov-4.007448_pt1 | contig 11602 bp, 9 predicted proteins | sample MGYA00511889_ERZ779737 | MGnify/ENA primary metagenome ERZ779737 (study PRJEB29588, sample SAMEA2163575) | human gut metagenome | biome: human gut; feature: human-associated habitat; material: faeces | place: Denmark | collected 2008/2010 ...
TAACAAGAAAAACTAACAAAATATTTTACGCGCCGCAAGCTCTTTCGGCGTGAACGGGCCCACTACGTCGTTTCCGTCAAAAAACCAGTATTTCATGGCATCCCTTGCCCGGTTTGGGGCGGAACTATTTGCAGTGCTGAAGCGCGTTTTTAAGCCGCGCGGTTACGGTTTCCTTGCCCATATATTCCAGCATTTTAAACAAGGTCGGCCCGTGGGTGCGGCCCGAAACGGCTACGCGGACGGGGTGGAAAATCTGTCCGGCCTTCATGCCGTTTTCTTTGGCATAGGCGCGCGCGGCGGCTTCCAGGCCGGCTTCGGTAAAATCCGCCAGGCTGCCGTACACGGCGCACATGCCTTCCAACACTTGTTTGGCTTCGGGTTTGGAGAAAACTTTATCCACCGCTTCCTGCTCAAACACGGGTTCTTCAAAGAAGAAGCGGATTAAATCCGGAATTTCAGTCAGCAGTTTGTATTTTTCCTGCTCCAGGCCGATGATGCCTTCCAGTTTGGCGCGGTCCGTTTTGGACACGTCAATACCGGCTTTTTCAATAAACGGCATCGCCAGGTCGGTCAGGCGGCTAAGCGGCGTGGCACGGATGTATTCCCCGTTCATCCAGTTGAGTTTTTCGGGGTCCATCACGGCTGGGCTCGGCTGGCAGCCGGCGATGTCAAATTTTTCTTCCAGTTCGCCGGGGGCAAACAGCTGCTGGGAATCGGGCGTGGCCCAGCCCAGCAGCGCGAGGTAGTTTTTAAGCGCTTCGGGCAGATAGCCCATGTTGCGAAACTCTACGACGTTCGTCGCGCCGTGGCGTTTGGAGAGTTTTTTGCCGTCCGGCCCGTGAATCATGGACAGGTGCGCAAAAATGGGTTCTTTCCAGCCCAGCGCGCGGTAAATCTGGATTTGGGCGGGCGTGTTGGAAATGTGGTCGTCCCCGCGGATGACGTGCGTCATACGCATTAAGTGGTCGTCCACCACTACGGCAAAGTTATAGGTGGGGTAGCCGCTGGTTTTTTGAATTACGAGGTCGTACAAATCTTTGCTGGCAAATTTAACGTGCCCGCGGATGAGGTCGTCCCACTCCACGTCGCCTTCCTGCGGCATGCGGAAGCGGATGACGTATTTGCGGCCCTGGGCTTCCAGTTCTTTTTGCTGTTCCTCGGTCAGGTGGCTGCATTTGCCGCTGTATTTGGGCGGACGGTGCTCGGCCAGACATTTTTGGCGGTTGGCTTCCAGCTCTTCTTCGGTGCAGTAGCATTTGTAGGCTTTGCCTTCGGCGAGCAGCTGGTCAATGTATTTTTTATAAATGCCCTGGTCGGCGCGGATGGCCTGGTAGTAGGGGGCGTCGGGCCCTTTGTCGGCGCCGTTTGGCATGGGGCCTTCGTCCCAGGTTAAGTTCATCCACTGCATACCTTCAAAAATAGCGTCGGTGGACGCTTGGGTGGAGCGTTCTTCGTCGGTATCTTCAATGCGGAGTAAAAACGTGCCTTTATTTTTTTTGGCGAAAAGGTAGTTGAAAAGCGCGGTGCGAACCCCTCCGATATGCAAAAATCCGGTCGGAGACGGGGCAAATCTAACTCTTACGGTCATAAGGTTTTATGTCCTCTGTGTATTTATAGTGGTACGTATATAAATATATTATACTTATTATGGTAAATTTTTTAAAATATATAAAAGTGATTTTCTGTCGGTTTGGGGGTAGTTTGTGAGTATGTTTTTTATTGTGGCTTCCGTTATTTTGTGGCTGATGCAGGTAACTGTAGGCGCGTGGCTGTATTTTGCGTTCCCGCAGGTCGGGTGGAAAATCCCGGTGGTGCTGGCGCCGGCGGCGCTGACGCTGGCCATCCGTTTTTCTATGGAATACACGCGCACCCACTGGGGCGCGTGGGAAGGCTGGGCCTATTATCTTTCCTATACCTGGGGCGGGCTGGTGTTTCTGGCGTTTTGCATTTGCGCGCTGTGCGCGCTGGTGCAGTGGGCGCTGTTCTTTTTCCATGTAAACGCCCGCGCGTGGCTGGGGCCCGTAAGCGTGGGGCTGATGGCGCTGGTATCGGCGATGGCGATATACGGCGGAGCGTCTTCGCCGCGTGTCAAACGCGTGGCCGTGCCGGTGCCCGGCGCGCCCAAAATGAAAATTGCGCTTCTTTCGGATTCGCATTTGGGGTTGGGGGTGTCGCTTAAACGCTTTGATAAAGCCATGAACACGCTGGAGGCCGAAAAACCGGATGTGCTGTTGGTGCTGGGCGACGTGTTTGAGTACGGCCCGCACCGCCGCGCGTATGCCGAGCGGCTGGCGCAGGCCGACATACCTTTGGGCGTGTACGGGGTATTCGGCAATCACGAGTATTATGTGGGGTATGAAAACTCCAAACAGTTTTTTAAAGACGCGGGCATTACGCTTTTGGAAAACGAAACCGCCGAATTGCCCGGCGGCGTGCAGGTGGCGGGCGTGAAGGACGTTCGCACCGCGCGCGTGAGTAAAAAAGACGTGGAAAATTTGCTGGCCAAAACGGATAAGTCCCGCCCGCTTATTTATTTGAGCCATACGCCGCTTTACGCCGAAGAAGCCGCCGCCGGTGGCGCGGACTTGATGTTCAGCGGCCACACGCACAACGGGCAGATTTTTCCGTTTAACTATTTGGTGCGCCTGCAGTTTCCGCGCGTGTACGGATTGTTTGACGTGGACGGTATGAAATTTTACATCACGTCCGGTATGTTCTACTGGGGGGTGCCGCTGCGGTTTCTCGCTCCGGCGGAAATCCCGGTGATTGAGGTTAATGAATGAGAATTCTCCTGCTGGCCGCTTTGCTTCTGTGCCCTTTCGGGCTTGCGGCCGCGCCGCGGTTTGAAGATTTATCCTACGAAGAAAAACTGGGCCAGACCCTGGTGGTGTTTGTGGATGTGGACAGCGCCGAACTCGTGCGCCCGGCCGTGGAATCGGGCAAGATTGGCGGGGTGCTGATTCAGTGGGGGAATTATTCGCTTAAACAAACCAAGGAGCTGGTGGACAAACTGCAAAGCTGGGCCGCCAAAAGCCCGCACCAAATTCCGCTGCTGATTTCCATTGACTACGAAGGCGGCACCGTCTACACCCCCATTACCCTGGGCTTTGACTATCTGCCCACCAATATGATGCTCTCCGCCGCGCGCGACGAAGAAGGCGCGGCCGTCATTGCGTATCTGTCCGGGCTGGAACTGCGCCGGGCGGGCGTGCATATCAATTTTTCCCCGGTGCTGGATGTAAACAGCAATCCTCACAACCCGATTATCGGCGTGCGTTCATTCGGGTCCGACCCGGCAAACGTAACGAAGATGGGAATGTCGTTGGTGAACGGTTTTAAGGCGGCGGGCATCGTAAGCGTGGTGAAGCATTTCCCGGGGCATGGGGATACGTCGGAAGATTCGCACTACAACGTGCCCGTGGTAAAAGCCAATTACGCACAATTGCAAAAAGTGCATCTGGCGCCGTTTGCCGAAGCCGTGCGCCAGGGTGTGCCCGGCGTGATGACGGGGCATATTTTGTATCCGGCGCTGGACAGCCGGAACATCGCCACTTTTTCCAAACCGATTCTGCAGGATTTACTCCGCACGCAGATGGGGTTTAACGGGCTGATTGTAACCGATAGCCTGGATATGAAAAGCGCGACGTCTTTCTGCACCATTGCGGGCTGCGCCGTACGCGCACTGGAAAGCGGCGCGGATATGATTTTACTGGGGCGGTACGTACGGCCTGTGTCGGTTTTTAACCAGGTGAATAAAGAAACGCGGGAAAAGAAATTGGAGCCGCGGGTGGAAGAAGCCGCGCGCAAAATTTTTACGCTCAAGGAAGAGCTGGGGCTTTTGGACGGCACCCGCACGATGCCCTCGCCCATTGAGCAGGCGTATAAGACCGCGCTGGAGAAGATAAGCGAGCAGTCCGTCACCCTCGTGCGCGACCGCAACGGCCTGCTGCCTTTTACGCCGCCGGCGGATAAAAAGGGCAAGCCCACGGTGTGCGCGGTGTTTTTTGCGCCGTCCCGTTTTGCCGACCAGCTGATGAGTTTCTCCAAACCGTTTTTACAAAAAGGCTGGAAGATACGCAGTTACAACGCCGCACTGACGCCCCGTAAAAAAGACAGCGCCCGCGCCGCCGAATGCGCCAAAGGGGCCGATTTGCTGATTTTGACCAGCCTCCAATGGGCCGACAAAACCAATATCAACCAAAAGAACGCCATCAACGGGCTGATTAAAGAAAACAAAAACACCGTATTTATTTCCACGATGAGCCCGTACGATATAAAAAATTACCCGGAGGCGGACGTGGTAATCGCCACCTACGGGTTAAATAAATACGTACTGCAGACCGCCGCCGACATTATTCTGGGCAACGTAACGCCCAAGGGTATTCTTCCGGTGGATTTGATGCTGCCGGAAAAAGTCAGCTCTTTTTCCGGTGAGCGTTCCAAAACTCGTACACCGCGGGCAGTACGGAAATAACAATAATCGCCACCACCACATAGTGAAAATGGTTCTGCACCACCGGCAGATCCGCAAAGAAGTATCCGCCCAGCGTAAACAGCAGCACCCATAGCGCCGCGCCGATGACGTTGTAAGACGCAAAATGCAAATACGTCATTTTGCCGATGCCCGCCACAAACGGCGCAAACGTGCGGATAATGGGAATAAAACGCGCGAGGATAATGGTTTTGCCGCCGTATTTTTCGTAAAACGCGTGGGCTTTGTACAAGTGGTTTTTGTTGAGGAAGATACTGTCCTCCTTGGTAAACACTTTGGGCCCCAGCCATTTGCCGATTTCATAGTTGCAAAAATCCCCCAGCACCGCCGCCGCAAACACCACGGGCATCAGCCAGTACAAATTGATGGAGCTCCCTTCCGCCGCCGCCAGCGCGCCGCAGGCAAACAACAGCGAATCCCCGGGCAGAAACGGCGTAACCACCAGGCCCGTTTCGCAAAACACCACCGCAAAAATGACCACGTAGAGCCAGACGCCCATCCAGGCCGCCCAGGCGTTTAAATGCACGTCCAAGTGCAGAAAAATATCAATTACCTGTGATAAAAATTCCATACATTAATTGTACAAAATAGAGGGGAGGGGTTTTGTGCCCGGCGGAGAAAAAAAGAAACGGGATGACAAAGCCGCCTTTTGTGTGCTATAATAAATTAACTTACTTACTGGTAAGTAATAAATTTAGGAGAATGGTTATGACGCTGCGGAAAGTGTGTTTGATGTTGTTGTGTGTATTTTTGGCCGCGGGCGCGCAGGCGCGGGAATACCGCGCGGGCGACGTGGTTGTCGGGCTGGGGGCGGTGTTTTCTCCGCTGGGCCTGGGCAGCGACTGGGGGGAAGTGAACGTGGAAGACCAGACGGCCAACATCTCGCACGACGCCAAGTTGGGCCAGCCCGGCATGGGGGTTGAAGTGCAGGCGTTGTATTTCGTTCATCCGCGCGTAGCCGTAGGGGTGGGGTTTGAGGACCAGTATTTCTCGCGGGACCTTTCCAGCGGCTGGGAATTGGACTCAAGCACCCGCGAGCACAGTTATATGGCCGTCGGCCGCGTATATTTAACGCCCGAGGCCGGCTACAAATTGTATATTCCGCTGGCGTTGGGCGTGAGCGATACGGACATTACCGTAGATTTCGGCCCCAGAGAGCATTTCCGCTATACGGGATTTGCGTACTATGCGGGCTTGGGCGTAGAACGGTTGTTGGGCGAACACTGGGGCCTGGGGTTTGAAATCCGTTATAACGGCAATAAATTCCACGATTCTAAAAATATCACCAACGGCGATCACGTAGTGGTCTACCGGAAAGACAATTATATTTCCGCCATTTTGCGCGCCAACTACCGCATTTAACATACATGGACGGAGGGTAAACCGGTAAACCGTGAAAAAGGAGCTCTTTTAAGAGCCCCTTTTTTGTGCCCTGCGGACGGCCAAACCTTTGGGGATGACACCCGTGTTAGCTTTTCAAACCCTGCAGGCCGGCTGGATGGGTGTGTCCGTTGTGTCGTTTTAAGCAGGTCTTAGCCGTGTTGTTGCCGTTGTGGCTCCGGCCTTAGCCCGTCTATAAAATCCGTTTTACGCGGGAGAAGCGTTTTATTTGTTTGAGCGGCAGCGAGTTGTAAAACGCGCCGCGTAAAATTGGATTTCAGGAGCACCGGCCGGCAGTCTTTTTGTTCCTTTGTACGGTTGCTTGGCAACATTGTTTAAACAGTGTGGCTTAATCAGTCAGATGTGCCCGTATAGAGAACCGCCCCCTGGAAGGCCTTGATTTGTTGTATAAAGAAAACCACCGGCCTAGCCGGTGGTTTTCTTTATACAATAAAAAACACCGGTTTTTAGCCGGTGTTTTTTATTCTGTGCGAAACTTATTTGTTAAACAGCGTAAGCAGAATGCCTTTTAAAACGATTTTCGGGTCCGACGCGGCGGACGATTTAAACGCGCTGTCCGCGTCAATAATGCGGTTTAAGGCGTTTAAAAAGTTCTTTTGCGGGGGGAACGACCGGGCGGAAGAAACCAGGCGGTTTTCCCAGTACATAAGGCCCGCCGCGCGCAGGATTTCCGCCGGAGCCATGCCCGCGTCCGACAGGCGTTTAATGCGCGCCATTTTTAAAATGGGGAATGTCATTTTGCTTAAAATGCCGACGGGTTCCTCGCCGTCGTCAATCAGTTTGTCCACCAGCGCGACGGCCCGCGTTTTGCTGCACGCGGTAATGGCGTTGGAAAGCTCAAACGGGTTTTCCTCTTTGCTAAACCCGATGCAGGCCAGCACGTCTTCTTTGGTAATGTTTTTCGTTTCGTTTTCGGCGGTGTATAGGTAAAGTTTTTCAATTTCGTTTGCCAGCGCGTTGAGTTCGCCGCCTACGCTTTCGCACAAAAGGTCCACCGAGTCAAAATCCGCCTTTAAGCCTTTTTCCTGCATTTTTTGGCGCACCCAAGAGGCCAGCTCGTCTTTTTTCAGTTCATCAAAATTCGCCACGCGTCCCGCGTCCGAACATACTTCCGCCAGCACTTTTTCCGTCTTCATTTTTTTGGAATCGTTATGCGTCAGCACGAGCGTAGTGGTGGGGAGGGGGTTATCCAGGTAGCGGATTAACGCCTCTTTGGGTTCTTTGCGCAGCTTCTCCACGCCGGTAAGTACGATGAGGCGGCTGTCCGAAAATACGGGGGCGGTGTTGGCCAGCGCGAGCGCTTCGCCCAGGTCCGCCTTGTCGGCTTCGCTTTGGTAGGAGTTGAAATCGTCCGGATGAAGGACGGCGCGGATTTTTTGGATGATTAAATTCTTGCGGTAGACGTCTTCCCCCGTCAGTAAATAGACGGGGGATACGGTATTTTTTTCAAGTTCTGCGGTCAGTTTTTCGGCGGTTACTTTGGGCATTTTACTGGGTGATGGTGGTATATTCCGGGTTGTTCATCACTTTCTTTTTGTTTTCGCTCATAACCGAGCCGAACCCGTCCACCGTGCGTTTGACGATGTCTTTGGAAAGTTTTTGGAACACCACGTCGCGCGCCTGCACTTCGGTCAGGCCGCCGGGCAGAGTGGAGGCTGCGTAAATCTGCGTGCCGAGGAAAGCCGGCTCGCGCCAGACGGGCGCGTTGGTGGTCTTGTCCATCAGCACCACGTCCAGCCAAATATCCATACGGTAGACGGTGGGGATTAACTGGCTGTCGTACTGGATGGGCACGTTTAAGTAGCGGGAAATGGTGGTAACCACCACGCCTTCCGCGCCGTTGTTTTCGGCCACGATTTGATAGGTGCCGTTGCGCAGGAATTCGTCGTAGAGTTCGTTGTAAAACTTGTCTTCCAGCGCAAACACTTCGGTTTTGTTGAGTATCGGCCGCACGGCGATTTTTTTGATGTGCTGCGGCATAATTTGGGCTTGCGGTTTGTATACCGCGCCTTCGCTGGCGCAGGCGGCCAGCGCGGCCGCGCCGCAGAAGGCGAACAAAAGTTTTTTCATAAATGCTCCGTTTCCTGCCAAGCCGCCGGGCGGCCAAGCGTCTATTTTTTGGGGGCGGCCACGATGCTTACCATGCGGCCGGGAACGACGATAATTTTTTTGACTTCAAATCCTTCCAAACTCCGGGCTACTTTCTGGCTGGCGAGCGCGATTTTTTCAATCTCTTCGCGCGCGGCATTGGCGGGCACGGCCACGCGGTCGCGCACTTTGCCGTTAATCTGCACGCCGATTTCCACCGAGTCGTCCTGCATCAAATCCGGGTCGGCTTCGGGCCAGGCGGATTTAACCACAAAGCCTTCGTAAGCTTTTTCCTGCCAGATTTCTTCGGTTAAATGCGGGGCGAACGGGTGCAGGAGCTTTAAGAACGTTTGGAACGATTCTTCGCTCACCTGCGGCAGTTTGCTCAGGTCGTTAAAAAGCACCATTAAAGAAGAAATGGCCGTGTTAAAGCGGAAGTTTTCAATGTCTTCGCTTACTTTGGCGATGGTTTTATTCTTTAAAATTTCGCTCTTGCGCGGATTGGCCTCGGCGGACAATTTTACGCTTTCGCTCCAGGCCGCCACGCGTTTTAAAAAGCGGGAAATGCCTTCAATTCCTTTCATATCCCAGGGCTTGCTGGCTTCAAACGGGCCCATAAACATTTCGTACATGCGGAACGCGTCCGCGCCGTACTGGGAGAGAATATCGTCGGGATTGATGACGTTTTTCTTGGATTTGGACATCTTTTCCACCATCGGCGAGAGTTCCTCCCCGGTGGTTTTTAAGAAGGCTTTTCCGTCTTTAAAATCAATTTCTTCGTAGCCGTGGTACGCGCCCATTTTGTCGCGGTACGAGAACGCCAGAATCATCCCCTGGTGGCGGAGTTTCTGGAACGGTTCTTTGTGGCTGACGACGCCCAAATCAAACAATACCCGGTGCCAGAAGCGCGCGTACAGCAAGTGCAGCACGGCGTGTTCCGCGCCGCCGATGTAGCAGTCCACCGGCCCGTAGGCTTTTTCAATCGCCGGGTCCACCGGCGCCTGGTCGTTGTGCGGGTCCATATAGCGCAGGTAATACCAGCAGGAGCCGGCCCACTGGGGCATGGTGTTGGTTTCGCGTTTGGCGGGGCCGCCGCAGTGCGGGCAGGTGGTGTTGACCCACTTCTCCACCGTCGACAGCGGGGATTCGCCGGTGCCCGAAGGCTCAAATTTTTCCACTTCCGGCAACGTCAGCGGCAGCTGGTCTTCCGGCAGCGGCACGACACCGCATTTGGGGCAGTGTACAATCGGAATCGGCTCGCCCCAGTAGCGCTGGCGGGCAAACACCCAGTCGCGCAGTTTATAGGTGGTTTTTGCGTCGCCCAGGCCGCGTTCGGCCAGCCATTTAATCATGGCGGCTTTGGATTCTTTTACGCGCAAACCGTTTAAAAAGCCGGAGTTGACCAGTTCGCCGTCCCCGGTGAAAGCTTCTTTTTCCACGCCCTGTTCGCTCTTGATGACTTCAATAATCTCAAGGCCGAATTTTTTGGCGAAGGCATAGTCGCGCTCGTCGTGTGCGGGCACGGCCATAATGGCGCCGGTTCCGTAGCCCATCAGGACGTAGTCGGACGTCCAGACCGGGATTTTTTTGCCGTTTACCGGGTTGACGGCGTATGCGCCGGTGAATACGCCGGTTTTGTCTTTATTCAAATCGCCGCGTTCCAGGTCGCTTTTTTTGGAAGCGTCGGCCTGGTATTTTTCCACGGCGGCTTTTTGTTCGGGCGTAACGATTTTATTTAAAATGGGGTGCTCCGGCGAGACGACCATATAGGTCGCGCCGAAGAGCGTGTCCGGCCGGGTGGTAAATACCGTTAAGGTGTCGTCGTGTCCGTCCAGTTTGAAAATTACATTGGCGCCGTTGGATTTGCCAATCCAGTTGCGCTGCATCGTCAGCGTGCTTTCGGGCCAGTCCAGCTGGTCCAGGCTTTCCAGAAGTTTTTCGGCGTAGTCGGTAATGCGCAAAATCCACTGGCGCAGCGCCTTGCGTTCAATGGTGTGGCCGCAGCGTTCGCACTTGCCGTTAAAGACTTCTTCGTTGGCCAGGCCCGTTTTGCACGACGGGCACCAGTTTATCGGTACGGTGGATTCATACGCCAGGCCCTTTTTAAAGAGCTGCAGGAAAATCCACTGCGTCCATTTGTAATACTTGGGGTCGGTGGTGTCAATTTCCCGGTCCCAGTCGTAGGCCAGGCCGATGGATTTGATTTGGCGTTTAAAATTTTGAATGTTTTTATGAGTGGTAATCCGCGGATGGATTCCCGTGGAAATGGCGTAGTTTTCCGCGGGCAGGCCGAAGGCGTCCCACCCCATGGGGTGCAGTACGTCAAAGCCGTTCATTAGTTTGTAGCGAACAAGAATGTCCGAGGCGGTGTAGCCTTCCGGATGGCCTACGTGCAGGCCCGCGCCCGACGGATAAGGGAACATATCCAGGCAGTAAAATTTCTTGCCTTTGGGCATTTTGGGGCTGGCGAAAAGGTTGGCTTTTTCCCAGCGTTCTTGCTGCTTTTTATCTATTTGCGGAAAGTTATCAATACTCATAATACTTCTATTCTAACAATTTTTAGGTTTAAAATCAGCCCTGTTGTATAGGAAAGGGATTATCCTCGCGGATGGAATTTTTTATGCTTGTTTTTTAAATCGCTTACGTCCAGATGGGTGTAAATCTGCGTAGTGGTCAGGTTGGCGTGGCCGAGCATTTCCTGCAGGCTTCTTAAATCCGCGCCGCCTTGCAATAGGTGCGAGGCGAACGTATGGCGGAACAAATGCGGGTGCAGGGGCTGCGAGATGTTGGCCTTGCGCCCCAAATCCGCCAAATCTTTCCATACCGTGATGCGGCTTATCTTCTTTCCGTTCTTGTTTAAGAACACTTCCGAACCCACGTTTTTGGCGGCGAAGTGCGCCTCGCGCACGGAAAGGTATTGTTTGATACGCCGGCAGGCCTGCGGGTGAATGGGCACAAAGCGCTGTTTGCCGCCTTTGCCGAAAGCGAGCACCCAGCCTTCCTCGGTGTTGACGTTTTCCAAACGCAGGTTGATAAGTTCGCTCACGCGCAGGCCAGCCGCGTATAAGAGCTCAATAATCGTAACGGTGCGGATTTCGGCCAGCGTTTCGGCGGGGTAGGAAAGCAGGCGGTCCATTTCTTCGCGCGTCAGCTGGGTGGGTATTTTCTGCGCGAGCTTGGGGGATTTTAAAAAGCGGGTCGGGTCGTCTTTGATTTTTTCTTCAATTAACAGAAATTTATAAAAGCATTTAACGGCTTCCATTTTGCGAAATACGCTGGAAGTAGCCAGTTTTTCAATCACGCGCAGCTGGTAGTTGTACTGGTCCAGAAATTCGGGTTCAATGGCCAGCGGGTCTTTCTCGTTGGCGATGCAGTATTCCAGGAAACTTTCCACGTCGGCGCCGTACGCCGCCACCGTATTTTTGGAGAGCTGGCGTTCAAACGTCAGGTGATTTTTGAAATCTTCCAGTAAAAAGTTTTCCATATCTTTATTATAAGTTTTTTGACGCTTCTTGCGCCTTCTCCCCTGCGGGACGGAGCCTCCGGGCCCGGAGAGTCGTTTTGCTGTTTTATGCAGGTCTTAGCCCTGTCTATAAAACGCCTCAAGGCGGAAGAATGTTT
>ERZ779737.2610-NODE-2610-length-11584-cov-4.247810_pt1 | contig 11584 bp, 9 predicted proteins | sample MGYA00511889_ERZ779737 | MGnify/ENA primary metagenome ERZ779737 (study PRJEB29588, sample SAMEA2163575) | human gut metagenome | biome: human gut; feature: human-associated habitat; material: faeces | place: Denmark | collected 2008/2010 ...
AGAGCGTCAGGCGGCGCAGGACAAGCTCGTTGAGGCGAACCTGCGTCTTGTCGTCAGCATCGCAAAGCGATATGTCGGTAAGGGAATGTTCTTCCTTGACCTGATCCAGGAGGGTAACCTCGGTCTGATGAAGGCTGTCGAAAAGTTCGATTACACCAAGGGCTACAAGTTTTCGACATATGCGACATGGTGGATACGCCAGGCGATAAACCGTGCAATTGCCGACCAGGCGAGAACGATAAGGATCCCCGTCCACATGGTCGAGACGATCCACAAGGTCAACAGATATCAGCGCCAGATGCTCCAGGAGCTCGGGCGAGAGGCTACCGCCGACGAAATAGGCGAAAAAATGGGCATGAGCGCCGATAAGGTGCGCGAGATAATGAAGATCGCACAGGAGCCCGTTTCCCTTGAGACTCCTATCGGCGAGGAGGAGGATACTCACCTCGGCGACTTCATTCCCGATGAGGACACCCCGGCTCCCGCCGACGCCGCATCGCAGACCATACTGCGCGAGGTGCTAGACCGCGAGCTGCACACGCTCACGCCGCGCGAGGAGCACGTCATAAAGCTCCGCTTCGGGCTTTACGACGGCAGATGCCGTACTCTCGAGGAGGTCGGCAAGGAATTTGACATTACCCGTGAACGTATACGTCAGATAGAAGCGAAGGCGCTGCGCAAGCTGCGTCACCCCAGCCGTGCAAGACATCTGCGCGGATTTATAGACTGATATCCGCGCTGTTTGTGTCATGTCGGTGTTGTAATTTTGCCTATTGCACAAAAAATCAGAATCAAAAACGTTGTATTGCACAAAAAAATCGTGGTAATGCAAAAAACGGGAGTGATGTATTGGTGTATTGTGCACAATAAAAATGTCGTCGGAACGCGTCATAAGGTCCGTTTGACATTTTGTTTACAAATACCGATGAAATTCCGACTTGACACTATTCGGATTTTGATGTAAAATAATTATAATTCACAGTAGCAGTGCGCACGGCGGTGCGCGCCCCTTGCAAGGAGGACACGCAGTTATGAACAAAAGAGTAATAAGTCTCTTTTTCTGTTTTCTCATGCTGGTAAGCGTTGCGGCAACGGGATGCTCTCTTGTCAATACCGGTAACGGTGAGGATACCACAACGAGCACAAACACGACCCCTGCCGAGAGCGGTAACCCGATCACGCTCACAATGTACATACCGTGCGAGAAGCCCGTGGCTGAGGAGGACCGCGCAAAGGTCGAGGAAGCCATCAATAAGATAACAAAATCAAAGTTCAAGACCCAGATCAAGCTTTATCTGCCCACTCTTGACGAGTATTACAGCACCATCGAAGGTGTTATGAAGGCTCGCGTCGAGGAAGAAGAGCAGAAGACTCTTGCGGAATCCGAGCTCAAGAAAGCCATCCGCGCTGCAAAGGCCGAAGGCATCGATGCTGCGGTGGCAGAGTCGAAGTTCTATGCGGAGCACCCCGAATGGGTCAAATATCAGGAGACCGAGGCATCCTCCGACACAGAGGAGACTGTGCCCGAGACCAAACTCAACGAGCTCGGCATGCCCGAGCTGAAGTATCCCGACGAGCGTGAGAATCAGCTCGATATAATCTGGCTCGGCGGCTACGACCGTCTGATGTCCTACGTCAACGACGATCTGCTGCAGCGTCTTGACGAGGAACTTTCCAGCTCCTCCAAGAAGCTGAAACAGTATATCTATGGCGGCGCTCTCGATGCCGTAAAGACAGCCGGAAACGGTACCTATGCCATCCCCAATAACACCGTTATCGGCGAGTATACCTACCTGCTTCTTAATAAGAGACTTGTTGACAAATATAAATACACCCCGGCCGATCTCACAAACATCGTCAATTGCGAAAACTTCCTTGCAGATATCAAGAAGTACGAGCCCGACGTTCTTCCCATCGTCGGTGATGTGCCGGTAACTCTTGCAAAGTACTGGAGCATCGACCCCGACACCCTTGCCGTTGATTACGACAAGTTCAACGTCATCGGTCACTGCATAAACGACAGCGCGACGCTCGGCTCCATGTTCAGCTTCGCGGGTGTGTTCGGCAACAAAGCCGACGGTTCGAACACGACCGAATTTGCAAAGCAGCTTCTTGCCATCCGCAAATACAAGGATCTCAACTACATCACCACCGACACCAACACCACTAAGGAATACGCGGTGCGCATCGTCAAGGGCGGCGGAGAACTGGTCGAGACCTACGGCGATAAGTATTACATGAATGTTGTTGAATCTCCCCGCGCCGGATACGACGATATCTTCGGCAGCATGCTCGGTGTTTCCACCTACACCAGAAGCCTGAAGAGAAGCATGGAGATCATCACATACCTTAACACCAACTCCGATCTGCGCAATGTTCTGCAGTACGGTGTTGAGGGCGTCCACTATGAGCTTGACGATGACGGTCTGCTTCACAGACTCAATCAGAACTACATGATGGACATCAACAAGACCGGCAACGTGTTCATGGCTTACCCCGAAGAAGGTATGCCCAAGAATGTCTGGACCTACGGCAAGACTCAGAACACCGATGCCAAGACCCTTATGACCCTCGGTCTGCGCTTCAAAGAGGATGATTTCACTGTCTCGGAAAACGCGCAGGCGATAGATAATCTGAAGGCTGCCATCAAAGCGGTCAACGATTATTCCGCGCAGGTCGAAAAGAGACTCAATGAGGCAAAGACCATTGAGGAGCTTGAGACGATCATGGCAGAGGTCGCCGACTGGTTCGGCAGCGATCCCAATGTAAAGGCGATAACAAAGGCGGCAAGTGATATGGATCCCACGCCTTCTCCCAACTCCGTATACTTTACATGGCTTAAAGACAATAAGTTCATTCAGGACGAATAATATCCGCATGGATAAAAGAAACGCCCCGTGCCGCAATCTTGCGGCGCGGGGCGTTCGTGCTTCGACCGATTTCGCAGAGCGGAAGAGAAACGGGCTTCAGAAAACCGTTTCAACTACTTTTTTTGATTCGGCAGGGGAGTATCGCCATATGTCCATGTGCGGAGTTTTCTCGCAATCAACAAAATATTTTATCGGAGCCGGAACTTGAGGCAGAGTGTGTGCGTCAATGAGCACGAGCTTGACTTTCATCCTTTCGGGAATTATACTTTTTATGTAAACGGCTGCCGTGTCGCCGATATTCAGCTCATCTTCGGCACTTCCGATGCGCGGCTCCGCAAGCCCGGCAAGATTAGGCGTCAGCTCAAAGAATATGCCGTAGTTTTCTATGCTTCTGACTATTCCGGGCACTGTTTGCCCCACCGCAAAGAGCGCCGCATTTTCTTCCCATGTGCCGAGCAGCTCCTTTTGCGAAAGGTATAGCCGCCCCGTGTCGGGATCGACCGTTTTTACCACAGCGTAGGCATAGCCGCCGCAGAACAGGCGGTCACGCGGGTGAGATATCCGCGAAACGGACAGGCTGTCTACCGGCAGGAGCGACGATATCCCGCAGCCGATGTCGGCAAACGCTCCGAAGCTTTCAAGATGTGTGATCTTGATCTGAATTATGTCGCCGGGGATAAGGTCTGCGATATAGTTCATCGCGCATTCGCGCTGCGCTTCACGGCGCGACAGATGCGCCACCGTTTTTCCGCCTGCGGTATCGACGGACATTATTTTGAAGCATACGGGCTTGCCCACGCGTGTGATGACGGCTATGTCCTTCAGCTGCTCGCCGGGCCGGCACCAAACAGCCTCCTCGCGCGGTATTATGCCCTCGATCCCTCCGAGGTCAAGGTGGAGGTTCATTCCGCTGTCGCACATCAGCGCGCTCTCCTCAAGTATCGCTCCTGTTGCCATGGCGCGTTCAAGCCCCGCCGCCGAGCCGAGAAACAGTCTGTTCTCGGGTGTGTGTATGAGCATTCCTTCGGGTTTGTACTTTCGTGTCATATCCGTATATCCTTCCTTCATGATCAATTGATCCGGTCCTTTGCTAAATGATATTAACAAATCGGCGCAGATATGCCGGGGCGGATAAGATATCTTTCCCATACACAAAAAATGACGTGCGAGATATGGGGGCAAAAAGGGGCAAAATCGTGAGAAAACGTGAGATAATACGGTGCTAAATTAAAAAATCGAAAAAATGCGGAAAAAGCTATTGACAAGTCGGTGCCGGCATGGTATAATATGCGAGTTGAAAGAACTCATAATATAAAAACGGAGGAAAACATCAATGTCCACCTATATGGCGAAAGCCGAGACCGTTGAGCGCAAGTGGTATGTGCTGGACGCCGCGGGCAAATCCCTCGGACGTACAGCTGTTGTTGCCGCTAACATACTCCGCGGTAAACACCGTCCCGAATTCACCCCTCACACCGACTGCGGTGAATTTGTTATCATCGTCAATGCTGACAAGGCGGTCCTCACCGGTAAGAAATCGGAACAGAAATTCTACCGCCGTCACTCCGGATACATCGGAGGACTGAAATCCGTACAGTACAAGCAGATCATGGCCGAGCGCCCCGAGTTTGCAATGGAGCTTGCCGTTAAGGGCATGCTTCCTCACAACTCCATCGGCCGCAAGTCCGCAACCAGACTCTTCGTCTATGCGGGTCCCGATCACAAGCACGAGGCTCAGCAGCCCGTTGCTTACGACGCCTGATGCGGAAAGGAGACTGAATCATGTATACAAGTGCAAAGCCTTATTTCTACGGAACAGGCAGAAGAAAGAAATCGGTTGCCCGCGTTCGCGTTTACCCCGGCACGGGTATGATCACCATCAACGGCAAGGATATCAATGAGTATTTCGGCCTTGAGACGATGAATCTCATCGTCAACCAGCCGTTCGAAGTCACCGGTACCGCCGGTAAGTTTGACGTTGTCGCGACTGTTGTCGGCGGCGGCTTCTCCGGTCAGGCCGGCGCGATCCGTCACGGACTTTCCCGTGCTCTCGTTCTTGCCGACGAAGCAAACAAAGCTCCTCTGAAGGCTGCGGGCTTCCTGACCCGTGACCCTCGTATGAAGGAAAGAAAGAAGTACGGTCTCAAAGCTGCACGTCGTGCGTCGCAGTTCTCCAAGAGATAAGTTTTTATTTCGGGAGATCGTCGCTGTCAGAGCACAGAGATCGCTTCACAAAAGCGCTGCCGCGTTATGCGGCGGCGCTTTTGTGTTATTTTGAAAAATGCACAATTTCGATGATAAAAAGTTCTGCGAAATCGGTTAAAAGTATAGACTTTTTAAGAAAAATGTTGTATAATGTTATGGTATGATAACTTTCGCGGCGCGCGTGCGTCGTATCGGTACGGTTTATTCATAAATATATGTATCAGGAGGAAGGATCCAAGACATGAAAAAGAAATTGACTGCGGTCGAATTTCACGGAACTCCGGAACAGGAGGCGCGGCTTCTCGAAGTCATCGCCAAATATGACGGTGTGAAGGGAAAAATGATGCCTATACTTCAGGAGGCACAGGAAATTTACGGCTATCTGCCGATCGAGGTACAGAAGATCATTTCCGAAAAGACCGGTATCTCTCTTGAGGAGATCTACGGCATTGCCACGTTCTACTCCCAGTTCAAGCTCAATCCCGACGGACAGATCGCTATCGCGGTATGTCTCGGCACTGCATGCTACGTAAAAGGCTCAGGTGAGGTCATAGAGGAGATCTCAAAACAGCTCGGTGTCCCCGTAGGCGGAATTTCCGAGGACGGCAGATATTCTCTTGACGCCACAAGATGCATAGGCGCATGCGGACTTGCCCCCGTGCTTACCATAAACGGCGAAGTGTACGGGCGTCTTACCAAGGCTGATGTTGCCACCGTTCTGGCAAAATACCGTGACTGATAAAGGGCGAAAGGAAGAAAGAATATGGAACACGTGATCAGAACAATAGATGCCCTTAACGAGGTTAAGGCAGGCTGCCTCAAGGAAATGGCTCTCCGTACAGGCGGAGACGCTACCGGCGGCAAGCTCAAAAGAGAGATTCTTGTCTGCGGTGGTACGGGATGTACCTCATCGGGAAGCCCGAAGATCCGCGAACAGCTCGAGGAGCTGCTGAAGGTACGCGGCATTGAGGATACCGTTGAAGTCGTTATGACCGGATGTTTCGGTCTTTGTGCTCTCGGCCCCATCATGATCGTTTATCCCGAGGGTACCTTCTACAGCATGGTTACTCCCGATCATCTTGAAGAGATCGTTGACTCTCACATCATCGGCAACGAGCCGGTCGAAAAGTATATGTACCATGAAAAGGCGGAGAACAACAAGCTCGTTCCGAGACTTCAGGACACCCGCTTCTTCAAAAAGCAGCACCGCGTGGCTCTGCGCAACTGCGGCGTTGTCAATCCCGAAAAGATCGAGGACTACATAGCGCGTGACGGTTATCAGGCTATTGCCAAGGTGCTCACCTCCATGACCCCCGACGAGGTCATTCAGACCATGCTCGATTCCGGTCTCCGCGGACGCGGCGGCGCGGGATTCCCGACCGGTCTCAAGTGGAAATTTGCATCGGGCAACCGCGGAAATGTAAAGAAATACGTCTGCTGCAACGCCGACGAGGGCGACCCCGGGGCGTTTATGGACCGTTCGGTGCTCGAGGGCGACCCTCACGCCGTGCTTGAGGCTATGTCCATTGCCGGCTACGCCATCGGTGCCGACGAGGGCTATATCTATGTCCGTGCTGAGTACCCCATTGCGATCCACCGCCTCCAGATAGCCATAGAGCAGGCACGCGCTGCCGGTCTGCTCGGCAAGAACATTTTCGGAACCGGCTTTGATTTTGACATTTCTCTCCGCTTCGGCGCAGGCGCGTTCGTCTGCGGCGAGGAGACCGCTCTCATGACCTCCATCGAGGGCAAGAGAGGCGAACCGCGTCCCCGTCCGCCGTTCCCGGCTGTAAAGGGACTCTTCGGTCAGCCCACCATCCTCAACAATGTTGAGACATATGCGAACATTCCTCAGATAATCCTCAAGGGCGCCGATTGGTTCGCGTCGATGGGTACCGAAAAATCCAAGGGCACCAAGGTCTTTGCGCTCGGCGGTAAGATCACGAACACCGGCCTTGTCGAGGTACCGATGGGAACCACTCTGCGTGAGGTCATCGAGGACATCGGCGGCGGCATCCCGAACGGCAAGAAGTTCAAAGCTGCGCAGACCGGCGGACCTTCCGGCGGATGCATTCCCGCTCACCTCATCGATACCCCCATTGACTACGACAACCTTATTTCCATCGGTTCCATGATGGGCTCCGGCGGACTTATCGTCATGGACGAGGACAACTGCATGGTCGATATCGCCAAGTTCTTCCTTGAATTCACCGTTGACGAATCCTGCGGAAAGTGCACGGCCTGCCGTATCGGCACAAAGCGCCTGCTCGAGCTGCTTGACAAGATCATATCCGGTAACGGCGAGATGGAGGATCTTGACAAGATGCAGGAGCTTGCAATGTATATAAAGAACAACTCGCTCTGCGGTCTCGGTCAGACTGCGCCTAACCCCGTTCTTTCCACGCTCCGTTACTTCAAGGACGAATACATTGCTCATATCGTTGAGAAGAGATGCCCTGCCGGCGTCTGCAAGAAGCTGGTGCGCTACCGCATAGAAGAAGAAAAGTGCAAAGGCTGCACCGCATGCGCGAGAGTATGCCCGGTCGGAGCTATTTCCGGATCGGTGAGGAATCCGCATAAGATCGACACCGCCAAGTGCATCAAGTGCGGCGCCTGCATCCAGAAGTGCCGCTTCGGTGCGATCGTCAAGGAATAATCGGAGGAGATTGAGATAATGGAAAAAATAAATGTAACGATCAACGGCAGAGAATATGCCGTGGATAAGGGTCTGACGGTTCTTGAAGCGGCAAGAGCCGCACACATAGACATTCCCACTCTCTGCTACCTCAAGGACATAAACCAGATCGGCGCCTGCCGCATCTGCCTTGTTGAAGTCTCCGAGAACCAGAGACCTTACCGCATGGTCGCCTCCTGCGTTTACCCCGTCAGCGAGGGTATGGTGATCCGCACAAACTCTCCCGCGGTATTCAGCGCGAGAAAGACGAACCTTGAGCTCGTGCTCTCCAATCACGAAAAGCACTGCCTCTCCTGCGTCCGTTCTACGACCTGTGAACTGCAGAAGCTTTGCAATGAGTACGGCGTTGACGAGAACCGTTTCGGCGGAGCCGTCAATCATTACGAAATAGACGACAAGTCGCCCATCATCCGCGACAACAACAAGTGCATCCTCTGCCGCCGCTGCGTGGCTGCCTGCTCCGCAATGCAGGGCATAGGCGTTATCGGAGCCAACGACCGAGGATTTGACACCCACATCGCCTGCGCATTTGAAAAGCCGCTTGCCGAGACCTCATGTGTCAACTGCGGACAGTGCATCGTGGTATGTCCCGTCGGCGCTCTCTATGAGAGAGACGACACCGATAAGGTGCGTGAGGCTATCGCGGATCCCGAAAAGCATGTGTTCATCTGCGCCGCGCCTTCAGTTCGTGCGCAGATCGGCGAGTGCTTCGGATATGAGCCGGGCACCGACTGCGAGGGCAAGATGGTCGCCGCTCTCAAAGCGCTCGGCTTTGAAGGTGTATACGACATGAACCTCACCGCCGACCTCACCATAATCGAGGAAGCCAACGAGCTTATCGGTCGTATTCAGAACGGCGGCAAGCTGCCCATGATAACCTCCTGCTCGCCCGGATGGATCAAGTTCTGCGAGCATTACTACCCCGACTTTACCGACAATCTCTCCACCTGCAAGTCTCCTCAGCAGATGTTCGGCGCTCTTATGAAGACCTACTTTGCCGAGAAGATGGGTTACGATCCCAATGATATCTTCTTTGTATCGGCTATCCCCTGCACGGCAAAGAAGTTTGAGGTAGGCAGACCCGATCAGGCTGCGTCGGGATATCCGGATGTTGATGTTGCCATCACCACCCGCGAGGTCGGCAGAATGATAGAGAAGGCGGGCATCAAGTTCCGCGAGCTTGAGGACGAAAAGTTCGATCAGCCCTTTGATGTCGGCTCAAGCGCCGGCGCTATCTTCGGCGCGACCGGCGGCGTTATGGAGGCTGCTCTCCGTTACGCGGCCGAGATAATTCTCGGCAAGCCGCTCGAGAAGCCGCTTGAGACTCCCGAGATCAGACGTCACGGCAACGACAACGGCTACCGCACCGCTTCCTACAAGGTCGGAGACGTCACCGTCAATGTTGCCGTTGCCTCCGGCACAAAGAACGCCAAGGCGCTCCTTGACGACGTTAAGGCGGGCAAGGTCGATGTTCAGTTCATCGAGATCATGGCGTGCCCCGGCGGATGCGTCAGCGGCGGCGGACAGCCCTATCAGCCCGCATCGGTCAGAAATAACGTTGATCTGCGCGCTCTTCGCGCCGCAGTGCTTTACGAGGATGACCGCAACTGCGATATCCGCGAGTCTCAAAAGAACGCGGCTGTCATGAAGCTGTACGACGAATACTTCGGCAAGCCGAACAGTCATAAGGCACACGAGGTGCTGCACACCTCATACATAAAGCGCGGTCTCTGATAAGTACGCGCAAATAAGCCAACACCCCTGCGCCGCGGCGCAGGGGTGTTGGCTTATTGTTTGTTTATTTTTTACCGAACAAAAACGATAACAGCAGCAGGTGAAGCGGGTAAAATGCGTAAAATGAATATTGATATATCTTTGCCGATATCTTATTGCGCAGTTCAATGCCGCGGCTGCCATTGTATACCAGTATAAACGGTATCGCTGCCGCCGCGAAAAGCTGCTGAAGCTCCCATGATCCGGCTTTTCGATGCTTTATGCTGAAAGCAAGAGAGCCGGGCAGGGAAGGCGAGAGCTTGCCGAGCAAAAGCGTTGCATAGTCGAGCAGCAAAAAGCGCGCGGCAAACAGAAGCCCCGAAATGATGAACATTGAAACGAAAAATCCGCGCCGCCCGCGTGCTTCCTCCGTGTGTCGGTAAACATTACGGCAAGAAGTCCCAGAGCAAGCGTGAACATTACGTTTTGTGCGAGCGTGTAGCTGCGCCCGAAAAAGCACAGATCGTATATCCGCTCCGAGATGAAGCCGAAGGCGATAAGGCGCGCGGCATATCTGAACGGGTCGGAAGTTTTACGGTATCCCGATGCCACGAGATAAACGAATATCGGCATTGATATGCGTCCGACGAGGCGCAGCCAGCCGATTCCCGTAAGGTAGCCCGTGTGGTCGGCAGCCATTGCAATGCAGGCTATCAGCTTCAGTATCAGTGCGCTCATCGGTCAGTCGTCAAGAATGACCATGTTTCCGTCGGAGTCAAGCCCGATCCTCACGAGCGAGTGAAGGTCGATATTCATTTCCCTTATGCGCTCGCCGCCGGGCTGGAACGCCTTTTCGATGCATATACCGGCGCCCACTACCTCGGCACCCGCCTGATGGGTTATGTCGATGAGCCCCTTCAGCGCCTCGCCGTCGGCAAGAAAATCGTCAATGAGAAGCACGCGGTCGTCGGCTGAGATATATTTCTTTTCAACGCGCACGTCGAACACGGTGCCGCGTGTGAAAGAGCGGACGAGCGACGAATATGTATCTCCCGAGAGGTTGCGGGACTGCGACTTTTTGGCAAACAGCACGTCAACTCCGAAATAGCGTGCCGCAAGGCAGGCAATGCCGATGCCCGATGCTTCGACGGTGAGTATGAGAGTAGGCTTTTTGTCAGCGAATATTCTATAAAACTCCTCGCCTATGCGGTCTATCAGCTCGGTGTTCATGCGGTGGTTCAGAAAGCCCGAAACGACCACAACACCGCCAGGACGAAGCTCGCCGTGTTCTTTTATCATCTGCTTCAGCAGTTCCATAAAGTACCTCCGGAATGATAATGATAAGATGAAATTCTGAATAATAAATATTATACATCAAAACGGCGTTGCGGTAAATAGTATTGCGGCGATTTTCGCTTCTTTTTTTGCTTTTTTGCGCGCCGATGGGTACATTTCGCTGCAATGGAGGTCCCCATGCGCCGGTGAGGAGTATTTCTGAGATTTTTCACGTGAAAAATCAAAAAAATAATTGATTAGTCAGCCGTTTTGTGCTAAAATGTAAAAGGAAAAAGAATGCGCTTTATTATTACTATTGAAAGGAATTACCGGGTATGAAAAAAGTACTGTTCCGCAGCGCGGTGTCGGGCTATAACAGGGATGATGTAAACGAATTTATTGCCGAGACCGATGCCCGTCACGCAGACGAGGCGGAGGCAGCCGCGAAACGGATAGCAGAGCTTGAAGCGGAGCTTGAGACCAACAAAAACATTTACGAGATGAAAATATCCGGGCTTAACGAGCTGCTTGAAAAATCGAGCGCCGAGGCAAAGCGCGCAGCTCTTGACTCGGAGAAAAAGCTTGCCGATATACAGGCGAGCTCCGCGCGCGAGCTTGCGGGTGCGCGTAATGATGCGGCATCGGCACGGCAGCGCAGCGAGGAGCTGAAAAAGAAGCTGTCGGACGCCGAGGCGCGCATCTCACGTCAGAATGACGAGGTGAAGAAGATACGCGAGATGAACGGCGTTCAGAAGAACGTCGGGATATCCGATGCCGAGCTTGCCGACCTTCGCCGCCGTGCAGCGGCATATGATAAGCTTATGGC